>Ga0193716_1000176_pt1 | contig 38190 bp, 29 predicted proteins | sample U2c1metaG_FD_145901 | JGI IMG/M metagenome (GOLD analysis project Ga0193716, IMG submission 145901) | Soil microbial communities from a riparian zone of the East river system, Colorado, United States - U2c1 | ecosystem: Environmental > Terrestrial > Soil > Riparian zone | place: USA: East River...
TCGCTGCACGCTCAGCCGGTAGGTATGCATCCCCACATAGCTGGCGCGCAGCGAAGTGGCATTGTTGATCTGACGCTCCACCGTAACGCTCCACTGGTTCGACTGCGGATCGCGGTAGTTCGGATCGACGCCCTGATCCAAACCGCCGCCGCCGTACTGCACGCCCACCGAGGGAGGAGCCGTCTGCGGAAACTGGATCAGCGGATGCGTCCCGTTCTGGTCGGCTACGTTGGCGTTGGAGTACGTGTGAAGAACCGAAGTAGGATTGCCGCTGTTGTTGAACGAGAGCGGCCCCAGATTCGTCATCGTGTAGATGCCGAAGCCGGCGCGCACCACTGTCTTCGTGTCGTTGAATGGCCGGTAGGCCACAGAGAATCGCGGCTGAAAGTTGCCCTTGTACGTATTCCGCAGGCTCTGCGGCAGGCCATCCTGGCTCGCCGTCACATACTTGGTGCACGGCATTGTGGTGTTGTTAAGATTGCACGCATTGAACGACTGCTGAAACGCCAGGTTCGAGTTCTGCAGGTTATTCTCCGCCAGGTATGCCGCCAACTGATCGGGAACCACAATCGAGTTGTTGCGCTGATCGAAGTTCGCCGCGTTGCCGCCATCCAGGTTGAAGCCGGGCAGTATCTCCCAGCGCAGGCCATAGCTCAGGGTCAACCTGCTGTTCACCTGATACGTATCCTGTGCAAACAGGCTGTACTGTGTCGCCAAACCCGAGACATCCGGGCTCGACACCGCGAAGAACAGCGTCGTCGGCGAGCCTTCCAGGAAGTCGCCGAAGGCATTGCCGGTAAACGTCGGCTGGAAGGTGAACGACCCGAAGTCATCCGACGGCAGGAACAGCTCTGTGTCGGTGTACCGTAGCCTGCGGACGTCGATGCCGCCCTTCAGCGTGTGCTTGCCCTTCGTGAATGTCACGTTGTCGCTGAACTGCAGCGTACTTGACTTCGTCACACCCGTCTTATCTCGCCCAATCGGCGTCAGGCCAGTGCCCGCGCTGAAGTTGAACGTCGGAAAGGCATTCGACGTCGGATGCTGACTGATATCCACGCCTTGCAGATCCAACTGCTGCAACGCGCTCGCACCAGAGATTGGAAAACCGACGCTCGTAATCACATTCGTAAAGCCAAAGCGGAACTCGTTTAACAGCCTTGGCGTGATCGTGTAGGTATCGGAGACCAGCAGGCTCCGGTTATGGATGGTGTCCACGTCGTTCGGAAGAAATGGGTTGGCAACCTGCGAGGTAATGTTCTTGCGGCTGAATCGCGCATATGCCGAGTTCTGAGACCCAAAGGTCTGGTCGATCCGGGCATCGGCGCCATCGGTCTTAGCCGGTGTCGACTGGAAGTTCTCGTAGTTGAACCCACTCTGCCCAGCGACGTTCGGCAGCGGATAATAGTTCAGCAAAGCTTTCGCCGTTGCGCTGATGTTCGCCTGCGGAATTACCACATTCGTGCCGAGGCCGCTCAGGTCGCCGTCCCGCTCTTGCTGTGTCGGCACAAGAAACTGTTGTGCCACCGCCGTTGTGCGCCGGTTCCCTTCGTAGTCGAAGAAGAAGAACGTCTTGTCCCGGCCGTTATAGAGATGGGGCAAGGTCACCGGCCCGCTCAACGATCCGCCAAACGTGTTGAACTTCTTCGGTGCCTTGCCGGAGAACCCATAAGGAGTCGCATCCAGAGCCTGGTTCTGCAGATACTCGAAGACGCTTCCGTGGATCTTGTTCGTGCCGTTCTTCGTGGTGAACGTCACGTCGCCAACCTGCGAGAACTCCGCGCTGTTGTTGAACGCCGTTACCTTCACCGCCGAGATTCCCTCCTGCGAGGGATAGGCATCCTGCAGCGCGCCGTTCTGCCGCACGTTCGCCGTCGAGATGCCATCCACAGAGAAGTTCACCATCGAGGAGCTCGCGCCGCCCAACGCGATATTGCCCTGGCTGTCCGTCTGCACATTCGGCGATAGCCCCAGAGCTCCCAGCGGACTGGTCGTCGTCGCCCGGTTATTCAGGGGCAACTGCGTCATCTGGATATTGTCCTTCGAGTCGCCGAGAGTGGCATCCTCGCTGTTGATCAACTGGTCGCCCCCGGCGCTTACATCCACCGTCGATGTCTGAGCCGCGACCGTCATTACCACAGTCAGCCGGACATCCTGCCGCGCCGCCACCGTCACGTTGTTGATTATCTTCGCGGCAAAGCCGTCGATGTCCGCCTGCAGACTGTAGTTGCCGGCCTTCACGTTCTCAATCGTAAAGTTGCCGTCGGTATCTGACTTCACCTTCCGGTCCGTATTTTCATCAAGGCTGTGCAGCGTCACCTGCGTATCCGGCAGGACGGCTCCGGAGCTGTCCTGAGCGATGCCCCGAACACTGCCAAAGGTTGACTGTGCTAAAGCAGGTACGACGAGACTAAGAAGCAGACAAAAAGCAAAGATCGGAAGCATATGGCTACAAATATGCAACCACCTCGTCAAGCTTCTCTGTGATGCCGAGACATGTGTGGATTTGTTCCGCTCATTGCTATGAATTCTGACCTTGTCCTCTTCTGGACATGTCCATAGCGTATCGATCCTCATTGAATCAGATTGATAACGGCCCCTAATGTATTTCATTCGAATCACCTCATCAGACCGGATATCTACCGGCCACACTCAGTGAATCGCGAAAGCCATCAGCTATGCATAAGCTGTTTCCTTATGGGTTTTTAATGGGTCCGAGGCTAGAATCTAATTGTCATCGGCGCGAGAGCATGCGTAAAAGAACAATTCGCGATGTTGCTATCAGGATCGCCGTTGGCATCACGGCGGCGCTGCTCATTACCTGGGTCGCCTACCGATTTCACTTTAATCTCTCCTCTGCGACTTCGATTCATCTATTTCTCGTAACCGCCATTGCATTGCAGTGGGGCCTGCTTGAGGCTAGCGCCGTGTCTTTGTTGTCCGTGGTTTGCCTCGATTACTTCTTCACCCAACCTTTGTTCAAGTTTTACATGACTGATTCCCATGACTGGATCGCTTTGATCACCTTCGAAAGCGTCGCCTTGCTGGTGAGTCGTCTCTCGAACCAGGTCAGTCGTCATGCTCGCGAAGCCGAGATGCATCAATCGCACTTGCAGAAGCTGTATGAACTGAGCCAGAACATCCTTCTTCTCGACCGACAGAGACCTGTGGATCAGCAGCTCGCGAGCCTTATTCAGGCGACACTTCAGGTCAAGGGAGTGGCGCTATGGAACGCCTATGACCTGCATCTATGCATGAGCGGTACCTGTAGCGTCACAGACGATGAAGTGCGGTCCACCTACTTTACAGAAAGTAACGAGGATGACTCTGTAACAGCTACCTCGCGCCGCGTCCTGCGCTCAGGCACGCGATCCATGGGCTCGCTGGTCATCTGCGGCCATTCGCTCGATGCTACTTCGATCAACGCAACCGCTTCGCTCACAGCTGTTGCCATTGAGAGGGCACGCGCCTTCTCCGCGGAAAGCAGCGCCGAAGCAGCCAGGCAGAGCGAGCAGCTTCGATCCGCCGTACTGGATGCTCTCGCTCACGCCTTCAAAACTCCACTCACTACAATCAGAAGCTCCAGTTCCGGTCTGATTGAAATGGATACGTTGTCCGGCACTGAAAGAAAGCTCGTCGTCCTGATCGATCAGCAGGCTGACCATCTCAACGAGCTCACCACACGTCTACTCCGCACGGCGAGAATCGACAGTGCAAACCTCAAAGTGAAGCGGGAACGGATTGATCTTACGGAACTGATACAAGACAGCATCGAGGAATCTTCTTCGGAACTCGGGGCGCATCCCGTCAATATTGCGTCAGAGACGCAACACTACATGGTTTGGGCGGACAAGCAACTCCTGAAGATGGCGCTTTTTCAACTATTTGATAACGCTGCCAAGTACGGAAGCCCCTGTTCCTCCATCACAATTGACGTTCAGGAAGAGCAAGCAGAAACACTCATCAGTATTCGGAATGAGGGCTCCTACATTCCGCCTGAGGAGAGGGAGAATATCTTCAAGCGCTTTTACCGCAGCCCAGGGTCGGATCGCAGGATATCAGGCACAGGGATCGGTCTCTCTGTGGTCAAGCGCATTACAGAGGCACATCAGGGCCGCGCATGGGTGAATAGCGACTTGCATACAGGGACTACTTTTTTTCTGACGCTGCCCCGAATGGCAAAGGAGAGGTGAATCGTGGAACAGCGAAACAATGTGCTCGTCGTAGAGGATGATGCGGGAATTCGGCAGAGCTTGTTTGAGACGTTGAGTGCCTTAGGATTTGTGATCGGGGAGGCCTGCAACGGGGAAGAAGCCCTGTTGCGTCTGCGCATGATCGACTATGACGCAGTGGTGCTTGACATCAATATGCCAGGAATGGGCGGCATCGAAACGTGTCGCAGAATTTGCCACAGTTATCCCCATCTTCCAATCATTATGCTCACGGTACGAGACGAAGAGGATGACAAGGTCATAGCACTCGATGCAGGCGCCGACGACTATGTGACGAAGCCCTTTCAGATCCGGGAGCTGACTGCGAGGTTGCGCTCGGCGATCCGCCGTTCCAAAACATCGCAGGTACCTCTTAGTTCTCCCACCATTATTGGCTCTGTGATGCTTGACCCCAGTCGTCATCGTGTCGAGAAGCAGGGCGAGGAGGTCCGCCTCACTCCAAAAGAGTTCGAGATGTTGCGGTATCTGATGGAGCACGCAGGTCGCCCCGTGCCTCACAATCGTCTGCTGACCTCCATATGGGGGCCGGAGTATGGTAGCGAACGCGAATATTTGCGCGTCCTTGTCAATCAACTTCGAAAAAAAATTGAGGACGATCCTACACGCCCCACATATATCTTGACGGAGAGCTATATCGGATATCGTTTCCGCGAGGCTTAGCGTGAAGTGTCCGCCTGTTCTTTTGGCCTGATGCGAGACCATACGCTGGCGATATCGCGCATGCTATCAAGTCTGTTGTTCAGTATTGGCCCCACAGGATCCAGTCACTTTTGTGTTTTGTGACACTGCTGCTGGTCTTCGTCGCGCTTGCAGCTGTGATTAGGCAAAACGGCATGGGCATGGGAGCGGCTAGACTCAGACTTCTTCCAACTGCCTAGAAAGTCGACCTTCCGGTAAGTTTTGACCGTTCCGGCACTCGCGCGAGGTGTAGTTAGCGACAACACCGTTTCGCCGGGAACTTCGACTTTTAGAACCTATTTGTGCTTCGCCATCTCTACTGAGAGCTCATCAAACTACGTAGCGTAAATAGGCAGCACTCCTGAGTTCCATTTTGTCTGCACCGGCCTTCGCAGCTAATTTCATACCCGATAGCAGCACCAGCAGAAACTGAACAGCAGTTCCCTCGTTCACTGCCTTACTGATCTCCTTCCTGGTTTTAACCACACGAAGTGCTTGTTCCAATGCGGTGATTAAGGTCTTGCGTCGTCTTCCTGAAGTGCTTCGGCGTCGGATCGATCTCCATGCCCTAAAATTCTCCTAACACCTGCGCGCCTCTTCCACCGCAGATCGGAGAAAACTATGCCGTCCCGCATCCTCACAATCGCCTCTCTCCTGCTGCTCTCCCTTTTAGCCGCCATTCCCACCCGCGCGCAGAAGATCCCGCCTCACAAGCGCGCTATCGTTCTCTTCAACGGCCATGACCTCAGCAACTTTGAAACCTTTATCCGCGGCAAGGGCCTCAACATCGACCCCGACCACATCTTCCAGGTCGAGAACGGCGTCATCCACATCTCCGGCAATGGCTTCGGCTACATAATCACCCGCGACGCCTACAAGGACTTCGACCTCCGCGCCGATTTCAAATGGGGCGAAGGCACCTTCCTCCAGCGCAAGGGCCAAGCCCGCGACAGCGGCATCCTCTTCAACGTTCAGGGTGCACAGAAGGTCTGGCCCCGTTCCGCCGAGTTCCAGATCACCGAATGCGGTACCGGCGATTTCTGGATGACCGACGGGGCCGCCCTCACCGGACGTGACGGCAAGCGCGTCACCGGCCCCGCGGGCTCCGCTCTCCTCATCCCGCACTTCAACAAAGGCACCTGCCCCAACGTCACCGGCACCCGCGATCCCACCGGCGAGTTCGAAAAGCCCCACGGCCAGTGGAACCGCCTCGAACTCGTCTCGCAGGGAGGACACATCCGCCAGTACGTCAACGGAAAGCTCGCCAACGAAGGCACCGATGCCTTCCCTGCGGACGGCAAAATCCTCTTCCAATCTGAAGGTGCCGAGGTCTTCTTCCGCAACCTGAGGCTCTACCCGCTCCGGTAGCTACTGTATATCTCATTGCGCGCCGTCTGGTTGTTACTGGTCTGGATGGTGAGTGTAATCGGCGTAGCCGCACTACTCGCAGGAATCGTGGCTGGCGAGAAGATTCCGGAGGCAGCCCGGTTGCGCTCAAGGTTAACGCATTCGGATAAGTTGCTCCGCTCCAGGCGAGAGCTAAAGAGTGAAGGTCACTGCTAACCCGGAGCTACTGGCAGTTCCAGAGGTGTAACCGGTCCCAGGGCCCGAGGTAAGAGTAAATCCTGTGGTCGCCGTGAAGCTGATCGGGCGCAGTCGCTGCAGTATCAGCCGGTGCTCGGCTGTTTCAGCGATTATTAAGCAGTTTGTAAGGCAAATGACATAGGACTGTTCATGAGATTTGCGCTTTAATTTCATCAGAAATTCCCACTCTACCAAGTTGCGACCTACAACTCAATGCAGTGCCATGAGTGCGCCCATCTTGTACTCAGCGGCCACTCCTACCCATTTTCGCCGGAGGGTGTTATGCGGAAGTTGTTCGGCTGTGCCTTTGCTGTTTTCTCTCTTCTCTCATGTTCGATCCTTGTGGGCCAGACTGTTGATACTTCGATTCTTGGATCGGTGATGGATCCGCAGGGTTCGGTGATTGCCGGTGCGACCGTGGTAGTGCGTGCGGATGCTACGGGTCAGGAAAAGGCCGTAAAGACTACTGGCGACGGGCAGTATCGCGTGCAGTATCTTGTGCCGGGCATCTATACAGTGACTGTAAATGCGAGCGGGTTTTCGCAGACGACGCGCAGCGGGATTCAGCTTGCGCTGTCGCAGCAGATTCATCTTGATGTGGCGATGTCGCTGAGCGGGACACAGCAAACGGTGGACGTGAGCGCGACGCAACCTCTACTGCAGAGCGAGAATGCGACCCTGGGAACGACAGTGGATACCAACCGCACCGTGAATCTGCCGCTGAACGGCCGCAAGTTCAACGATCTTGCGGTACTTACGCCGGGCGTGCGAGTTTCGAATCCGGACAATCATTCGTCGTCGACGGCGGGCTCGACGATCGCTTCGAACAGTGGGCGGGCGGACTGGGGCGCAGTGCAGGTGGATGGTATTGTGATGACGAACACGCGGTCGGCGTATGTGAACAGCTATCCATCGGTGGACGCGATCGAGGAGTTTCGCGTGCAGACGGGGAACTTCTCGGCGGAGTATGGCTTTTCCGCTGGTAGCAACATCAATGTGCAGTTGAAGAGCGGAACGAACTCATTTCATGGAAGCGCGTTCGAGTTCATCCGCAACGATGCGGCGGACGCGCGCAATTACTTCCGCGTCGCGCCGCTGAGAAAGAACGTGCTAAAGCAAAACCAGTTTGGCGCGACGCTGGGCGGGCCAATCTTTCGCGATAAGACGTTCTTCTTTGCGAGTTACGAAGGGCTGCGTTCGATTGCGGAGGTTCCGGCGTTGGCGAATGTGCTGACGGCGGCACAGCGCAACGGTGACTTCTCAGCTTACTCGGGGACGCTGAAGAATCCGTACACGGGCGGGACGTATGCGAACAAGCAGGTCCCGGTAAATGCAGTGGCGCAGAACATCATCAACACATATATGCCACTGCCGAATGGCTCGTTCTCGGGCGGGCAGAACTACTCGGGTACGAGCATCGGCAGCCAGAGCAACAACCAGTACATCGGGCGGCTCGATCACAAGTTCAACGACAAGAACTCGATCTTTATTCACTACATCTACAGCAAGCGCGACTTTCCGAACACGGATACGAACCCGAATTTCCGCTATACGGGAACGTATCCGATGCACAATGCGGCACTGCAGTATCTGCACATCTTCTCACCCACGTTGGTGAACGAGGTTCGCGCGGGCGTGAATATGGAGCATGTGAAGCAGTTGAGCGTGCGGACGGGCACGGGCTTCACGATCGAGTCGCTGGGGATCAACGGGTTCCTTGTGGGCGGGCCGAATGGGCGGCCGCTAACGTCGAACGAGGAGGGCTTTCCTCTGCTGACGATCTCGGGCTTCCTGGGCATGGGCGACTCGCTTGCTTCGTCGAACCTGGACTACAGCAGGACATTCATGTTCGCAGACAACGTGACGTTGACGAAGGGCAAGCACACACTGCTGTTCGGCGCGGACATTCGCAAGGTGGCGGGCAATGCAACGACGAACAACACGCCGTTCGGACAGGAGAGCTTTACCGGCGATGTGACGGGTTATGCTCCGGCGGACTTCATGCTGGGGGTTCCGCGTACGTCGGTCACACCGGAGGGCGTGCCGATTACTGCGGCGCGGCAGTGGAGGACGGCGGAATACTTCCAGGATAACTTCAGGCTGAACGACAAGCTGACGCTAAACCTGGGTATCCGCTACGAGATCTACGCTCCACCGGTGGACACGAACAATGTTTCGCGCACCCTGGACTTCAGCCAGACGCCTCCGGTGCTGACCCCTGCTCCTGGGCTGCGGCTGAACAACATATGGGCGATCACGCACAAGGACATCGCACCGCGGGTGGGCTTTGCCTACAGCGCCACTCCGACGACTGTGATTCGCGGCGGTTACGGGATTACGTACTACGGCGGGCAGTTCGACAACATCAACATCCTGCAGTTGAATCCGCCGACTGCGGGAAGCCTGACGATCACGAATCCAACCCTCGGGCCGGTGGCGACGATCCAAACACCGGTTCCGGCATCGCTGTATCCGAATCCACCGTTCTTCAACGTGGTGACGATGCCAGCGGACAGACGCAGGCCTGATGCGATGGTGCAGACATGGAACGCGACGATCGAGCAGCAGTTCGGGCGCGTGGTGCTGGACACGTCGTATGTGGGAACGAAGGGGTCGGATCTTGACACAAGCATCCAGTACTTCAACTCACCTCCGCCAGGGCCGGGAACGATCCAGACGAGGCGGCCATATCCAACGTTTGCGCGTATCCGCGCGCTGGACTTCACGGGCGCCTCAAACTATAACGCGCTGCAGGAGCATATGGAGTGGAGGGTGAACCGGCAGTCGAACATCACGGCGTCGTACGTGTGGTCGCACATGTTCGACAACCAGGGAGCTTCGACGAATGCAGGAGGATGCACGTGCCAGGATGTACGGAATCCACATGAGTGGGCTCCGGGCACGAACGACCAACGCCACAACCTGGTGCTGGCGTATGTGTACCGGCTACCGGACTTCACGCAGAGCAAGCTGATTGGCTACGGCGTGAATGGATGGACGCTGAACGGACTGATCAGCCTAGCGAGTGGAAGCCCGGTGAACGTGGTGCAGAGTACAGACAGCCAGAACGTTGACAATCCGTGGCAGCGTCCGAGCTTGGTACAGGGCGTGAGCGCGTATGTAGCGAACAAGTCGGCGATCAATGGCTGGTACAACCAGAACGCGTTCGTGCTGAGCGGGTATGCCTTCGGCACGACGCCGAGGAACTACCTGGTTGGCCCGGGGGTGAAGACGGTGAACGCGTCGGTGATGAAGAACTTCGTGATGCCTTATGCGGACACGCACAACCTGCAGGTGCGGTTTGAGGCGTTCAACGCGCTGAACACGCCGCAGTTCTCAAACCCGGGCGCTTCGTTTGGAGCGAGCTCGTTTGGTCAGATCTCTTCGACGAAAATCAACAACCGCGAGCTGCAACTGGCGGCGAAATACCTGTTCTGAGACGGTGAGGGGAGAATGTTTTCCTCCCCTCCCTTCTATTTCGCTGTGGAAAAGAGGGCTGAAGTCCTCTTTTCTTTTGGGCTGGTCGGCGCACTGACGTTGCTGCCCGGGAAGGCCACCGTTAATCAAACTCTGTGCAGCCTTTGTTACCATCCTCGAGACTACAAGACCCAGAGGAGTGCCATGACCTACACGCCCAATCGTCGCAGCTTCCTTATCGCAGGGGAACTTACTACACTCGCCTCCACAAAAGTATTTGGGGCGAATGACAGACTTCGGATCGGCGTCATCGGGGGCGCATGCGAGGGCTGCTCAACGCAGCCGAGAGTACGGGCGTTCCGCTTGAGATTGCCTCGGTGAGCGATGTCTACATACCACGGCGCGACGAGGTGAAGACGCGACCACGCGCGACCACGCACATGGACTACCGCGAGGTGCTCGACGACAAGAGCGTCGACGCCGTCATCATCGGCGCTGGCCGCGGGAAAAGATGTGTACCTCGAGAAGCCGGTAACCTATACCCTCGAAGAGGGCGCGACCCTGCAGAAAGAACCTGCGATCAAGCAGCCCGATTCTGCAGTGCGGAATGCAACAGAGGAGCTGGACTCACTTCTGCAACGCGGTAGGCCTCATCCATGGCGGCGCGCTCGGGCAGGTAACACAGGTGCGAACGTACTGATGGCAGAACTACGGCCTGAGCTGGGTGCCGAAGCCGATTGATGTGGCGCAGCTTGACTGGAAACAGTGGCTTGGCGGGGCGCCGGACCAGCCATTCAGTTTGAAGAAGTGTCGATCCAGTGTGTGAACAGATCTGTCATCGCGCCGCCGCCGAAGCTCCAATACCAGCGCCAGTCGTTGTCATTCAGATCGAGAGCAATGCACCATCTTGTTTAATTCGACCTACAGGAGAACATCACGACATCCAAGCAATGCCGCTTTCAGAATCGTTTTCGTTGCCTTACCGTATTCTTAAATTTTCCGTCGGTCTGCCGTCCTGCGGACCGTTGGAGCCGGACGAGGTAAATGGATACGGGTGCCAATCCTGAATCGTTGGCTGGCCCGGGAGAGGGTGCCAGTGCGAGTAGCCGAAGCCCTGTGCGCGTAGCTTCGTCCAGCGCTTCGCCTGCCATACAGCTTGTAACGGCAGCTGGTCCCACGGTTCACCGGTCAGAGCGTTCAGATCGTAGACCACCTTGCCATCCTTGATGGTCAGTTCATTCTGCATCTTCTTGTCACTCCTTACATAGGTGCTATAAGCGTCGTCAAAGCCAAACTCCCCATGCTGAATACTGAGAATAGCGACGTCGGCAATAGCGCCTTCCTGATCGCATCCTCTATCAAGAAGGCGGCGAGAGCTTCTTACCAAACACCTATGCATGCCGCCCTCCGGGAACGCTTCACGATCCCTTCAAATAGAAGAGCTGATGCCTTCTTCTCGAGATTCACATCTACGACGATCAGGAGAAACAAGCGTAAGAATGCGAATCACGCCTATCTATGAGACATTGCTGAAGCTGCGCACTGGACAAGTGCGAAGCAGCGATCTCTCACGGGCGTGCCTCGATGCGATTCACGATCCCGCAGGCGAAGGCGCACTAGCCTTCATCCGAGTCTACGACTGTGCGAAAGATATTCCTGCAAACGGTCCTTTAGCTGGTCTGCCGATATCCATCAAGGATCTCTTCGATGTGGAGGGCGAGCCAACGACCGCCGGTTCCACGCTGCTGCGTCACAGCACTCCCGCCCGGAATGACGCGGTCGTCGTACAGCGCCTCAAGAGCGCGGGTGCTGTACTTGTTGGAAAAACAAATATGACGGAGTTCGCGTTTTCCGGCCTGGGCTTGAATCCGCACCATGGAACTCCGCGAAACGCGTTCGATCGCGAGAATGCCCGCATCCCGGGAGGATCTTCTTCGGGCGCAGCGGTGTCTGTAACAGATGGAATGTCTCACGCAGCTATCGGCTCCGATACTGGTGGTTCAGTGCGCATTCCTGCCGCGCTTTGTGGCCTCACGGGTTTCAAACCCACAGCCAGGCGCATACCACTCGATGGCGTACTTCCCCTCTCCCCATCGCTGGACTCCATCGGCCCAATCGCACCGACGGTTGCCTGCTGTGAATTGATCGACTCAGTTATGTCCGCTGAGAGTTGTAGTCCGGTTAAGACCGCTCGAATCTCCGATGTGCGGGTTGGCGTTCTGCAAGGCTACATTCTCCATGGGCTCGAGCCGGAGGTAGCACGAGCATTCCAGGATGCTCTTGATGTCTTCTCAAGAAGTGGAGCGAAGGTCGAGAGTGTTGAGTTCTCGTGCCTCGACAACATTCTTTCCGCAAATGCAAAGGGTGGTTTCAGTGCTCCAGAGTCTTTCGCGTGGCATCGATCTCTTCTCGAAGAATATTCGGACGAATACGATCCACGAGTGTTGTCACGCATTATGCGGGGCCGCGACCTGAGCGCGGCGGACTATCTTGATCTTCTCGCGGCGCGCAAACGCATTATCCATAGCGCACAATCCGCGTTCGATGGTTTTGATGCGATTGTTTTGCCTACCACGCCGCGAGTGGCGCCGCGGATCTCAGACCTGGTGACGAGTGATGCAGCGTACTTCGATGCCAACATCGCCATGCTCCGCAATCCCAGCGTCTTCAACTTTCTGGATGGGACAGCTCTCTCGATCCCGTGCCATCGCCCCGGTCAACCACCTGTCGGATTGATGATTGCCGGACTTGCGATGTGGGACAAGAAGATTTTCGGTGTCGGCAAAGCCCTTGAAGCTGCCCTTACCGAAGCCGGTTGCGCCACACACTGCGCAGGATCCAAGGCTCTGGAACAAATTCACAGATAGAGGTCTGCCGTTGCGCCGCTCTTTCGCTAGCCTGCTAGTCCTCTTTCTTACCATCGGCGTCTACGCGCGACAGAATACTCGTCCCGTCACGCTGCAGGTCGCGGACGCTACTGTAGAGCGCTGGGCTGGAGAACACATCGGCGGAAAAAATACGACAGCCGCATGGGGCTTTGAGCCCGGCATCGTCCTCGCCGGCATCGGCGCAGTTTGGGGGACGACCAAAGACCCTCGCTATCTCACTTATATCAAGCAGGCGATCGATCAATGGGTCGAGCAAGATGGCTCAATCAAAACGTATGATGCAAAGTCATACCTTCTCAATAACATCCTGATTGGCCGCGAACTTCTTCTTCTTGAGCGAGAGACGCACGAAGAGAAGTATCGTGTAGCGGCCGAGACGCTCCACAAGCAACTCGCAACGCAACCTCGAACAGCCTCCGGTGGCATGTGGCACGCTCAGGCGACACCCAATCTCATGCTGCTGGACGATGAGTTCATGTTTGCGCCGTTCTACGCGGAGTATGCACAGAAATTTAAACGGCCGAACGATCTGGATGACGTGGCCCGGCAGTTCGCATTACTCGACGCGAATGCGCGAGATCCTCGCACAGGACTTATAAATCACGGTTGGGATGAATCGAGAGAGGCTGCCTGGGCGAACAAAAAGACCGGTACATCGCCTAACCTCTGGGCGCGCGGTATGGGCTGGTATCTGATGGGCCTGGTCGACACTCTGCAGTATCTCGACGACAATGATGTACATCGAGCTGCGCTACTAGAGATATTTCGCCGCACCTCTAAGGCGGTCGAGCGCGCCCAGGACAAGAACTCAGCCCTGTGGTACCAAATCCTCGACAAGCCCCATCTACCAGGCAATTACATTGAGTCTTCGTCCGTGTTGATGTTTACCTATGCATTCGGAAAGGGCGCGCGGCTCGGCTACCTTCCTGCGCGCTATCATGCTGATGCTGAACGCGCATGGCGAGCCATCCTAAACGTTTCGTGCAGACAGATCCACAAGGCCACGTGATCCTGACAGGCACCGTCACTCACATTGCGATGGGAGCGGCTCCGGAAAATAACGGCAGCGATGCCTACTATTTGAAGGCGCCGATTGCAAGCGACGATCCGAAAGGGCTTGGCGCCTTTCTGTTGGCCGGCAGCGAGATGGAATTGAGATAGCGAGAATAACCTGCAATTGAGGAGTGAAGATATGTCACAGTTCCGTCCCAGTCGTCGCCACTTTCTTCGCGCATCGGGAACCGCAGCCGCAACCATAGCGCTCCCGGCGCAGTTCACGAACGCCGTTGCATCCGCAAAGCCCGCCTCCAGGCGAGAGCCCATGCTCATGAAGCCTGGCTGCCAAAGTGCGCCGACGAATGACGAGCACCTCAGCAATCTTGCCCGCTACGGCGTAAAGCACATCTGCGGCTATCCCGAGTTTGGGGATGGACGTCTTTACGCAACGGTTGAAGAACTGCATCGCATGCAGGACCTCGCCGCAAAGTACAAGATCGACGTCGACATGACAACTCCTCCATTTCTGGCATCCATATCGGTGGATGTGGATAAGCACGCATCCATCATGCTGGGTGAGAGTCCGCAACGAGACCGCGATATCGATGACTTTAACGCGATGATCAAAAACTGCGCGTCGGTCGGGATTCCGGCTATCAAATACAACCTTCAGATCGTCGGCGATCTCCGCATCGCGCGCACACCCGGTCGAGGAGACTCCACCTATGCGACCTGGAGGTACTCCGAGGCTCATCCGAAGACACCGCTGACGCGCGCCGGTGAGGTATCAGGAGAGCAATCGTGGGAACGCATCACGTACATTCGCTTTCTGTTATGGATACATTAGCGCGTTGCTTCAGTCCGTGGGGGAACTGGGATAGACCATCCGAGCCGAGCGCAGAAGCGCGATCGATAGATCGCATGAAGTCTCTGGGAAGACCTGGCAATAGCGATAGAGAACGCTGAAAAGTTCAGAAACCTGAACAAGCATTGGACGAGTCTCCGGACGGCATAATCCATTTCGAAAGCTGCGAATAAGGTTTACCCCCAGCCACCGTATTTGGTGCACTAAGCACAATTGGAATGTACCCCCGGAGCTATGATTGATTGCTACCGGTAACTGCGCTTATGGTGAACTAACTTTATCGACGATAAGCCAGCATTTCGGACAAGTGGCTTCTCAGAAATTCGAGTATCCGAGAAGCCCATTATGCGCTCTCTGGTGGGCTCTTTCTCTCCTAAACCAACGCGCCAGAAACTGAGTCTTATTTAGGGTAAGTCTCAGGGTTGATCTCCAAGGATGCGGGTGGAAAGCTGGAAACGGCCGAGCCGAGCGACGTGTTTGGAGTATCGGCCATCGTCAATTCAAGCGTGCCGCCATTGGCGACCTCGGCGTGGCGAAACCAGACTCGATCGATCGTCTGTCCGTTCAGACGGATACGCTGGACATACTTTTTGTCATGGGAATTATTGTGAGCAATGATGGAAAAATCGCTTCCATTCTTCAGGTGGATGGTTACCTTATCGAAGACTGGACTGCCCACGTCGTACGTTGGGATTCCAGGTGTGACAGGGTAGAAGCCCATCATCGAAAAGACGACAAATGCACTCAGACCGCCACCGTCTTCGTCACCCGGAATGCCTTGCAGTGTGTCCGTGAAAAACGATTCGAGCAGCATACGCACGCGCTTCTGGGTCTTCCACGGTACCCCGAGCCGGTTGTATATGTAGGGAATGGCGAGGCTTGGTTCGTTGCCCATTGAGAACTGACCGACCATTGACGTGGAATCGGGAAGCTTCGCCTGGAATTCATATTTTGAGCGACCCAGCGGCTCGCGGAACAGCTGATCCAGATTGGCCTCGGCCCTCGCGATTCCGCCCATTAAAGCGATCAGGCCATCGAAATCGTGCGCTACATCCCAAGTGTATGTATAACCGTTATTCTCGTCGTAATAGTCCCGCGCACCCATTCCGCCATCGAACTTCGGGTCTAACGGTTCGATCCAGTGCCCGTCTGAGTCTTTGGGCCACATTAGTCCCTTCTCGGCGCGGAACAGGTTCTTGTAATTCGTTGCACGCTGGAGAAAAAGGCTTTCGTCCTCAGTCTTGTGCAGAACACGGGCAAGCTGGGCAATGTTCCAATCGTCAAAGCTGTTTTCCAGCGTGACAGGCACCGGCTGACGCTTCTCAAATGGGTGAACTCCGGGCACCGTTTCTCTTTCGCCGGGGTGCAAAGCCGGCATATAACCGTGCGCGAAGTAAAAATCGTCTAACGGCCCCTTTGCGGCAAGGCTCCAAGGAAGCATGGTCACCTCAAGCGATCTTTTGCGGACCCCTTCATAGGCTGTGGGCAAATCAAAGTTCCGCACACCTTTGAACCATGCGTCGGCAAACCACGGCGCGGCGTGATTGCCATTCATGCACGCGTAGTTTCCGTTCAGAATTGCAAACGTAGGCATTACACCAGATTGCTGATACATGCGAACATACGACTGAATCTTGTCCGCTTCCATCTCCGGGTTGAGAAGTGTCTGCAGAGGCTCCAATGCGCGGAACGTATCCCACAGCCAGTTGTCCACATAAAACGGACGCGCATCCTGATGGATTTGGTGATCAAAAGCGCTATAGTAGCGACCATCTTCAGTAATGTTGACCATTCGCTCAAAGCAACGATAAAGGGCAGTGTAGAATACCCTGCGTTGCGATTCGGTGCCGCCTTCTACCGCAATCTGACCCAGCGCCTGGTTCCAACGCACCCTTCCCGCATCCTTCACTTTGGCAAGACCCCACGCAGGAATCTCGTGCCGCAAGTTTTTCTTTGCCTGCTCAGCACTGATAAAGGAAATGCCGTAGCGAAAGTCTAGAGCTTTGGTGTCGCGCAAGGAGGCGGTCACTCGCCTTCTGCCTTTGAGGTCCTCTATCTTGAACGTGACTGGCGAACTGAATTCGCCGTAAACATACGCCTTCATACCGTCAAATTTTTCCTCGCCAAACACCACGCTGTCCTGCGCTCGAAGGTCGCCCGATAATCGGTTTGCAAGCACAACTGAAGCTTTGCCATTCGGAAAAGTGAAACGAAAGTATCCGCACCGTTCGGTTGGCGAGAACTCCGCTTGAATCAGCGAATCGTCGAAGCGCGTGGAAAGGTAATACGGCGTGGACTTTTCCTGATCATAGGCCGCTGGGCCGCCTTCGCCCGGCATGACACTGAATAGCTCGCGCATCCTATGGGAGCTAATCGTCAGCGGAAATGACTCGATCTGATCATTCAGAGCATCCGCGCGAATCGGATATAAACGCACCATACTGTTGGGCAAAAACACAGCCGGACGAGTTGGCACGAGGAGAATGCCGACATTGCCGATTGTGGGATCCACATACTCCACCTGCGCTGTGGCATGCGGCGCAAACATCATCAGCGCTACTACCAGTTCGGCGGCAACATCCACACGGCAAATACCCTTTGCAATAAGTTTTGCAATTTTCAACTTGATCTCCATCTCATCTGCCCAGCAGTGTATGACCGAAGAATGGCCAAAGTCTCAGGAATGTGACCGACTCCAAAAGTCGATATCCCATATCTCAACTTTGAAACCCAAACTCTCGCGACCATCCACGATAGTCTAGTCCCTGACTAGTCACCAACTCTGAAGTAGACCACTTCGCCTTCTCGATTGACGCATAATCGACTTCTCACTCATTGGGAAAGGGCGATTACCTATGGGTCCGAGCGCCAAGCCTTCGCGGCTCTCGCCGATCAAGCTCGAAGAACCATTCTAGCCAAGTTCTCACTTGGTGAAACTTCAGTCACAGAGCTTGCCGAGCCACTTGACATAAGTATGCCCTTCATCTCCAAGGATCTCAAAAGTGCTCGGAAAGGCTGGGGTTCATCAGCCAGAGCCACGACGCTCAGTGGTGCCCTTGCAAGCTCGAAGCCGCGCCACTGAAAGAAGTAGCCATTTGAGTGGAAGAGTACCGTCGCTTCTGGTCCGAGAGCTTGACCGGCTGGATGCCTATTTTGCGAAGGTACAGGCCGAAGACAGAAAACCCAAAAAGAACGATAAAAGCGAAAACACTAAATATCAGAAGAGGAGAAGAAAGAATGCAGACAACAGAAATGCAAATCGTAGACTTCCGGATGCCGTGTGCACCGCGCGAACTCGTCTTTCGCATGTTCACGGACGCGGAACACATCTCCAATTGGTGGGACTACGAGGTTTTACTACAAACACCCAGCAGATGGATGTTCGTCCCGGTGCCATGCGGATTCACAGCATGATCACGCTGATGGCATCGTCTAACCCAACGAGATACGCTTCGTCGAGGTTCTGCGCGATGGTGTCGCTGCCCACGATGAAGAATTGATAACGGGAACGATGTCGGCAAGAATCGTCCAAATCACCGCGAAATCTTAGGTCATTGATCGAACCTACGGTTATTTTCATTCACGGTTGTTTCCGGCATGGGCATCAGTGCGCAAGGAAAAAGCGCGTTCCTAATTCAAATAGGGACCACTGGACCGCAAAAATAGCGCGTAATAAGGCGCGTGAGGCGACTACTTTGGAACGGGAAATATCAGGGAATCTGTCAGATCTGCGTACGCCCCCCTCGCAAGACTAGAATACATAGTGCTTCACAATCTGACTGCTGGACGTGTTGAAACGAGTCGGAAGCCGATCGCAATACACCTATACACACGGAGATATGATGCATCTACAAAGTTCACGCCGCACCTTTCTCGTACGCCTTGGCGGAGTCGCAACCGCCTCCGCGTTCTTGCCCTCCTTCCCCGCCTTCGCCGCACCTGCAGGCCTCGGTGGCGTCCGCTTCGGCTACACCGCGATGACCTGGGGAAATGAGGAGCGCCAAGCCATTGATGACATCTCCGCCGTCGGCTTCCCCGGCATCCAGTTCCGTGCGAACGCGGTCACCGACTTCAAGCCCGCGGAACTGCGCGATCTTCTCCAGCAGCACAAGCTCACGTTCGTCGCCCTCTCCAGCGGAGATGTTTCTCTCGACGCTCCCGCAGCCGATCAGATCGCAAAGCACGTAGCCAACGCTCAATTTGTTAAAGACTCCGGTGGCCTCTACCTTCAGATTCTCGATCAGTTGAAGTCCCATCCGCGCACCGCCACGCCAGACGAGTGCAAGCGCCTTGGCAACCTCCTCACCGAACTCGGTAAGCGGACCGCCGACATCGGTATCCCACTCGCCTATCACAACCACCTCAACACCATTAGCGAAAGCCCGGCAAACCTCGACCGCGTCCTTGAGGCTGCGGATCCGAAGTATGTCAAGCTTGAGCTCGACACCGCTCACTCCGTAGCTGGTGGCGGCGATCCTGCAAAAGCGATTGAGAAGTATCACGAGCGTCTTCTCTTCCTTCATCTAAAAGATGTGGTCGATCTTCCGTCCACTGGCGCTGGCAAATATCCGTTCCAATTCGTCGAACTCGGACGCGGCCGTGTTGACCTTCCCGCTGTGTTTACCGCACTGAAGAAAGTCCACTACCGAGGCTGGGCTGTCGTCGAACTCGATCGTGTTCCTGAAAAATCGAGAACCCCTAAGGAATGCGCTCTCATTAGCAAGACTTACCTAGAGCAAAAGATCGGGACTAACGTCTAGCAGTTCGCGAAGTCCCGCAGATCCTTGCAAACACCACACGGAGTTGGAGGGCAAATAAAGTGCGCGTTGGAATTGTAGGCACCGGCGCTATAGCGGCCAAGCATGCGCTAGCCTACCGCAACATCGGCTATCAGATCGTTGCATGCACAAACAATACGGCCTCGAAGGGCCGCCGGTTCGCCGAGGCCAACGGCGCTCAGTTCGTGGACACTGTCGAAGAGCTCTGCCGTCATCCACTCGTCGACTACGTCGACGTCTGTACCTTCCCCAACTTCCGCCTGCAGGTCGTCGAACTTTGCGCGCAGAATCACAAGCACGTTCTCGTACAGAAGCCAATGGCAATCGATCTTGCGACCGCAGAGAAGATGATCTCTCTAGCCCTGGAGGCAGGCATTCAACTCGGCGTAGTAAGCCAACACCGATTCGACGACTCGGTCCTTTTTCTAAAGCGTGCGATTGATGACGGTCGTCTGGGCAGAATAGTGCAGGCGGACGCATATGTGAAGTGGCATCGCTCGAACGAATACTATAGCCCGCCGATCAAGGGAAGCTGGGCTGTCGAGGGCGGGGGTGCCCTAATCAATCAGGCGATTCACCAGGTGGATCTCCTGCTTTGCCTCGTTGATCGTGTCGTCGAGGTCTTCGGCTACTGGCAGTTAGGTTCGGTCCATCGCATTGAGTCCGAGGACTCCGTAAACGCACTTTTGCGTTATGGTTCCGGAGCAACCGGAGTCATCCAGGCCTCAACGGCGCTATGGCCAGGCTATCCCGAGCGCATTGAGATCCACGGCACCAAAGGTACTGCCATCATCACGGGGGACAAGCTGACAACGTGGGATGTCGCTCAGGATTCCGGCGAGCCGGCTCCGATTGCCAGCCTGTCCTCATCGGGGGCCTCCGACCCCATGGCGATTTCCGTCGCGCCCTTCGAACGGCAGTTGCTCAATTTCGGACATGCATGTCGCGAGAGACGTCCGCCCGCATGCTCGGGAGTAGATGGCCTCCGCGCATTGCAGGTTGTGCAAACCATATATGAGTCCTGCCGCACGGGTGAACCGGTTGCCATTCGAATCAGCTAACGCGCGGTAAGAGTGGACGCGTGTCGAGGAAGCTGCAGTAACAAGGCGGCCACTGCACCCTCTGACCCCCTAAAAAGGCAGATATTGAAGGCAGAGGAGTCGTACCGACAGGCCAGATCCGGAATGAGATTCATATTCGAGCGCGCTGCTGCCACAGAAACAACTTCGCCTTCGCCACTTCGGAAAGCCACCATGCCCCGTCCGCATCAGGGTCCTTGCCATAGAACCTGAATACCCGTCGGCTGCTTCTTTTCCCCGTCAACGACTAATCCTGTTGCCCTGAACCAGCCATCGTATCTCCTGCGGCCATTCTTCAGGACTGAGGTTTGAATTACTGTTGAACACGTGACCTCCCATGAATTTAGGCTAATGTCATTGGTGACAACATTATCCTTCCTACCAGGTTTATGTGTCTGTGAAAGGTGGCGAAGTCGTCGCCGGTGGAGCGCCAATGGATTTGGTCATCGAAAAGTGCAGACGATTCAATCGATGTTTTACCGAATAATTGAGTTAATAAAGGATATGCCCCTTCGTTCTCGTGGGGCCTCAACTAGTGACATTCAGGAATCTTATCGCCCATGGCTTTTTCAGCTCCTATGAAAAACTAACGGTTACGGAGCCCAGCCCCTCGATTTTGCGATAAAGCAAGTGCTTGGTTCGATTGCGACTATTGGACCCAGCGCGCCCGTAAGAATTACATCGCCTTCTTCGAGCGGACGACCGGCTTTGACCATTCGCCGTGCTAGCCATGCCCCAGCAAGTAGTGGACTGCCGTAACAATTCGAACCTAGTCCTTCAGAAACCTGAATTCCATTACAAGTCATTACCATCTTGCATCGAACCAGATCCAGCTCATCGAGTGGGTATTCTTGATTTCCCAGAACAAACATACTGGCTGAAACGTTGTCTGAAATGGTATCGAAAAGCGTGTTGTCCCATCCCTTCGTTCGGCTGTCAACAATTTCAAAGCTAGCACACGCATGATCCACACATTTTGCGAATTCAATCTCTGTGATTGCAGGATTCAGCACGGATCGTCCCATCACGAATGCAATTTCTGCCTCTATCTTAGGTTGCACCACCGTGCTGAAGGAGATTGCCTGCTTCTCCGATCGTCCCATATCCGCGAAAAGCATTCCGTAGTTGGGTTCGTCCACACCCAGTTTTTTTTGCATCGTCAAAGATGTCAGGCCGATCTTTCGCCCTACGAGCTTTCTTCCTGCATGGAGACTGCGCTTGCAGTTGATCTCCTGAATGGCATAAGCCAGAGGGAGATCGACGACGCCATCCATGAGTTCGCGCACTGGCGATGTCGGCTCGCCGTTCGACCAAGCAGCCCACAATGCGTCAGCTGCGCGGTTGAGTTTCAAATCGATTTCAGAACTGGATAGAGTCATAAACCTCACTTCCTGTTGGTCGAGAGACGGTGGTAGCGTGTGATCCGATTTAGCTTTGTTACTCGCTTGCCTTTGCATCTGCGGTTCGATTAGGAGTCTCAAGTCAGATAGATCTTCGATTACTGCCAAGTCCATTCTGTAAGCAAGGCAAAATAAACTAGCCTCAGAGAACCCTCCGCTGGTTTGAAGTACGACGAAAGGCGTCTACAACACGGTTCGCCACATCATATCTGCGAAATGTTTCTCTTTACGGTTGTCCACGGGGGTGGCGGAAGGCTCTACTAAGTCTCGACATGCCTAGGCACTATCCGCGCGGCGCAGTTTGGAACTGCCAGGGCTCACGTTAGTGCTTGGAAATGCCTTTTCCGGCGCTGCCACCTCCAACTCTCGTTTCGCTCCGTTCGCGAGCCAATCAAACGCGTCTCGCGCGGTCGCGGGCAGTTCGTGTACGGATTCATGCTCCAGGTAGCGACAGGTTCTTTCGAAGAGTGCACGAACACCCGGTAATACAGCTACCGGCAGGCCGGATTCCCGGAGTAGACGTTCTGCCTCCTCAATTTCATGAAGACGGCGCTTTGCATGAATGAGGTGCGTACGCACGAACGACTCAAGTGTGCTTCGAAGGGGATTTCTATCGATGTCAGCCAGCACTTCATATAGTTCGTCAGTTACACCTTGTTTCTCCGCTGCCAAAAAAGTTTCGATTGCCAACGCTTCCAAGCCTTTGGTAAAGACGCTTCGGAGAATTTTGAGCGCAGCAGCGTCGCCTGGGGCTCCATTATTCACAGTACGGGCTGGGGCGCCAATCGTTTGGAATAGCGTCGATAGCTTTGCGGCACCAGGACCTGCACAGAGTAACGCCGTCTTTACGCCGCCCAACGCAACCGCACCCATAATCGCGACATCGACGTAGTTTATTCCACCCCTCTCCCCAAGAACAGCCGCTTCGCGGATTTGAGCCGGATCGCAGGTGGTCATGTCGGCATACATCGCACCCCTTCGCATATATGGAAATGCGGTTGAAGCTACTTCAAGCGAAACGGTTCCAACAACACAAGATAAAACCAGGTCAGTCTGCTGAAGCCATTCGCCCAGGCTTGTCGAAAGAGCCACATGGTTCTGTTGAGAAAAAAAAAGAGCCCTAGGTGAGGGCCTCGGGTCGCAGAGGTAAAGGTTCTCACACACGGCGTGAAAAGCTCCGGCATACAAAATTCCGACTTCGCCACACCCTATAACCCCAATTTTCATGGCCCGAAATCTCCTAAAGACCTGTTCAATAAAGGTACGATAGTACATGAAGAACAAGCGATAAGAAAAAGCCACGCTTAGGGCGTGGCCTTTTCTTTATGTCGCTGCTCGGCTACTAATGAGCCGGCATTGGTGAGGTCGTCGTGGTCTTTGCCTTCGCCGCCGGATTCGTAGTCTTCTGCAGCTTGCTTGCCGGTAGCAAAGCGCCCTTCGGCAACGGCTTGCCTTTGAGTACCCGCCCATCCGAGAGAGTCTGGTCATATGGCCGCCACTCTGGCGAAGGTGTCGGTCGAATTGTCCCGTCCGGACGCGAGCGAGGCTTGTCGGCAAATGCACGCATCCGCAAATCGGTCCAGCGATCTGCCTGCTTGGTAGCCGCGCTTGGCGGCTGGTTCCAAGGATCGGCCGTCCGTCCATTTAGATCATAGACGAACTTGCCGTCCTTGATCGTCAACTGGCACTCGAGACTCTCGTGACTCTTCAAAACCTCGCCACCACCGTCAACGAAGCCGAAGTCCCCGTGCTCCATACTCAGCACAGCCACATCTGCGATTGAGCCAACAGCAATTTGGCCAAGCTGTTCCTGTTTGATCTCCCGCGCCGGATGCGAAGTCATGTCCGCAATGACTTCTTTGAGCGGAAGACCCATCGCCAGGAATTTGCTCCCGGTGGTCAGCAGATCCTTCATGCCGGCATCCATGCTATGCACATGCAGATCGGTCGAGATCGAATCGGGCACGAACCCGGCCTTGATTAGCGGAATCGCGATCGTGAAGTAGAAGCAGCTCTGCCCATGGCCCACGTCGAAGTATACGCCCCGCTTGCGACCCTCCCACATGCCCTTGCCCGGTCCACCCGTCTCCGCATCCTGCTCCCCGCGGCGGCCGCAGTACATATGTGTATAGATGTCGCCCGGCCGCAGCTTCTCCTCGAGCAGTTGGTACAACGGCCGCTCGACGCGCTTTGTTCCGAAGTCGATCATCACCGGGATATTCGCGATGGTGCCCGCCTTCACGGCCTCCTCATACGGTGTCCACTCCGGTCCGGTGAAGTGCGCGCTCTTCACGCCCACGATCAGACCCGGATACTTCAGCGCCATCTCGCCGGTCTTCGTACCGTCCATGTCGCTGAGATCCGACTCCTCCTCATTTATACGCATGCCGGTACCTAAGATGTTCAGCATCGCCAGCACACGCGTCTTCGACCGGTCAATGACCCGGTCTTTGAATGTTGGGAAGCTGCGCCATCCCGACGAGCCCGCATCGACAATCGTCGTCACACCTTCACGGAGGGTAAAACCATCCGGAGGAATGCTCCAATCCCCGTCGCCGTAGGAGTTCTTCTGCAAACCCCAGAACACATGCGTATGCATATCGATCAAGCCGGGCACAACGTACAATCCCGTCACGTTGACAGTCTTGATTGCTGACGCTGCAGGGATCCCGACGGCGAGCTTCGCAATCTTTCCATCCTTGATGGCAACATCACGCACCGCATCGACGTTGTTCTTGGGATCGATTACGTGGCCACCTTTCAATAGCAGGTCAAAGTCCTGCGCAGACGCATGCGGCGTCGCCGCAAATACCGTCAGGACCAGGCCGGAGCAAAGACTTAAAAGTGCCTTGTTCATTTAGGAATCACCTGAAAACTTTCTAAGGGATTTTGTTTGCGAAGCGCGCCGCAATCGGTAGAACAGATGTAGGAACGGAACTCAGTCTGCCTATGGTGGTTCGACTGAGAAAGGAAGCGGTTCGTAGAGCGAAATTCTGTCGTGGGCAGGAATCTGCGTAGGTGGTTGGGATACACACTGTATAGCAGTTATCTGCATAACAGTCAATGAAACAATTTAGCTCGATCTTATTTGTGTCGAAATGCCCATTTGATATGAGATATAGAAAGCCTTTCTCGTTGAAGGATCTGGTTGCTGGAACTATGTATCGCTGCTAATGTTTTTTATTTGTACTTTTGAAAGCAAGGAGCTATCCAGGTGAGTTTCTTCCCATAATCCGCAAAGGGATGGCCATGAGCCGCATGACCCTCGGGGTGTGCGCTGCGGCCCACCAGGGGATTGGTGCGCCGCAGCCAAACCGAAGTTAGACGTAGGCGATGCAGTCCATCATCACCAGCGCAGCCGGGCTGGGAAGGCCGCCGGCCGTCGAGGTGGTGGTGCGCGCGGGAGGCATGTCGCCCCAGTCCCGCTGCCTGTAGACGCTGTTCATCTTCTCGATGTCGGACTCGATGTTTTTCAGGTACACGTTCACCTTCAGTACCTTCCGCATCGAGGACCCCGAGGCGATCAGGTTCTTCTCCATCGTGTCCAGCACAAACTTCGTGTGCTCCTCGATGGTTCCCTCGAGATGCTGGGATTTACCCGCAACGAAGAGCAGGTTGCCGTAAGCGACCACATCTGTATAGATCGGTGGCGTTGCGGGCTTTGGCCCGGCTGGCTTGGCGTTAGGGTTTCTCTTCTCCAAGCGTCCGGCGGTTTGGGCGGAAGCTTTTCCTGCGACCATGATGCCGCCGAAGGCCGCCGCCGCCGCTCTTATCGCATCCTTGAGAACACTTCTCCGTGACTGCATTTCCATTGCGATGCTCCTGATTGAGATAAGTGACACCTGGGACCTGAGGGCTCCGATGTGAGACACGATCTACGGTAGTGGTTCAGTTTTATTGCAGCTATTTGGTGAAACGCTCTAACTCTCGCCGACGAACCACCGCGCCAAATAAAGCTCCGTGGTAGATACTTATCTGTTCTGCTCCAGCCGGATCTGCCACCCAGAGTTGGGGGTCAGGTATGAACTGCCGGACAACACCTGTCCTGGCGCTTCCAATGCGTATTCCTTTGGGCCAACCCGGATTCCGCTCCCCTCCGGATTCCGAATCGGTAACGTAGAGGGTGTCATCTTTCGCGATAAAAATGCCGCTGGGACGGCCAAACTGCTTCCAGGCGGCGAGGAACTTTCCGTCCTGATCGAAGATCGAGATGCGATTATTTCCGCGATCACAGACGAAGAGGCGTCCCTCGGAATCGAATGCCAGGCAATGCGGGATTAGCACCTGGCCTAATCCAGTGCCCCCAGTGACAATCGTTTTAATGAATCGGCCGTCCGGCGCGAACTTGCTAATCCTGTTGGCAATATTGCCATCATGACCTTCAGCGATGAAGACTTCGCCCTTTGCATTCGTGATCACAGCAGTCGGCTGCGTGAACAGGCCTTGAGAAGGTTCGCCGGCAGTGCCATTCTTGCCGATCGTCTGGAGCAGCTTGCCGTATCGGTCGAACTTCAGAACAACATCACCGCGGCCCTGAGGTGCTCCACCGGTCGTCGTCCCTGCGCCCGCCGCGTCTGTAAACCACAAGTCGCCGCTCGCATCCATGAAATAGCCATGAGGAAAGATGAAATCGCCGGAGCCCCAGCTGCGCAACAGCTTCCCAGAGGAATCAAATACGAGTACCGGAGGCTCCGACCGACCTTCGCACGAGTTCTGGACGCAGCGGTGAGATACGTAAAGATTTCCATCGGGCCCTGGAATCGCCCCCACCAGCGCGGCCCATTTCATTCCGGATGGCAACTGAGCCCAATCGGTGCTGCGATGAGGATATGGATTAGGCGTTTCAAGCCCCGTCCCCTTGATCGCACCTGGAGGTGCTTGCTGTGTTTGTTGCTCCTGGGTCAAAGCAAAGACAGGCATAAGAACGATTAAAGTGGCTAATAACGCAGTACGTATCTTCGGAGTCAGCATCGTCTCTTTCCACATCCCTTTCAGATCGCATCGATAGCTTCATTGTGACGACTTCAGTTCGGTGTTCAAGTGGACGCCTCTGCGACCTCGATCCCTGCTGGCGCCCTATATTCAGGATTGCCTTCGCCTGGAATACGCAGAAAGAGGGAAGCAAGCACAGCAATCAAACCAAAGCTTGCCAACGCATACAAACCCCAACTGTAGCTATGGGTCGTATCCTTCACCCATCCCACTGCCGACGGGCCGATGAAGCCTCCCAAATTACCTATCGAGTTGATGACGGCGATACCGCCTGCCGCCGCGCTTCCAGTAAGGAAGAGCGACGGGAGTGGCCAGAACGGCGCCTTGGTTCCATAGATACCGACTGCAGCGATCGAGACCAGGCAATGGACACATAAGCCGAAGTGAGCGCGCTTCCGAACGAGATTTCGTTTACGAATCCGGCACCAGCCAAACCGATCACAGAGATGCTAAGAGCAAGCACCAGGATGGATCGACGCTTACTCTTGAATCGATCCGAGACCACGCCAAAAACATAGATCCCCACCATTCCAGCCACGTAGGGTATCGCTGATATGTAATTGGTCTGCTTCGTCGTCACACCCAGCGCTTTAACTATGAGAGGAAGAAAGAATGCTATGCCTAAATTAGTGGTGATGTTCGCCAGATAAATCAAAGAGAGCAGCAGGACAGAACGGTCAGAAAAGGCCTTGCGCAGCCCCATGCCGTTAGCTGCGCCAATCCTGTCGGCTTCGGCTTTGAGGGTATTGATGAGCCATTCCTTCTGCTCTGTGCTCAACCACGTTGCTGACTGCGGTCTGTCCGGCAAAAATAAAAACATCACTGCACCCAGTACCATGGTTGGCGCGCCTTCCATAATAAAGAGCCACTGCCATCCCTTCATCCCATTGACTCCCGACATATGCAGGATCGCGTTGGAGATTGGGCCCGCAATAGCGAGGGATCCGGGGATTGCCATCATGAAGGCCGCGGTTATTCGCGAACGATACGCGGCAGGAAACCAGTACGTGAGATAAAGAATGACACCGGGAAAGAAGCCTGCCTCTGCCGCGCCCAGAAGAAAACGTAATACCAGGAAGCTGGTTGGCCCTTTGACCAAAGCCATCGTCATGGACAACGCACCCAGGCCAATGACCATTGGAGCAATCCAGAACCGAACCCCCACGCGCTCAAGGATGAGATTGCTGGGTGGCCCAAAGACGAAATAACTGACGAAGAAGAGTCCCGCACCCAATCCAAACATATGCGCGTTCAAGCCAACGGAAGCGTTCATCGTCAGAGCGGCATTTGCAATGTTGACACGGTCCAGAAAAGCAGCGAGATACGCCAGAATAAGTATCGGCAATAGCCGGAAGAACGCCTGCCGCATGGTTCTAGACTGCAGTGTTCTATCCATTGCTCTTCCTCCGCTGGCTGTTTTGCTCTTGAACTACTCCTTGTGGAAGGTGGATAAATATCCGCCAAAGCTGTCGCGCGTTAGGAATGACAGAATAAAAGCCAAGTCTTGTCGAGTCGAGACGACAAATCAGGTGATCGCCGAATTGCGTCACACTCCCGAAATTAAGCCACCATCTATCCGCAGCATGGAACCCGTGATGTAGGACGCCCGCTCACTGGCAAGGAATACAACTGCATCGGCATACTCCTGAGGTTCGCCGTAGCGGCCTATCGGGATCGATGCGGTGCTCTCAGCCGAAACTACTTCGACCGTCCGTCCCTCGCGCTTCGCCTTCTGCTCATCCAGGAAGCGGATACGGCCAGTCGCGATACGCCCTGGAACCACGATATTTGTCGTTATGCCGTCCTTGCCAATCTCCCTGGAGAGTGTTTTTGACCACCCGACGAGAGACATGCGCAGAGCATTCGAGACCCCAAGGTTGGGAATCGGTTGTAGCACACCCGAGGACGTGGACGTGATGATGCGACCCCATTTGCGTTGCCGCATGCCAGGCAAAACGCGATCTGTGATTGCGATTACGGAGAGCACCATACTTTGGAAGTGCTTCGTCCAGAGATCTGCACTCTGTCCGGCCGCTGGTGTCGGAGGCGGACCACCCGTGATATTCACAAGGATATCGATCGGCCCCAGCGTCGCTTCGATCGATGTTAGGTGTCGGTCGATACTGCTCAGGTCTGCCAGATCCCACACAATAGCCTGAGCTTCCGCGCCGTAGCTTCTCACCGCAGCAACTGCTGCCTCAATGGACTCCAGATGGATATCACCAAGGGCAACCTTGACGCCCTCCTGCGCGAATGTGGTCGCAATGGCCCGTCCCAGCCCCCCACCGCCGCCTAGTACTAGCGCCGTCTTGCCTTTAAGAGAAAAATCCATGTCTATTACCCCTTATAGTCGAAACCGATTCCGTTGGAAACAGACCCGATCTAGTAGCTGGTCAGTTGGGCTTCAAGGGCGGCCCGCTTGTCATACCGCGCGACGCGTGCGAGCAGATAATCAATCTCCTGCATCGCCTTCGGAGTGAGCTTCGGCCATGGTCTACGCTGCGCATCGGAGGTGAGAATGCCACGTCTCTTCAGGACGTATTTTCGAACCGCAAGCCCGATGCCCTGCTGTTGCTCATAACGAATCAACGGTAGGTGAGCATCGAAGAGGTCGTGAGCCGCGTCCGTCTTTCCCTCATGCGATAGACGAACAGTTTCAACGAGCATGTCAGGAAAAGCGTAGCCGGTCATTGCCCCATCTGCGCCCCGCTCCATCTCAAAATCGAGGAAGAGGCCACCGTTGCCAGTAAGGATGGATATAGGTCGCATCTTACCTGTCTCTTGAAAGGTTCTCAGCATGGAGATTTTTTCCAGCCCCGGCCAGTCCTCATGCTTGAGCATGACGCACGAAGGATTGTCTTCAATGATCTGGCGGATCACTCCTGGCGTCATCACGACTGTGAGCGTGAGAGGATAATCCTGCAGAACCCAGGGAACATCCGGTCCAATCACCTCAACAGCCTGTCGGAAATAACCAATGATTTGATCATCCGTCCGCAGTGCCGGAGGGGGAGCGATCATGACGCCGGCCGCGCCCGCATCCATCACGTTGTGGCTCAATGTGCGCATCGCGGCAAAACCCGCCGCTGAGACACCGACGACGACCGACATGTCACCTGCGCGGTCGATGACGCGCTTGGCCAAGTCAAGTGCCTCTTTGAACTCGAGCTTAGGCGCCTCACCCATGATGCCGAGCACTGTGATTCCTTTGCATCCTGACTCTGCATAGAATTCAGTGAGTCGATCAAGCGACAAGTTGTCAATTGCGCCGTCTTCCGAAAATGGTGTGGGAGCGATCGCAAATACGCCTGACGTCATCTCCTCGAGTTTCATCTCTCTCTCCTTCTTCGCTGGTGTCGCCGTTACAGCATTAATCCAAAGCATCCATGGAAAACCGATACCTGATCAGTTGCCGTGCTATTCCTCAGGTTGTTGCACCCAATTCCTGCGATTTTGCATGAATATGCGGTGAGTGACGCGAAGATGCACGCTCATCACCTCTTGAGCAAAGGTACGGTCCCTCGATTCGATGGCGGCGATCACCTCTCGATGATGCTGAATGCTGTGCTGCATATCGGCCTCTGAGTAAAAGTAAAAGGTGCCAATGATCATTGGCATGTCGGTGAGACTGGCCGCGATGCTCTTCAGGCGAGGAGACGCAGCCGCCTCTAGGATCAGGTTGTGAAAGGCGTGGTTTTCCTCCTGTATCTCCTGAAGATTGTCCCGGAACGATGGACGCGTGTAAGCCTCCATACGATCAGTGTGTGCTCGCAGTCCCTCGATCTGGCGCTCATTCGCACGCACCGCTGCCAGTCCCGCCGCATGCGGTTCGAGAAGCAACCGCAGCTCAAAGACATCCTGAATGTCACGTCCTGTCCATTCCGCTACAAAGACGCCTCGATGGTTCTCGGAGCGTAAAAGCTGGTCTCCAACTAGCCGTTGAAGCGCGGCTCGTACGGGAGTTCGACTCACTCCCATAGTCTCTGCGAGATGCTCTTCCTTAAGTTGAGTTCCGGGTGGGTACCGTCCAGCCATGATGGCCCGGCGAATCGAAGCGTAAGTGCTATCAGTGGCATTACTCATAGTTGCCATTTTTCTCCCGCTCTAGCACTCTCTAAAAGAATGCCCGTCTCCGCAAGTGAGGTTCGGCGTGTGCCCGAGGCGTTGACCCAGTTGGGACGGAAGCCCCTTAGGACGGCGAGAACGCAGAAGGAAGTGTTCCAGTCGTAAGTGTTTGTCCAGGCAGTCATAAAGACCAAACAAAGTATCCAATTCATTCGGGATTAAAAGTACAAAGAAAAAACATTAGGTACTGTATAGCGGTTCATGCCGCGATCAGTCAACATCTTTTCTAGACCATCACAGGAGAAATCTCTGTTAACAAAGAGAAAAATCCGAGATAAAATAAAATCATAAATTTAAGTTGACTACATATAGTTGTAATGCTATACACACTGTATCCTAAATCAACAAAATGCAATACCTGAGCAGATTGCTACCGCTATCACCATTTTTTTCTCTACGAACCGCTTCAGTTCTAAGTGAGATCGCTATGCGCAGACCGGGTTCCGTTCTTCTGTTCCTCGCTCTCGTCATCCTCCGCGCGCCTCTCTCTGCGCAGACCGTCGATACAGCCATCGTCGGCACCGTCGCGGACAGCACCGGAGCCGTAATCTCCGGCGCCACCGTCACTGTCTCGTCTCCCGCCACAGGAATTGAGAAGAAGGGTTCAGCTGGCCCTGAAGTACATTTTCTAACCTGTCACGCAATAACAGAAGCAAAGCGCGCCTCGCTGGGCGCCCGCAGCATAACTTTCAAGCAAAAGTAAGAAACGAAGGGGTCATCTATGAATTGGAAGCCAGGTCGTCGTTCTTTCCTCTCCTCTCTCGCTGCTGCGGGTGCCACTTGGTTCAGTTCGGGCACGCTGAATGCTGCGGAACTAGTGGGCGCAACCTCCGACATATCGAAGACGGCGAAAGGCGGGACGAAGGTTGATGGCGACCGCATCGTAGCCATCAAGAGCGGGCTCGGCTCCACAGGCAACATCTATGCCGAGCTTGGCCTGACCCCGATCATCAACATCGGAGGCACAATCACCGTCATCGGCAACGCACTGATGAAGCCCGAGGTGATGGAGTTGGCACGCATGGGAAACGAGCACTTCGTTTTTCTCAACGAGCTTGAGGTCGTTGCGGGCAAGTTCATCGCTAATCTGTGCAAGTCTCCCGCGAGTCACACTGGATTGGTGACGGGTGGCTCGGCGGCTTCCATCGTGATCGGCTATGCGGCCATGATGACCGAGGACTTTGAATCTCGGCTCGAGGCCCTTCCGGATGTGACCGGCTTTCCCAGGACTGAGGTAATCATTCAGAAGCAGGATCGCTATCCGTTCGACCACCAGATACGCCAGACAGGTGCGAAGCTGGTCGAGGTCGAGACGCGCGAGGAGATGATTGCCGCGATCAACCCGCGCACCGTGGCCATTCACTTCTGTCCCCAGGCCCACCGTGGCCAGGTTTCCGCCGAGGAGACGGTAGCGATTGCCAAGGCGCATAACATCTATAGCTTCTGCGATGGCGGCGGTTCGTCCGATCTTCCGCCGAAGGCCCACCTGTGGGAGTATCAGACCGTTGGGTTTGACATGGTCTGCTTCGGCGGCGGCAAGGACATCAGCGGACCGGCAGGAACCGGCGTCCTCATCGGCAGGAAAGACTTGATTAGCTGGGCGCTGCTGAACATGAGCCCGCAGGAAAACAGGATCGGTCGCTCCTCCAAGGTCGGCAAGGAACAGATCTTCGCATTGCTGAAGGCGCTGGAGCTCTTCGTGAATCAGGACGAGGACGCCACGCTGCGGATCTTCGATGCCCGTGCGCAGGTCATCACACATGCGTTGGCCAAGCTCGGCGTAACCGCCTTGCCCCGTAGTGGAACGTTTGGCGTGACCTTGCTCTACAGCTGGCAGTGGAACCCTGCGAAGTTCAACCTGACCGGAACGCAGGTCATGGAGGCGTTGGCCGCCACAAAACCGGTCGCCATCGGTTACATACTTCCTCCGAACTACGCCGGTTCGCAGGGCCTGCGCGGACGTCCGGATCCCAATAAGCCTGCGGCCCCTGCTCACGATCGCGGTGATGCTGCGGATGTCCGTGCTCATAGCAACCCGCACAGCTTCGGATTTTCCACGTGGGTCCTCAAGGATGGCGAGGACAAGATCATCGCGGACCGCTTGCTAGAGATCTTCTCCGCGGCCATGGTGCCCGGCTCAATCCCGGCCGCAAAGAAGTCCTAGTCTCTCCACCTTATTCCAATCCCGGGCGGCGTGGCCTCGCCGCCCTTTGAAGCCATACCCGCGATACCAGAATTTCGAGGAGGCAATATGAAAAAAAGTTTGATCTGCTGTCTCATGCTTCTGCTCTGCCCACTATTCGCGGGAGCGCAGGTTGCAAACAACACCTCTCTTGTCGGGACTGTGTCGGACAATACCGGCGGCGTCCTCGTAGGGGCTCATGTTATCGCTGTTGAGCACGCATCGAAAGTTACCTACACCGTGGTGACCAATCAGGAAGGCTATTACAGCATCTCGGGTGGTGTGCTCCCCGGTACCTATGACATCACAGTGGAGCAAGCTGGCTTTCAGAAGACGATTGCAACGGGAGTCATTCTGACCCTTAACCTCTCCGTTCGTACCGATTTCGCGCTCCGGGTCGGATCTCAGACGACGGAAGTGAGTGTGTCGGCGGATACCAAGGCGATCCAGACGGATGACGCAGTGCTTGGTGAAACCGTTACAACAAAGCAGATTTCAGACCTGCCGATGAATGGGCGCAATATGCTCGATCTTGCAAACATTGCGTCAAACGTATCCATTCCCACGGGTAGTGCTCTAACCGGCGTACCTCCCGGTAAGCAGGCCAGCGGCGCCGGCACTCGCGGCGTGAACAATAGCGTCACGCTGGACGGAATCAGCATCCAGAACAATCTTAGTTCGACGCTGACCGTGCAGCCAAACCCTGATGCCCTCGAGTCTGTACAAACTCAGAATGGTAACTACACCGCTCAGTATGGCAACTATATTGGCATCCACATCAATGCGGCTACGAGGAGCGGTACAAACGCGTTCCATGGAACGATGTATGACTACCTTCAGAATGATGCCTTGAATTCGCGCGGCTTCAACACCAGCCCTACCGTTCCTCAAAAAACCGCGCTCCGCTATAACCTCTTCGGCGGCGTCTTCAGCGGTCCGGTCGTAATTCCATTTTTCTATAACGGCCGCAACAAGACCTTCTTTATGGCGTCATATGAGGGATTACGCACACACACCGTTGCACATTCTTATACACAGGCTTTAACTCCCGCTGAGTTAGCTGGCGATTTCACCGCGTTATTATCCCCGGCTCAAAGTGGATTGTCGAAGCCAAATCTGATCTTCAGCCCGATTGATGGGCACGCGTACTACAACCCGAACACCGGGAAGCAGATCATCGATGATCAACCTGCTGCGAACTCCCCAATTGTCAGGAACATTCTAGGCTATGCGGCGTTAGCAAATGTCCCTGGCGCGCCGTTGACCGTAAATAACCTCACAACAACAGGTAGCACTCTCAGCGAGAACTCAACCTTGGATCGTGTCGATCAGACCATCGGCGACAAGATCCGTATCTTCGCCCGGTACGACTGGCAAGCCGTCACCAGCAGCACGATCGCGCGCGAGTACGTCAACAACGGTTACAACCCGGTCAACGTTAGGAACGGCGTAGCAGGTATCACTTACGTCATCACGCCAAACTTGCTCAACGATCTTCGGGGCGGTTTCAACTGGCTGAAGACCGCTTCGTTGAGCTACTTCTATCAGAACGGCCCCAAAGATCCGGATGCATCGCTTGGTATTCCTGCTCCGTTTGGCATCGGTCAGTCATCGGGAAATCCGGGACTTCCCGATATTTTAGGCGGCACCTCCTTCAGTGTGAACGAGAGAGGCGCTAACTGGATTCAGGATGACCGCACCTATCAACTCTACGATCAGCTCAGCTGGACCAGGAACAAGCATACCTTCATGGCTGGCGTCGATTTCCGTAGATTGAAAGTCGGTCGAGCTGCTGTAAACTCGGCGCGCGGTGTTCTGTCATTCGCCTCCAGCTACACCTCCTTCCAAAAAGTCTCCGCCATCCCCTCGTCGATATGCCCCGGTGGTAACGGAAGCGCTGCGCCCAGCAGTTGCACCTACGGGTCTGGCGATGCGGCGCTTTACACCGGCATTATGTCGGGTGACACAACCCCGATCTTCCAGGTCAAGGAAGATCCTACCCAGTGGCGTGATGGATTCTTCTTGCAGGACACGTGGCAAGCCAAGAAAGATTTGACCCTGGATATCGGTCTCCGTTACGAACTCCCTATGGTGCCCTATAGCGCAAACGGCTTTGGCCGTATTCTCGATCCAACCTACACCTTCCTCCTTCCAACGAGCTCCGCAGCCACTCCGGGCACCTACACTCCGGATCCCGGCTTCCAGTTCACCGGTCCCAATCATAAGAACATCGGTCCCCGCTTCGGGTTTGCTTATCGCATGACGGATAGGATTGTCATCCGTGGTGGCGGTGGTATTTACTACAATGCAAACCAACTGAACGCTTACACGCTGACGAGCTCGAACTTTCCGTTTGCCGCTTCCGTGATTTACAACAGTCCGACACCTGGATCTCAAACGACGAAAAACCCCTACAACACACTCTCCAATCCGACGGCGGGTGCGGGAGCGCAACCCATTGCTGGCGTTCCCGGCACCTACGTCTCCGCCTACTCGGTTGCCAACCCTCTTCCCTCCGAAACCATGTATCAGTGGAACCTGGATAATGGTTTCCAGCTGTGGCGGAATGCAGGCGTGGAGTTCCAATACCTCGGATCTCGTAGCGTTCACCTCAACACGAACTACTACCCCAATCAGCCGGTACCGCATCCCGTCAACGTGTCCACTTCCTCGCTCAACTCGCTGCGTCCTAACCAGAACTTTGGCGAGGTACGCGTGGCGGCCAACATTGCTAATGCCAACTACAACGGCTTGACTGCGGTCTTCCGGCAGCGGTTGACCCATGGGGTGAGCGCGAACGTCAGCTACACCTGGTCGCACGCCTTAGAGGAGGCGCCGGACGCCCAGCAAAGCGGAACCTGCATGATTCAGGGTGACTGTAAAGCTGATTGGGCCAATTCCGACAGGGATATTCGCCACAAGATAGTTGTCAGCTTCACGTATGGCCTTCCAAGATTGGCGAACCACAACTTCCTGATCAAGCAGGCGCTTGGCGGTTGGCAGGTCAACGGTATCGTAACGGCTCAGACCGGGTCTCCCATCAACGTCTCCTTCGGATCCTACGACTGGGCGTATACCGGTGTACCTCAGGTGGCCGCTTCTTCAGCTCCACAACGGCCGAACTGGGCCCATGCTGGGCATATGACCTGCAGCAAGCAGTCTCTGCTCTCACAGTCCTACGCTGTTCGGAATCAGGTCTCATGCGTCGACCAATCGGCATACTCTTTGAATCCACGGTTTACGTACGGTAACCTGCATCGGAATGATCTGTACGGTCCGGGAGCGTTTAGCAACAACCTTTCTGTATTCAAGAACTTCAAAATCCATGAAGAGACAGAATTCCAGTTCCGGCTGGAAGCATTCAATGCCCTCAACCACGCGAACTTGGGCATCCCGGGCAACATTACATTCAATGTAACGCCGACATGCAACACTTCGGCTTGCGCCGGTACAGCTCCCTATTTCACGGGCGTAATGGCGCCTACTTCTTCAGCAAATGCGTTCGGCTATCCCACTGTTGGGACTAATGGTCGTACGGTGCAGATCGCGGGCAAGATCAACTTTTAGCCCTGACATGGAGTTCTTACCGGAAGCCGCCGAAGGAGATCATTCGGCGGCTTTTGTTTCTTAGTAGGTATTCTCAGTGTCGTTCCACGGAGGTGTATCACTCCCGGTCGCCTCGTCCTTATTCCCACTATCGCAAGATCGCCACATCAGTGGAACCGAGTTTCTCCACGCATTTATTGTCGGGACTGAAGTCGAGTGTCGTCTGGGGCTGTCGTTTATCTAATTGTTTGGCGTATTTTCTATCACGCTATTTGGCGTGCTCTCCCCGGTCTCTTTTCTACCAGTGGAGATGAGACGAAACTGGAGCAAGAGGAGCTGTGTATGGCGCTAGGCAAGAAGCATACGGCGGAGCAGGTGGTGAACCTGCTGCGACAGGTTGAGGTTGGAGTAGCGAATGGTAAGTCGATGGCTCAGGCGTGCAAGAAAGCTGAGATCGTGGAACAGACGTACTATCGTTGGCGCAAGGAGTATGGCGGTCTTAGGGTGGATCAGGCTCGTCGGCTGAAGGAAGTGGAGCATGGGAACGCGAAGCTGAAGCGGTTGGTCTCGGAGCTGAGCCTGGAGAAGCTGGTGTTGAAGGACATCGCCTCGGGAAAATACTGAGCCCTGAACGACGCCGTTGTGTGGTGAGTCGTGCGTGTGCCGAGCGACGCTTCTGCAGCGCCCTGAATACATTGTCGTTTGCGGAGCCTTCCGCTAGTTGCGGAAGAACACACAGCAGCAATCCTATATGCGCCCATCCCTCATCGTTACGATCTCGTGTCGCACAAGAGCGCGCTCGCGAATGGTACCGAAGACTAGCGATCTCCATTCGCTGAGGCAGAGGCACTCCTGAGAGCCTTCCCGACATGTTGCTCGGATAAGTCATGAGAAATGGGATGAGCAGGTCTTTCGGAACGGAGAGAGACTATTCCCATGAAAAACCCGTCGCAGCACGTCGTCGCGGAAGTCCCACGCAGGCAGCCCAAGGTTGAGATGACGATCGGTATCGACCTTGGAGATGTCTGGAGTCATTACTGCACCCTCAACCGAGAAAGGAGAAGTGGTCGATCGAGGGCGCTTCAGAACCAGTCCTAAGGGAGTCGAGAAGTGGTTTACCGATCTCCCGCTAGCCCGGGTGGCTATGGAGGCGGGAATGCATTCGATCTGGATTAGCGAGCAGATCCAGGAGCTAGGGCACGAGGTTATCGTGGCCAACGTTCGCGAGTTGCGAGCGATCTCGCACAGTGACCGGAAGAGCGACCAGGTCGACGCGGAGAAGCTGGCACGTTATGCGCGGCTCGACCCGGAGATCCTGCGGCCCATAGCGCACCGAACAGTCCAACAGCAGGAAGCTCTCACGCTGATCCGTGCCCGTGACCTCAGCGGTGAACGCCGTGCGCGGACTGACGAAGTCCTGTGGTTATCGCA
>Ga0193716_1000177_pt1 | contig 38156 bp, 28 predicted proteins | sample U2c1metaG_FD_145901 | JGI IMG/M metagenome (GOLD analysis project Ga0193716, IMG submission 145901) | Soil microbial communities from a riparian zone of the East river system, Colorado, United States - U2c1 | ecosystem: Environmental > Terrestrial > Soil > Riparian zone | place: USA: East River...
CTTTAACCGCATTCTTTGTCGTCCAAGCCACCACGGACGACTCTCCTTCGGAGATGCGAGTAGCGCTGGCCCGAATTCCTGCTACAGGAGCAATTTCGTTGCTATCGTCCAAAATCTTACTTGAAGCGAAGGACATAATCTTACCAAAGGCTGTAGGAGTCCACAGTCGAGCAAGATGGCCTCGATGTACTGGTGAAGTCGCTCTAAACTGGTAATTTCCCGCTGCCGTTCCCGTGTTATTTGCGAACTTGGGATCTGCGATAACCGTACGCATAGCTCGAAGTCCATTGTTCAAGCTGATGTCCGTATTTCCCGCATAGATCAGGTTATCGAGATAACGATTGTGCAATCCGGTACGTCCCGTCTCCGCAATCGCAATCTCGATAGTGTTGTATATAACATTACCCTGCACGATGGTATGGTCGTTGGTGCATCCGTAAGGCGCATCGCCCGCACCTACTATGATCCCCCGAAGATTATTGACGAGGGTGTTGCCGTAGATGGTTAGGTTCGAAGCCGCATGCCAGCTCTGGATACCATATCCCGCGTTGATAACCGTGTTATTTGCGATCACCGAACCGGGAGTCTCAGCAAATAATCCGCTGGCTGGATGTCCGCCAGGGCAGCCATCTTTCGGAACAATATTTACAACGAGATTCTCGAGCATGTCGTTATGGCTAATCCCATTGTTATAGTTGTCACCCCCACCGGTTTCAATCGCGGTGCCGCTATCTGAATTACAAGGGACGATCAAGTCGTGCACATAATTTCCAACAGCTCGATTGTGATTGGCGATGGATCCGTAAGAGGCGAGAATGATGCCATTCGCATTTGTTCCAGTAATATCAAATCCTTGAAGGATGATATAGCCGCCGCTGACGCCAATAACCGTAGAGCCAGCACCAGAACCTGTGCCGACTAGTCTCGCTTTCCATTTATTTTGTGCTCTGTAGATAATGGGCCGTTCTGACATTCCACTCGATGCGAGCGAGACATCTCCCCTGTAAATGCCGTCAAGAACAATTACAGTATCACCGGGCTTGGCGATACCATCAGCGTGCTGAATGGTTGCCCATGGGCTACTCAAGCTGCCCGTGCCGCTATCGCTTCCATCCACACTTACGTAATGCACATTACTTGGAGAACGCCCATCTGCGACAACGGAGGCATAGGAAATCTGCTCAAAAGAAAGATTCCGATCGAACTGTCCCGTCGCCAAATGTAGGAAGATTGTACCGAGCACGGCGAAACCTATGTTGGGCCTTACTTGAATGAAGAATCGCACGTTATCCTTAGATCACGCAGTGCCACTAAGCAGCGCTTCCGATTAGCCCAGAGCTCACTGAGCCAGAAAGTTTTCCATTCTGTCGAATTTCACTGATAAGTCGTCGTGTTGTCTTTTCATTGATGTAAAGGGAATCTGCTATGTTGATTCCGTTGGCCTGCAACAATTTTTCCCGGATCTCTGCAATCCCCTGTGGCACAGAATATTCGGTTTTGAAGGATAGAGATTCGCTGATTTTGGAAAAGTCGACATCATAGTCCCGGCGATCGATTGTATCGCGGAGAAACCTCACTTCCGTGTCAGGGATCTCGGAACAAACGAAATTTGCAATATCGATGATCCGATAATTATTGGCATTCGTCCCAACATTGAAGATTTCTTTGGTCACAAGCCCTGGGTCGCTCGACAGAACTGTGGCGAATGCACGAGCAGCATCCTTTACATGTAAAAACGGCCTTCTTTGGCCACCACCACATATCTCCAAGGTCTCGCCTTTACATGCCTTGGCTGTGAGAACATTCACGACCAGATCGAAACGCATGCGATTCGACCATCCAAACAAGGTTGAAAGGCGGAGAATGGTAGGGCGAAACGTCTCATCCGACATGGCTCTTAGTGCCCTCTCGCACATAAGCTTATCTCGTGCATAAAAGGACAGAGGATTCGTTGGAGATTCCTCGGTTAGGTGCATTGTCTCGTTTGACTGACCGTAGACACTGCAGCTCGAAGCGAAGATAAACCTCTCGATACCGAGCCATTTACAAATCTCCGCCAAGGTTAGAGTGCTGCGGTAGTTGCAACCATATGTGAAGCCGGCGTCGAGATCGCAGGCGGGATCTCCTACAAGGCCGGCCACCCACACCACAGCATTGCAACCTCCGAGAAGTGGTAAAACGTCATCAGCATGTAGTGCGTTAACCTGCCTGCTGGTAAAAAAAGGATTTCCGCGAATGGAATCTAAAGCCTCATCTCCAAACCAATGTGCGTCGATGGATATTACCTCATAGCCGAGATGGAGGAGATGAAAACATAAAGTACTGCCTAAATATCCTGCGCCGCCAACCACAGCGACTCGTTTCATTTTATTTAACATACTCAGTTCCTCGCTTTCGGATTCAAAAACTCTAACTGTGAGATAGTTGATGACTCTTCGCGAAACAGTCTAGAATGCACACTGCGAAGATTGCGACACGAACGCGACACAGCGTGCTCAATCACTTTTATATGTGGCAGAGTACGTTTACGGAGTAGAGGTAGCTCGTTCTGAGTGGCCAAGATGTCTGCCTCGCAGGCCCGTCCTTTCAAACTCGCTCATAGACGGCATGAGATAGACCAACGCCATGGCGAGTCCAATTCCGTTCGTTAGAAGCGCCGTTAAAAGCCCAGTGTTCGCCAAAGCAAACGCTGGAAGACTGATCGCTAACGCCGCAAAGTGTTTATCGCATTCGAATGCCATGGAATCATAGAGCCATAGAACAATAGCGAACAGCACTGCAGTTATGATCAGGCCAACATAGCCGAAGTTGGCGAAACCATCTGCCCACAAATTTGCATTCGATTCCATCGCTGGGTTGTTGAAGTAGGTTGAAGCTATGAGATATGGAGGTTGCACTGCATATGGGTAGCTAACCAATGATCTGAAGATGCTATGTCCAAGCATAGCGTGGGAGTGAGATGAGAAAAATTCGTAGTAATAGCCGGTCAATAAACCTGGTAGAGCCGTCATCCGTACCGTGATGAACGCCGCAGGTAGGAGCGCCAAGTCGAGGTATTGTAGTGCTCCTGCAGTCGCGAATATTGTGGTCCATGTCGTAACGAATCTGCTTCCGAATGCTCTTCCCGACTTCATCACCCAAAACAGGTAAAGCAAGAGCGCTGCCGAAAAGAACATAGAACGAAAGGCGGAGATAGAATAGATTAGGAACTGGGCTACGACTCCAATCAACAACCACGAAGGGCGTCGCCATCGTAATCCCATGGCCATCACAAAGGGATTGATAACCCATGCCTGCCAGCTGATCGCATAAGCTACCAGCGCCGGTACACGGTCCAAAGTAGCCTGATATTCAGCCCGTACCGAGTAGGTGTCGGCGAACGAAACGAAGTGGAAGTGGAAGCCAAAGCTGAACATCAAAAAGGCATAAAAGAGGATACTCATAAGAACAAGAAGTACCCCAAACTCATAACGCTCGAGGTGAAATCGAGGAAGAGGCAACAGAGGAATTCGGTAAACCAATCCCGTAAGCGCAAATAGTCCGACCAGGCAGACCGATAACATGACTGGACCGCTAGACTGATCCTCCAATGCCCACATCGATACTAAGCAAGCCGGCGCTAGTACCAACAGATAGAGCATCCAGTACACAACTTGCGAAGGGCGCTCTAATTTGAGCGGCATCCAGAGACCGGGAAGCGACGCGAGTAAGCCGGCAATAACCTGACGTGGGAGTGTCGCCCTTTGGCGAAAACCTTCATATCCCCAGACTGGAACAATGACCCACGTGTAGACGACCGCGAAGGTACAGACATAGAAAAGACAACGGAGAAACATACCTACACGTGAGCTCAGGACATTTCTGAACCAGTGACCTTCTTCCGTCAGATGATTATGAACTGTGGATGTTAGGCTCATCGTTCAGGACCAGCCATATTCCAATTGTAGCTCTTGTGACCAACGGATGACATTGAGCCATCTCCAGACTCGGCTATCGAATGTCTGGCGGCCGCTTAAGACAGCGTTCCACTCGCCACGCATAATGTTAAGATCGAGAAAGGGCAATGATGCCGCCTCTTCGCTTGCTAAAGTGGATTGCACCCAACCATCCACCGCCTGAAGCCAGTCGCGCTCAGGCGTAGCGAAGCCGATCTTGTCCCGCCTGTCGAGGATACAATCCGGAACAATTCCTCGCATAGCTTGGCGAAAGACGGACTTGGTAGTTCCGTCTGACGAGATGATGTGTTCCTCGGGAATGCAGAGCATGAACTCCGCAAGCTTTGGTGTAAGAAAAGGCACCCTGCTCTCAATAGAGAACGCCATTGAGTTCCGGTCTTCATAACGAAGCAAATGGGGCAGACTTGTCGTAAACAAGGTGCGTATCAAAGTCTTCCGTAACACATCTGGGGTGGAGCAGTAACTTACGTGTCTGGAATCGACACCCTGTTTTCTGAACCAGGATGCCTTAACCCATTTCGGTGTTAGTTCCTTTGAAACCAAAGCTCTCAAGGGACCCTGCAGCGACTGAGGCAAGAGATAATCAGCACTGCACAATAACAGCCAAAGAGCGTCCCTATTTGGAGCTTGTGATGCTTCGCGAAGCAGATGGAAGGCCTCGCTCAAATGTCCTTGCCGGACAAGTGATGCGAACCGCGCACTTACAAAATATCGATATCCCCCCAGCAACTCATCTGCGCCTTGGCCGTCGAGCATTACCTTAATCCCATTCTCCTTCGCCAATTGAAAGACGCGATACTGCGCATACACACTGGTACTCCCGAACGGCTCTTGCTGCGTAAAGAGTAGCTCATCGATATCTCGGACAAATTCACGAGGTTGCGTCCGGACTTTGTGAACCTGCGCGTCTGTTGCTAGTCCTATAATGTCAACCCATTTTTCCTCGTTAAGCCTTGGCTCGTCGGCGATGTAGCTGAAAGCATGGATTTCTAGCGCCGGTGCAACCTTTCGCATGCATGCCACAACCGACGATGAATCGATGCCTCCCGACAGTGCCGCTCCCACCGGAACATCACTCCTAAGGTGGAGGCTAATGTTATCGAGGAAAATAGTTCGCAGTTGTTCGGCGGCGTCATTGAACGAGATTATTCGCGCTGGCTCCCGCATGGGATCCCAGTAGCAGACAGGCTTTGCCTCAAGCGGCTTATCTATCGAGAGTTCGAGATAGTGCGCAGCGGGAAGTTGATGGAAACCGTCAAGTAGCGTTGAGGAACCCTGATCTGATAGGCCGTGTCGCAAATACAGCAGCAAGTTATACGGATCAACCTGTCGTCTCACATCTACCATTTGGAAAAGCGTGTTGAGTTCAGATGCGAATGCGAAACATTCAGAAGACATGTGATAGTACAGCGGCTTAATCCCAAAGCAATCGCGCGCTAGAAGAAGCATCCGCTTACGCGTGTCCAGCAGCGCGAATGCAAACATGCCTGTAAAGCGCGATAATGCATTGAGATCCCAATGCTCATAGGCAGCCAATAAGACTTCTGTATCTGACTCTGAATGAAATACAGATCCGACTTGTTCTAGCTCGCTTCGTAGTTCTCGGTAGTTATATATCTCTCCGTTGTAGACGACATAGTACCGCTCACTTCTCCCCATTGGCTGCCAGCCACCCGGGCTGAGATCGAGAATGGATAGGCGACGATGTAGAAGCGCAACATCGCACTCATGCTTTCCTTCCCGCCACTCTCGGCCAAGGCGCGTGTTCCCACGCGAATACATCAGCCAGCCTTGATCATCCGGACCACGATGATTGAGGGAGCTAAGAATCGAGGGAATACGAGTATACGGGACCTTGGAAGAACCCGCTATGAATCCAGCTATTCCGCACATACTTTTACCGCGCCTCTCTGATACGTATCAGGCATTCATGCAGTCGGTAAGTTCTATGGTCTAACTGATTAGTTAGACCTTGCCAGCCCCGTTTAGCTATTAGCCATATGCGGCTCTTCCTGCTTGTCAAAAGTATCAACTTTCTGCTCCGAACATACAGCCCCGATATGCGTTGCGTTTGAAGTGCAGCGCCCGCCCTGAAGTATGTCGAACCGCCATCTATGCCGGGGACACACAAGGAACCGATCCTCCTCCATCCATCCACAAGAGAGATCCCCACCTTGATGGGGGCAGTATCTCCGGACAGAGTATTTTTTTCCATCTGCCTCGACGATTATCCGTTGCTCCTGCCCTTCAATTTCCAGCAGGCGATCACAGTACTTCTCAATATCTTCAGCTTCCATTACGAGGAACGCATGCAGCACTGGGTCGTAGACGTCAGGGTTTCGCTTAAGGCGCGCCCTGAACGTAAGAGCGAATTCCTCCCAAGTTAGCTCACGGTCAAGGATCTTGGCTATTTGCCAAGCTGGCGCGTCTATCTCATAGAAATTTTGATCTTTATTGATAGTGACACGCTCAACGACCTTCTTTTTAAAATCAGTCCTCAATAAGAGTTCGTCAGTACCATTGAGACGGAAATAAAGAGGTACGCTAACTCGGTCGGCAAGAATCAAACACTTAAGTTTTCTTCCCAATTCCACCTGTAGTGCTGTGAGTATACATTGCTCGTCGACCTGCTCCTGGAAAGCGCGACGTTCTTCAAATAATTTTCTGAAAGATACTGCGTAGTCGGCAATATACGCTCCGGCTGTCTCCTCGCTGAATCGTTGCTCCGCCAGCGCGATGATTTTACTGTAGCTCGCATCGAGGACATCCCCTGGCATCATCTCAGGGATAAATATCGGAATCTCACGCAGTCGGGTGCTAAAGTAGGAGATTAGCTTTGCCGTGCGGGGAAAGATGTTTGTGGGCTGCGTGTTAAGGTAAAACAGTGTTGGATCAAGGAAGCACACCGGGCCTGCCGAAGGAATATAAACGTCTGGGCGAATGAGCTGAATCGCTTTGGCAACAGATTCAAACTTCGCTTCTGACTTCTTCAGAGACAAACCTTCGTATTGATATTTAGGGTAGTCATAACATGTCGGATGCCAGGTAGCCCCGGAAAATTGGCATGTAAATATTTTTACTGGTCCATCTTCTTGGACAATCTCTGGAAGAGCATCGAACAACTTACAGTCATTCATATCAAGAAAAGCAGTTTCGCCCAACTTCACCAGAATGGCAGAGTCTCGATTCAGATGAGAATCATCCACGTAAAACTTCAAAAAACCATTGGGAATTTCAATCTTTTGCTTGTGACGAAAAAAAATTATCGTTTCACATTTATAGTTCGAGAAGTGTTTCATAAGTGCTGAACGACTGAATTCAGGGACCAGAAGAGTAAATTTACGCTCCGGCAAGCTGTTTAGAAAAGTTATATCGAAGTGGTCTTGATGTTCGTGGCTGACATAGAGATAAATGAAACGACTTTGATCTCTGAGCTTTTCATACACAAGTGCGGCGAGGTGGTGATTGCGAGGTAACTGAAACCATGACGCATCAAATGCGCCGAACGATGACAGCCACGGATCCGTGATCACGATAACGTCATCAGACTCAACTATGAATCCCGCATGCCCAAGATAAGTAATTTGCATGTTCTAAGTCCCCTCACGTTGCGAGCATAGAAGCGGAGTTACACGACTCATGCTCAATGGTCCTGCTGCATCTATGTGGACCCCACGCCTTCGACTAGAAGCGGACATCTCGTAGAGATGTTCCCTTTGAGACAATTCGCATCAGGACGAGGTAGTAGATGGCGTATCCGATGGCGTTGGAGAGAGAAAATGCCCAGACCGTCTCGAACAAGGTAAAGTGACGCCACATCGCAAGTGCGGTCACAACAACCATTGCCGTCAGAATCACTACATCGTAGATCAACTTCAATTCTTGGCCGTGCAGCACAAAGACCAGGCGGCTCAGCGGACTAACCACAAATTGAGATAGAAACCATGGGGTCGATAGTGCGGCGAGCGTGCCTGCGACTACCCAATGGCTTCCAAAGATGACTGAAATGATAGAACGTCCAAAGAAGATAAGGACTATGCTGGGGACTAATCCGATGGCAACCAACCAGAAGCCGGTTCGTTTAAAGAGGGAGCGCATTTGAGCAGGGCTTTCCCTTGCGCACCGGGCGAAGCTACTATGGAACGTATCCGCGACACTAGCTGAAACCAAACCTAGCGGAACCGCGAGAACCTTCTGCACGAGGGCGAAGTAAGCACCATCCTCCAGGCCATATAACTTTATTATGATCGGAATTGGCAAGTTCGCAACCACTGTATCAATGAAGGTTGATGGCAATGAGTAGACGACAAACTTGCGATATTCTTTCAAGATATGAAGGAAATCTCGAATCGATGTATCGCTGGAAAGCTTCCTAACACTCGGCCATACATCACGAAAGAGCGGCGATACGCCAACTGCTCGACCCAGCAACTCCCCTGTCATCAGACCTCCCGCACCGGAGAACAAGATTCCGAAACAGACCTGTGCGAAGGCCCGGGCTGCATGTTGCCCAACTATCGTCCGAGAAATGAAACCGAAACGTTCATTGCGAATTGCCCAGTATCGAAGTGCTGCAAATATCCCGATCAAGAACAATACTGCGGACATCAGAAACGCAGAGTATGTTGGTAAACCTTCAAATCCGAACCAGGAGTAGTGGATGGCGCCATAGAGTGCGATTCCGCACACAATGCTCACCGGAATGCTTAAGATTACGGAGGCGTACGTCAGATGCGCTGCATCTGACGTACTTGGTGCTGACACAATCCCAAGCTCGTATTTTAGAGAAACACCAACCGCGGCGATGCTCATGAAACTGGTGAAGAGTGCAAACTGCCCGATTGCCAATGCGGGACAGACTCTTGTGAGCACTGGCGCGGCCAAAATACTAAAACCCTGTGCAGCGGCCGTCCCGATGGTAAGCGTGGCGGCGTTGCGGAAAAATCTAAATCTTTGTGTGCTAGCGATAAGGCGATGAAATGCATTAGCCCGCTTAACTGTAGATGGGGGGGGGGGCACTTGCACAGTCGTACTTGGGACGGCCGCAGACGCTACCGCCGTGACCCCATGTTCGCAGTCTGCCGGAACTATCTCAGTAGGTTTGTCCATACATGTTGAACCGCCCCACTTCGTCTTCCGCCGCAACGCACTACTTGCCATATTCATCCGCATTGTTACCAAACCAATTCGCGAACGAGAACTGCGTCAAAAGAATAGTGACCTTCCCCACGTAACCTTCCTTTGTTCTCAGGATGTTAGGGACTACAAACACGGTCGTTGAATTAAGTACGGTGATGCCCTCTGCACAAATAATCCACCAGTCCATTGAGCTACATCATCCACACATCACTTCGAATTCCGTCGACAACGGATCCAGCGTTGCAACTTTTAGTTCGCGAACGCCGCAATATCCCGTCTCTTGAAAAATCTTCGAGTTCGCCCGAACACGTGTTTCTCATAGAGCATTGTCAGACGTTGACGTTCTTGCGAGCTAAGCTATTGAGTCTTGGAAGCTTAGATAATCGGATGCCGATGAGATATCCGGACATAGTCTACATTTGCCCAATCTACAGGAACCGCTGAAATGACCCGAGTCCACCCACGGTTGAACGCTTTGCCCATTAGCCAAGGATCGCATAATAGCGTGAACCCGGCTTTCGACACTAAACTAGATTCTAACCATCGTGTCGCAGTCAGTTTCCGCGGTACGGTCATGTAGGAGCCGGGAGTAAAAGGACAACAGTGTCTGCTCCTCCCTAGCCCAATTAAAGTGCTCTTCGACGGCTCGTCGGCCCCTCTCTCCCATAGCTCGCGCACGTTCAGGATTTGAAATTAAATTGTGTATAGCAGCGGCTATAGACTTCACATCGAGAGGGTCTACGAGTAGGCCACAGTCTGCAGTGCCAACAATGCTCCGCCAGAGCGGAAAGTCCGAAGCTATCACAGGAATTCCGGCGGCCATATATTCAAAAAGTTTGGTCGGCTGTGAGGTCACAAAACTCTTTTCGGGGTGCAGCACTACCAAGCCTACGGATACCGTACGAAGTAGGTGTCTTAGGCTAGGTCGATCAATCTCACTGTGCCAGTTGACCAGACTCCATTGAGGCTGTTCCTTCAGACTATCGAAGAGTGACTCAACATAAAACCAGCCACCGAGCTCTAGTTTTACACCTAGGGCAGTCGGAAGCATATTGACCGCCTGAATCATTTCATAAACTCCTCGTGCCTCCGAGATACCACCGAAATAAGCTACGCTGGGTCTGCGCGTTTTCCAATCGATAACTGGTATGTTACCGAACTCTTCAAGCATAGGAAAATTGTTCACCACGACGACGTTCCCGTTTGTTTTTTCAAATCGGGCTCTAATAGTCGGAGTTGCTGCGATTAGCCCGCTCATAAAACCCGCAGTAATATCTTCCAAATATCCGACAATTATGCTTAATGGCCTACGAACTATTTTTGGTACATACATCTTGAGAAGTATCTTCGTTGGTAGATCCTCGTGAATGTCGTAGACTACTCGTCTTCCAAGCATTCTTAGAGCAATACCCAAGATAAGAATGTCCGGATCGTGAAGGTGATACAGATCCCCGCGGCAACGTAAAGCGGCCACAAAGCTCCTGATAAGCCCCTTTGTGAACCTGCTAACTCGCCCTTTGTTCTTCCCTAGACCGAAAATTTTAACTCCGTCGATCGTGTCGCTGACATCATGATTGCAGATCTGAATGACCTCGAAGCCAACCTGAGCGAGTGACCTGCATTCCTTATGAAAGATGCGGACGTCCATCATAGGATGAGCGGAGGTTAGATGGACAATACGATACATCTTAGGTTCAATAGATTGGGACACAGTTGACTTTCGTAAGGGATGGTAGATCGTTGAGTATCTCTAACAGCACTGCTGCCACCATGTAAGGCATTGTAAAACTGGCTAAGGTCACTGATTTGAGCGGTCTTGCTAAGTGAATGAGCAACAGGACCTACATTCTCTCTAGTGCTTAAGTAAACGGCCTTACTCTATTTCCTATTATTCATATAGTTAGCTAACGGCATGAACAAGGTCTCTAGCAAAATCACGCAGTCTGTCCAAAGTGTCTCGCGTGCAGCATATTCGCTGTCTATCCTTGCTTTAATCGGCATTATCTGTTTCACATAAAAAGTGGTCAGTAGCTCTGTCGGCACCTGAGCCAACAGATATTCCTCGTCGCAGTAGGCGATGCTTGCAGCTCCAGTAAGTCCAGGCGTTAGAGAGAGTATCCGTCTATCTGCTGCAGTGGCTCGTGCCCAAAATTGTTCCATGTCGGGGCGAGGGCCGACGAGTGTCATATCTCCTCGAAGTACGTTAACCAACTGCGGAAGCTCATCCAGTTTCCACTTTCGCAACAGACGCCCGACAGAAGTGACCCTGGAGTTACCCCGCTGAGTAAGTCCTGAAGCGTCTTCAGAGCCTGCAATTGTCATCGTCCGAAACTTTAGCAATTCGAATTGTCTGTTTGATTTTCCGACCCGATATTGTCGAAAAATAATTGGGACACCTGAACTCATCACAATAGCGGATGCAATTACAAATAACACTGGAGATAGCAGGATCAATCCCCCAGCGGATGCGGTTATATCCAACCAACGCTTTTGTCTAGAGCCGCACCAAGTCGAAATTTCAGTTGAGGCTTCTGGAGAATAGGTCGTCGGCATTACTCAACTCTCCCGTGTTACACCGCGCTCGCGCTCGCGCGCCTGCAATTATCTGCAATGTACTGTTCGACAGACTTGAAGACCCTAGTGACGTCCTCGTCCGTCATATCTGGATATATTGGGAGTGAAAGACAACGGGAGTAAGCATCTTCGGCACGAGGGAAGTCACCCGGCCTATACCCATACTGATCGCGATAATAGGGATGCAGGTGGAGAGGGATAAAGTGAACGCTAGTTCCGATTCCATCCTGCTTCAGTTGTTGAATCAGCTCGCCGCGGTTCGGGATGAATGGGCCGGATTTTAGCCGAAGTATGAAAAGGTGCCATGAGTGTGTCGTATTCAAAGCAGCGAGGGGCGGCAATTCGAGCTCCTCCACTTGAGAGAATCGTTGGATATAGCTATCTGCAATTTCACAGCGCCTCTGATGGAAGACATCTGCCTTCTTCAATTGCGCTAATCCCAGAGCTGCCAGAAGGTCTGGCATGTTCGCTTTGAAGCCAGCGGCAACGACCTCGTAGTACCACGATCCTTCACAGGTATAGCGTTTCCACGCATCACCATTGATTCCGTGTAGCCTCATAACCGACGCTCTCTGGGCATACTTCGGGTTGTTGGTGGTGAGCATGCCACCTTCGCCGGTAGTGATGGTCTTAGTTGCATAAAAGCTGAAGGCGGTGAGGTCAGATATGGACCCTATTTTTTGACCAGCATAGGTAGCGGGTAATGCATGTGCCGCATCCTCGATGAGATGAAGGGAGTGTTCATCCGCAATCTGGCGAAGTGTCTGCAGATCACTCGGCTCGCCGGCGATATGAACGGCAATGATCGCTCGAGTCTTGGTTGTGATTCGGCGAATGATGTCCGCGGGGTCAATATTGAATCCACTAGGAACGCTATCGCAAAGTACCGGACGCGCCCCAAAATATGTTACGACTTCACCAGTTGCAGCAAAGGTATACGTCGGTATCAGTACCTCGTCTCCAGGCTTGATGCCGATGGCATCAAGTGCAAGATGGAGAGCAGCGGTACAGGAATTTACCGCGATAGCGTATTTCGACCCCACAAATGCAGCGAACTCTCGTTCGAACTCCATCGTGACTGGCCCTGTTGCCAGCCACTTAGATTCAAGAACGAGACGTACTGCCTCTAATTCCTCTGGGCCGATCGATGGACGGTGAAATGGAATTGCTTGTTCCTTCATCTGGCTACTCCAGTTTGACGCGGTGGGCGTACAAGTCTGTTCTGTGCGGCAGTACTCTCAGGCAGCAGCAATATCTCTCGATGTCCGCACCTGTTCATGGCATGCTCCGTCTACGATCACATACTTGCGGGCGCAAGCGGTGCAGATTACGTTCGGAACACCATGTAGACGAACTCCACAGATACACATCCAACCCACGCGAGCTGCCGGAACCCCCATCACTAGCCCATAGTCCGGAACGTCTCTTGTGACAACTGCGCCTGCGGCGACAAATGAATACCGGCCCAACGAGATGCCGCAGAGTATAGTCGCGTTCGCGCCGATTGAAGCTCCTTTCCGCACCAACGTTCGCTTGTACTCATGCTTACGCTCGACCTGGCTTCGAGGGTTGACTACATTAGTGAAAACCATTGAGGGCCCGCAGAACACATCATCTTCAAGTTCCACTCCGGCATATATGGAGACATTATTCTGAATTTTTACTCGGTCTCCGACTTTAACCCCTGAGCTGATTACTACGTTTTGCCCTAGATTGCAGTGCTGCCCGATGCTTGAACCCGACATGATATGGCTGAAGTGCCAGATTTTGCTGCCTAAGCCTATTTGGCAATCATCATCGATTACCGCAGTCGGGTGGGCAATATATACAGGCCGAGGCGGATCAATCTGAACGGTTGCCGCTCCTGTGCGAAGCGATCGGCCACAGGCATCAAGAACCTTTAGCACCATCACTCCACTGTTACCATCAGTTCGGGGTTTCCTACGAGAAGCCACGCTTTCGATGAAGTGTTCACACTCGCGTCGCAGGGGTTCCTCCGACGCAAGCGGAATTGCCACCCCTTGGTCCTTGCTAGCTACCGGCAGACGGTTCACCCAGTCGATACGGTGCGAGTAGAGGACCAGCTTCCGATCGGTTTCAACATCATCAAAGACGGCGGTCCTTTTCTCTCCGACAATCACCATTCGTTGTTCTTTGAAGGGGTGAAGCCAACTGACAAAGATGTGTGCCTTTGCGCCACTTTCGAAGTTACAAGCGGTTAACGTGGTGTCGCAAATCTGGGAATTGATATACGAACCACCTGTGGCAGTCACGCCAATAGGCATCTCGTCTAACAGATAAAGAATCGCAGATATATCGTGAGGCGCGAAGCTCCACAGAATATCCTCCTCGGTCCTGAACTTTCCCCAGTTCAGCCGGGACGAGTAGATATATTGAATTCTGCCAAGCTCTCCCGTTCCGATCATTTCCTTCAGTTTCAGGATCGCTGGATGATATTGGAGGATATGCCCTACCATCAGTATACGGTTATGCCGCTCCGCGATCTCTGTCAGTTCCTGCCCTTCTTCGATGTGCAACGCTAGGGGTTTTTCTACGTAGACATCCTTCCCCGCAAGTAAACACTTTTTGGCCAGATCATAATGCTTTGCCGCTGGCGCAGCAATTGCCACTCCTTGAATTTCGCCATCATGCAGAAGCGAGTCCAGCGAAAAACATGTATCTACGCCGAACTGCTTATGCGCTTGCTGCAGTGCTTCTGTGCGTGAGTCGCACACGCTCTTCAGCACACCCAGAGCATGGAAATTTCGGACAAGGTTCTTTCCCCAAGATCCATTTCCTACAACAGCAATCTTTGGCAGCATTGTGCACCCCTCTAGTTTGTTACGTTATGGCTTGGATTCTATAGAAATCTTTGATTGCAGCAACAACTGCTCGTTGCTGCTCGTACTTCAGCTCAGGATAGATTGGAAGAGAGAGCACTTCACGACATGTAGATTCAGAGACAGGAAAGTCTCCACCAAGATAACCGAGGTAGGTAAATGCAGCCTGGGCGTGAAGCGGACTAGGATAATAGATTTCAGTAGGAATCCCTCTCTCACGCAAATATTGATGCAATTCATTCCTCAACTGCGCCCGTATCGAAAACTGGTTATAGACGTGGAAGCAGTCTTCAGTTGACGAGGGCAGGATGATGTGTCTCAACTCGTACTCTTCGAACAACTTTTTGTATGTCTCGGCATTTCGTCGACGAGCTAACGTCCACTCCTGGAGATGCCGGAGCTTCACGCGCAAGATAGCGGACTGTAACGCATCAAGTCGGCTGTTGATTCCAATCTCTTCATAAATGTATTTCTTCCTTGCACCATGTACGCGTAGTACACAAAGTCTGTGTGCTAATTTGGGATCATTCGTTGTGATCATGCCGCCGTCACCGGCTCCTCCAAGATTCTTGGAGGGAAAGAAACTGAAGCAACCCAATGTTCCGATGGTTCCAACTCCTTTACCCTTCCATCGTGCGCCGATTGCCTGCGCCGCATCTTCAATCACAAAAAGCTGGTGTCTTCGCGCGATGTCCATAATCAGATCCATATTGGAAGGCAGTCCAAAGATGTGAACTGGCATAATAGCCCTTGTACGCGGCGTGATTGCAGCTTCGAGTTGTTGCTCATCCAAGTTGAATGTATCTGGACGTATGTCTACGAATACCGGTCGAGCACCCAATCTTGCAATGGAGCCGACCGTGGCACCGAACGTGAAGGGAGTAGTGATAACTTCATCGCCGGGCTCTAAACCAACTGCCATCTGCGCTAAGAGAAGAGCATCTGAGCCCGATCCACACCCAATTGCAAACTCGGCACCAACGTATGCAGCAACCTCATGTTCAAATGCCACTAACTCCGGACCAAGTATGAAGTGTTGAGAGTCAAGGACACGAGCGACCACGTCTAATACTTCATCGCGGATATCTTTAAACTGCGCTTTCAGGTCGAGAAATGGACCATTGCCGTACGATGACTTTGCTTGAGTGGACGGTTCAATCGTTGCGAAGATATGAGAAGCCATGCGTTTTTCTCCCGGCTAGATTTGGTGCGACAGATTTCGAAGTGGCGACCTCGTCTGTCAAGACAGGCCCGCAAGCATCGGCAGTTCACACTCGTGGTTCTAGTCGTGGTAGCTGCTGTAACTGTTTTGACCATCCACCGCATTCAATACAACAGTCAGGATTCGGGCAGACCTGACGGTCTCAAGCAACTCCATACTGCGCGAGATCGCTCCCCGAGGAGTTTGTCCAGCACGACCGACGAGAATAACCCCATCCACCATCGTCGAAAGAGCTAGTCCATCCGTATAGGGTAAGATCGGCGGCGTGTCGACCACGACAAAGTCGAAACGTTCACGCAGATGTTTAATTAGGAGCTTGATCGGTTTACCCGTAAGGAGATAATTCGCAAACTCCGCTGGCACCAGAGAGGGGATGATCGTAAGGTTACTAATATTGCGGGAAGGGCATAGGATCTGATCCAACGTTGCAGTACCCTGAAGATAGTGTTCAAGACCTAATTCCTGCGTAATGTGAAAGCTAGGCGCTATGCTCGGCATTCTCATATCGGCATCAACCAAACAGGTGCTTCCGTATCTTGCCAACGCAATCGCAAGGTTGTTAGCCAATGTTGTTTTCCCTTCGCCTGGTAGCGGTGAGGTAACAAGCACAATCTTTGGAGGTATTCCGGTTTGCGATAAGAAAAGCATCGTGCGAAGCCCCCGGACCGCTTCTGATTCTGGCGCATTAGGACGATCCAGCAAGAAACAGTGCGATCCGGTATCCTCCATCTCGATTCCATTCCCCTGGCTCTTCCTTTTCAGCGCCAACTCGCTTCGCGTAGTGCGAATAGCAGGCATAGCTACCACGGTTGGCAAACCCTCCCAATCTCGGAGGTCATCGATGGTGCGAACTCGGTCCTGAATACGATTTTTCGCGAATGCCAACATCACGCCGCCAACCAACCCAACCAAGGAGCCGGCCATAATGTTGAGAGCTCGACGGGGACGGGTTGGATGATCCAGCACTCTCGCCTGATTGACGATATGCACATTGCTGGACTTGGAAGCGGCCGCAATTCCGGTCTCCTTTATCTTCGCGTACAGTTTGTCGTAGAGGTCGCGAGCAGCAGCGGCTTCCTTCTTCAGTACGTTGTACTGTGCCAAGGTTGTAAGGTCCCTCGTAGCCATCTTGACTTCGCCACTTAAAAGCCTCTCACGAGCCTTCGCGGCACGATAATTCGTCCCGAGTTCAGAGACGATAGCGGTGCGCTGCTTTTGGATCTGACCTTGTAGCTCATTCACCTGATTTTGTAGTTTGCGGACTTCGGCATGGTGTGGCCCGTATACTACTCGCGATTGAGCTAGCTGTGCATTCTGTTCGGCAAGTTTCTGAGTGAGCGACTGAACGACAAGGCTGCTTCTCACTTGAGGAAGAGAATCGGGGTCGCCAGCTGCCGAAAGAAACGATTCAAATTGGATCCGATCTGATTGGGCGAGCACCAGTTGCTGGTTGAGATCTCCCATCTTCTCTGCATAAGTATTAGAACTCGGGTCCAGATCGGCAATCCCCGTCTTCTCTTCGAAGTCAGCTAACGTGTGCATCGTTACTTCCATCTTTTCGCGAATGTCATCCAGTTGTCGAGAAAGCCAGACTGAAGACTCTGCGATCGCGCGGTTTCTTGCCTCGAAGTTCGTCTGCACCAAAAGCTTCATGAGTGAATTCACGACATCAGCGGAAAGCCGTGGATCATGCGTTGCAAAAGTGACTGATACCAAACGGCTTGATGGATCACGCCGAACTGAAAGCCTCGCATTAAACGCGCGCACGACCGCGTTCTCTCTTTGATTTAGGTCATCCGATACATTGTTCAATGGTCGATTTGAGAATCGACCATTGATCTCACGGTTGGAGTCAAGATGTAGCGCCCGAATCGTAGCAAGGGCAAGATCGTCTGTCTGAAGTTTCTGTGCTTCTGTGTTTACGTATTCGGAATCTATAAGTCCCGCACCGGAGGCGTCCAAAGAGAATACCTCTGAGCCGGGCGGGTCGATTTGTAACCGCCCCTCAGACTCATATACCGGCTTCATCGCAAAGGTCATACATGTGACGATCGCCAAGACTGTGATCGCGAATAAAGCGACGGTTCGCCACTCCTTCGAAAGGACCTGCAACGCACGCATCCAGTCACTAGGCACGTGTCGGTTATTGCTAATTGAGTTGCGGTAGCGGACTTCACTTAGAGAGCGTTGCAAAGCTTCGCCCTTCTCAGCCGCATTTGAATTTACGGATAAGGTCATTTGTATGTTCCACTTCTACGCCATTGCTGTTTGAAATCTGACCCTCTCCCCACATTGCGTGAGAAGAAATTTCGAGCCCAAGTTCCACGCCCTCGACTCGCGCGATGTTCAACCGAAGCGGAACACCGCAACTGAGCGGCAACAACGAAAGGGATCCTTCCGAGCCAGGACTAAACTAAGCCACTTCAAAATTTGGCGTCGGTATTTAAGTTCACATAGCGTGTTTTTTTTGTCCGGTCCAAACGACACGAAACAAGCTGCTGGAGAACCAATTCACCGATAAGTCGATCTTTCTTCAAAGGAGGCCTGAGCGATCCGTCATGGTATGGAGGTAACCCCTTCAACGCACTGCCTCTTGCCTTCCGTTCTGTTGATGACCCTATATGCGTAATGACGATTCTGACAAAAGTCTAAACTGTGGAATTCTCTATTCGCTCGCACCATTGGACCCAAAGAGGAGATTCCAACAGCTACCCAACCTCGTCAACTAAGGCCTGCCGAACCAAGCAGAGGAGGCAAGCCCAGCAGAGAAGGGCACCTAAAGTTGGTTAAGGGCAACCTAAAGTTGGTCGATGCGCAACAAAGAAAGCACTAGGATCTTGATACTGTCATTCAAGGCACTGCGCGACAGGCATCTTTAATTTGTGTCATAATCTGGCGCACCAGTCTCCGCCACCAGAGTCTTCAGGCCTTTTTATGGAGTCGCTTATGTGGAACCTGAACGGAAACCAACACGCTACTGATAACCGATTACTCTCGTCGTTGTCTCCAACTGAGTTGGAGCGTTTACGTCCAGCTACACAGTGCGTCTCACTATCGGCCGGTCAAGTGTTGTATGAATCGAGCGGCCGCACCGATCATATCTACTTTCCTACAACCGCTGTAGTTTCTTGCCTGTACACAACGCGAGACGGCTCGATCGCGGAAATTTCCCTCGTAGGAAACGACGGGCTTATCGGTCTCTGTTTGTTACTAGGAGGCGATACCAATCCTTATCGTGCTGTAGTACAGATAAGTGGCAATACTTTACGAGTTCCTGCGAAGCTGATGCAAGCTGAATTTGCGCGGGGTGGCCAACTCCAGCGCGTCATGCTGCTATACACGCAGGAACTGCTCACAAGAATCTCTCAAAGAGCGGTTTGTAACTGCCTTCACTCTGTCGAGAAACGGCTTTGTCACTGGCTTCTGGTGTGTCACGATCGCGTGGAGGGGTCAGAGATTCTGATGACACAAGAGTACATCGCGAATATGCTTGGCGGCCGACGCGAGAGCGTCACTGTAGCAGCTGGTCGTCTTCAAGAGGCAGGGCTCATCCACTACTCGCGGGGACACATAACCGTGGTAAACAGGAACGGATTAGAAAGTATCGTTTGTGAGTGTTACCGAACTGTTGAGGATGAGATAGAGCGATTGGTCGGTTCCCGCAACAAGGCTAAACCTGTTTGATAGCCGTTGGAGGACTGGGCGGTAGCCGAGCACGAAAAATATTTTTTGGATTCATTCATCTATCAATGAAAGGCAAAATTTACGTGCATAATTCTATGAGTATGTTAGTTGACACACAGACGGATTGGGGAAGCCTTCTTTAGCTTCTGTCTTGGTCAATAAACACTGACCGGCAAGGATAATTAGTAGTTGATCGTGTTGAGTAGTTCCCGCCGCCACGTTCGCTTGGCGATACGGAGTAGTGTCACACATTCTTATATAGGAGCTGCACCAGGTGAATATATCTGACAACTTCGCCAACAGAATGAGTATTGTGTCGCCCTCAGTAGGCAGTTTGAAAAGTTCCGCCACGTTCTCGTGCTGGTACGCAATCTATATAGCTCCGCGACACGAGAAGACTGTTGCAAAACGACTTGACGCTCAGCACATCGAGAATTACCTGCCACTCTACTCCGTCGCGCGGGTATGGCATGGTCGAAAAGTTCGGGTAGAACTACCTCTGTTCCCAGGATATGTGTTCGCCAAAATGCACGTTTCAGATAAAGGAAGCGTCTTGGCGATCACAGGCGTCATTCGGTTGGTAGGCTTCAACCATGCAGCAGCCCTTTCGGACGCCGAAATTGATAAGCTAAAAGCAACACTCGCAATTTACAAAGCTGAACCTTATCCCTTTCTAAAAGTTGGACATTGTGTTCGAGTCAAGTCAGGCCCGTTTACTGGCATGGAAGGAAGAATACTTCGTCGGAAAGGTGGAATGAGGCTCGTTCTCTCTCTGGAGTTCATTCAAAGTGCAATCGTCGTCGAGTTGGATGCCGCAGAGATACAGATCGCCAGTTAGTTATGACGCCATGTCTTGCGGATCGATGCGGAGGAAAGACTTAGCTTTACAGCCCGATTACGACTAAGATCTGTCCAACGACTTCAGACAGGAAATACATATGCAGCTAGCAGCCAAATTAACCGCGCAGAATGCAACTGCTTTGAAGGATAGAGCGGTCGAACGATGCTACTCTAGAGCCTTTCACGTTGGCGTGGTCGGCTTGGGCTATGTGGGGCTTCCACTGGCACTGCTCTTCGCCGAAGAAGGCTTTAGCGTAACTGGCTTTGATGTGGACACGACGAAAATAGATATTCTCTCCGCATCACGATCCTACATAGGCCGGATCCCGGAGACTGAGATTGCTCTCGCCAATAGTCGTGGTTTCCGAGCAACTTCAGACTTTGCATGTGTGGAGAAGATGGATTGCATCATCATCTGTGTACCTACTCCGCTTACCGAATACCATGAGCCTGATCTGAGTTTCATTACTGACACCGTAAAGTCTTTAGCTCCATATTTGAAGGCTGGCCAACTGGTTGTACTCGAAAGTACCACTTATCCAGGAACAACCGCGGAGGTCGTGCTCCCTCTGATTGAGAAGGGTGCGAGGACGGGACTATCTATTTCGCGGGAGGATCCAGAAGCCAATGAGGTTATCTTTTTAGCCTTTTCTCCTGAGCGGGAAGATCCGGGAAACAATACGATTGCACGTAGCGATATTCCGAAGATTATCGGAGGCATTGACATCTACTCTAGTGACATTGCCACTGCACTATATGGTTCTATCTTTCATCAGACAGTTGTAGTGTCCAGCACTACTGTCGCAGAGATGACAAAGCTACTGGAGAACATCTACCGGTGTGTGAATATTGCGTTGGTCAACGAGCTGAAGTTGCTGTGTCTTCGGATGGGCATTGATATTTGGGAAGTCATCGCGGCGGCAGCCACGAAACCATTCGGGTTTCACCCTTTCTACCCTGGCCCAGGTCTCGGTGGTCATTGCATTCCTGTGGACCCCTTTTATTTGTCATGGAAAGCGAAGCAGTATGACTTTTCTACGCGCTTCATTCAGCTCGCCGGAGAAATTAATATGGCCATGCCATATCACATGGTTGAGTTTATTGCAGAAGCTCTGAATGCTCGGTGCAAAGCGCTCAAGGAAGCAAAGGTGCTTATCCTAGGCATCTCTTACAAAAAGGATATCGACGATCTTCGTGAGTCGCCTGCGATTACGATTATCGAAGCCTTGCAGGAACGAGGCGCAATCGTCGAATACAACGATCCATATTTCGCGAAGATCGGGAAAGGCCGTAAGTATGATCTGCAAATGCGTTGCGTTCCCCTAGACAAACTCGAACAATACGACTGCGTCGTTATTATTACGGATCACTCCGAGTACAACTATCCCAAGATAGTCGATGAGGCGCAGCTCGTGGTTGACACACGCAACGCTACCGCAGGAATATGCTCCGCAAAGATTGCTCGCTGTTAGCGAGGCGAAAATTGCACCCATTAGCTCCTCTGCTATCAGCTTGCAAGAAATAGCAATCAATGAACTCCACACCGCATAATATCCGACAAGAATCTCACGATCAGCCACTGGTCTCGGCGGTCCTGGCGGTTCGTAATGAGGAGCGCTATATCGAGTCGGTACTGCAGTCTCTTCTGCTACAAGATACTTCCAGTTGCGACCTCGAGATCCTCGTAGTGGATGGAGATTCCTCAGATGCCACCAGGAAAATCGTCGAACGCATAGCGAATCGAAATGCGAGGGTGCGGCTGTTGATCAATCACCGGCAAAAAACACCCTACGCCTTCAACCTTGGCATCCATGCAGCGGAGGGTGAGTATATTTGTATCCTTGGCGCACACACCACCTACGCAAAGGACTATATTGCGACCTGTCTTCGGGAATTGCATCTTCATAACGCAGGCGGATGCAGTGGAGTTGCGATCACCCGGCCCAGTAGCGATGCTTTTCAAGCACGACTCGTGGCCTGGGTGCAGGCGCATCCGTTCGGCACCTCCACAGGCTCGGTGCGGACGAGAAAAGCAGGCTTTTCGGACACGATCCCCTATCCAATCTTTCTGAAGAGCACACTCATTGAAGTCGGGGCCTATGACACCCAGTTACACCGCAACCAGGACAACGATCTTAGCCAAAGGCTGCGAACTCGTGGTCATAAGCTTTACCTGACGGACCGGACCTACTGTGAATATTTTGCAAGCCCGACGGTTGCCTCGCTCTCCAGATACGCATTCAAGACCGGCTTTTGGAACATTATCAGCTTCAAAAAGAACCGAGCTTCGATGTCATTGCGACACTTTGTGCCTGGAGTATTTGTCGCAAGTATTCTACTTTGTCTTTTGGCTTTCGTATCCGCGAGCAGAGCACCTGAGCATGTTCAGCTGTGGTTTCGCCTTCCATTGTTCTCACTCGTTGTCGCTTACGTCATCGCGAGCGTTGGAGCGGCATTTCACATCGCATCCCGAGAACGAGATGCCACAGCACTGTTGACGCCGTTCATCTTTCTTGCCTTGCATACCTGTTATGGAGTGGGAGTACTCGCCGCAGTCACGATTAATGCACCACTTCCTTCCTGCGACCCGGATGGACTGCCCGAGAAAGTTGTGGATTGATGAGTCCGCATTCTAACTTGCTCGACGCGCTCGTTCAGTGCGTTGAGGTTGGCATCAGCGGCGGCGGCGTAATACCAGCGGACAGACAGTCCTCATGTAATGACCAAAAAGGAGTGAAGATATGAGCCGATTCCGGAATACTTCAATTTTGAGTGCTGTCCTGGCGATCCTCGAGCTTAACTGTCTGGCGCAGAATAAACCTGGTGCTTCGCCCGCAATCTCTCCGGTGGAAAACCTGGATACGTCACAAGAGGTATTTGTAAGTAGTGGAGACCTGTTAACAGTAAGCGTAACAGGCGCTCCCGAGTATCGTTACGATGTGCGTGTCAACTCGTACGGTGACACGTCCCTGCCCATGGCTGGCAATATCAAGTTGGCAGGACTTTCAACATATGAAGCTGAAGACGTGATTGCCCAAAACCTGGAAAAACACGGTTATTTCAATGAGCCCGATGTTTCAGTTTTTGTGAAGGAGTACGCCACCAGCGGCATCTCCGTCTTGGGCGAAGTTCAGAAGCCTGGCATCTATTCCCTTCCCGGACACCGAACACTGCTAGATGCGATCTCTGCTGCGGGCGGTATGGGCCCAAAGGCGGGAAGGACGGTGAGTATTACTCACCGGGATCGGCCCGATAGCCCCGAGACCCTGCAGGTGGTTCGCGGGGACACGAAGATGATGACCAACAAAATCATCAATCCAGGCGACACCATCGTCGTCTCCAAAGCTGGAATGGTCTATGTCGTAGGCGACGTCAAAGAACCCACCGGAATCATAATGGACAACCCACATCTGACTATTCTTCAAGCTGTGGCCATGGCGCATGGTACGAACTCTACCGCTTCCTTGGGGAAGGCCAAGCTGATACGTAAAGCCAGCAGTGCTCCTGAGGAGATTCCAATACCTCTGAATGCAATTCTTGCGGCGAAAGCACCGGACCTGGAGTTGCAACCGGACGACATTGTCTTTGTGCCTAACAGTGTCGCAAAGGTCATTACGCGTCGAAGCCTCGATGCCGCTCTACAGGCCGTAATAGGAGCCGCAATATATCGTCCTTTCTGAATTTTATTATTGTTAGTTTCTCTTCATGAGTTATGGTTTATATCGCATTCCACCAGAAGCCAGGGTGGACATTGTGACTCGCCAAAATTCAACCCGGGTGCGAAATGGCCGCGATTCACGAGTGCAAGGCAGTTCTGCAAAAGCTTTTCAATTGCGAAATGTGCTTTTGGAAGCCGCGGAGAGCAATAGAAACAACGCTAAACACTTCGAGACAAGCCAGCAGGCACACTTCTTCCGTCGTCAATTCAGTCTTATGGAGTAATGTGCGCGGAACGAATTCAGGCAACCGAATCGTAACGATGGTGCAGGCTACCGAGTTCTCGGCATGGACACAATCCTGCAAGCTGCATCGAGAATCTTTGCTTCTTCACGACCTGCGAATCGGATCGATTGCGGAATTGCATTCAATGCCGCATCAGAGCGTGAGTCTCTGCTTTGGTCAAATCGCGCCGTCCGTCGACCGCGCCAGAACAGAACGTATGCATATCTCACTTGAAGAAATACAAGTACCACCTGGTGGATCCAGTAGATATGCTGATCTGCCCCGTGGCACATTCCGGCATCGCCCGTATCGATATGCTGAAAATGGCTTCTCATTTATGAAAACAGTGTCAGGCTTCACCGGAACGGATTCCACAGCAAGCACTCTGCACGCCTCTTCGGATTGCGTAGAACTTTTGCGGACGAACACAGATCGCCAATATTCGTCTTTGCATATACGTTGCCAACGGGTGAAAAGATTACTTGGATCTGCAGCGAGGTAGGCAACCTATGATATCGCAACAGTCGAAGTGAGTTGTCACCGGCATGTCACGTCCTCGTAGGAAGTGCTATAGCTGCTTCAATGGATGCAGAGGGGAAACCACAACGGCTGAGTAGTTTCTTCTGAAAAGACCGCTCTGCCTATTCTCATGGTTTCCCGTGAATTAAAAAACAGATCTAATAAGCAATTCGGTCGGTCATTACAGCACAGCACAGCACAGCGAGACGCGGCGACAATCAAATGACAATTTGATGACAGTACCTTGACATGCTCTAACGCCTTCATGGACCACACTGACCATGAGAGTGTTTTGACGACTAACCGATGCCTAAATCTACTGGTTCTTCGAGGAAAGTGGTGTTTTTCTTTCCGTCGTTTGCAAGTTCTGACGCAACGGCCCCACTGGGTATTTTGGCAGTCGCGACACCCCTGATCCGCGCCGGATATCAGGTTGCTATCATCGATTCGACTATCACGCCGGACTACAAAAAGCGTGTGCTGGAAGAATGCCGCGACGCTCTTTGCTTGGGCATTTCACTGGTCACCGGTCCAATGATCCGCGAGACCGTCGAGATTGCGCGCGCCATCAAGGAGTGGAATCCCGACTTCCCCCTCATCCTTGGCGGCTGGCACCCGTCGCTGCTGCCGAAGCAGACGCTAGAGGCTCCGTATATTGACTATGTCGTTCGCGGACAAGGTGAAGACTCTTTGCCTGAACTTGTCCGTCATATCGAAAACAACTCTGCACCGGACTTCGTTGCAGGCATTGGTTTCAAACGCGACAACAAGATCGTCTTTACACCTGAGCGCCCGTTGAAGCCGCTTGTGGATATGCCGCCGAAGGCTTATCACTTGGCTGACTTCGACGCTTACGAGCGTGTCTGCGGCAAACGATGGGCAATGTATACCTCCAGCCTCGCCTGCCCCTACAATTGCGGCTACTGTACGAATGCAGGCGTCTATGGACGCAAGTGGAATGCGCTGCCCGCCGAGCAGTTTGTCGAAGAGACCGTCGACCTCACCCGCAGGTACAACCTGGAGATGCTGTGGATTGTGGACGACAACTTTCTGGTTGACCTTGATCGGGCACGCGCCATCGCTGAAGGCCTGGTTCGCGAACATTCACATTTCACGTGGAGCATCCAGGCGACCACTAATCTCAGCGCCCGCCTCTCTCCGGCGGACCTGAAGCTGTTGCAGCGCAGTGGTCTTCGTCAAATATGCCAGGGCGCGGAGTCGGGTTCTCCCAAAGTTCTGAAAGCGATGAATAAGAACTTTCAGGACTTTGGAACAATCTACGAGAGCGCGGGCCGCTTAATCCAGGCGGGAATTCGTCCGTCGTTCAACATCATCTTTGCCTTCCCTGGCGAAGGCGAGAAAGAGCGAAAGGAAACCATTCGCTTCATCATGGATGTCTGCCGAAAGTTTCCCGGGGCCGAGTTCTGGACGAACATCTTCACGCCCTATCCTGGCGCTCCCATTATGGATAAAATCGCCGATCTGGGCATCGTTACGCCGGACACCTTCGAGGGCTGGGCAGACTTTTTCCCACGTTACACCAAGCTTCCCTGGCTTGACGGCGATGACCATAAGCAACTCCAGGTGATGCGGGACTACCTCCGCATTGCCTTCGACCGCATTCCTATAGGGACAGACAAGCGTACTCGCTTCACCCGTCTGGCGCAAAAGTCCATCTCTCTGCCTGCGCGCTGGCGTCTCGACCACGGCGCATACCGCTTTCCAATTGAGCTCTGGCTGAACGACAAACTAAAGCGAAGAACAGCCGGATTTAAACCTGTGGTGGATGCAAAGCGTTTGGAGCCTAACGAGATTCCAGCGGAGGCGGCGTGCTGACACGTGGCAAGGTAGTGCTCTTTTACCCTCCATACGACGGGCCTCCGCTCGGCGCACCTCTTTCGCTGCTGTCGCTGGCCGGCACTCTGCGCGAGGCCAACTTCGAGGTGGTACTGATCGATGCCGCGATTGAACCGCAATATCTCGAACGCATCGCAGAAGAGTGCGAGTCGGCACTCTGCATCGGCATCTCCGTGCTGACAGGTCCCATGATCAGGGGAGCTATGGAAGCAGCCATCTTCGTCAAGAGCCGCGCACCGGGAGTGTGTGTGGTTTTCGGTGGATGGCACCCCACACTCTGCCCCGAGTCGACACTGCGTGAACCCTATGTGGACGTTGTAGTGCGCGGACAGGGTGAAATCACCATCGTAGAACTCGCAACAGCGCTCGCTAACAAGCAACCCCTGGACCTGATTGCGGGCATCTCCTGGAAAAAGCAGCAGCGGCTGATACAAAACTTCGAACGGCGTGTCCAGCCTGTCGACAGCTTCGCCCCCCCTGCTTTCGACATCACCGACTTCGACGCGTATGAGCGCGTTTCCGGCAAACGTGAGCTGGCGTACGCCACGAGCATCGGCTGCCCCTATGCCTGCAATTACTGCACCGATATGGTCGTGTACAAGCGCCGTTTCAACGCTTATGCGGCTGAGCATGTCGTTGCGGAACTGACCGGTCTCGTCGCACGCTATCGCATCACAAATGTGGCTCTCCTCGACTCCAATTTTCCGGTCGATTTGAGACGGGCAATCGCCATTGCCAAGGGCATACGCGACTCCGGTGTGAAGTTCAGCTGGACCTTCCAGGCATCGACGGATTTTATCTGCCGTATGAGCCAGGAAGAGGTTCAGTTGCTTGCAGACAGTGGCGTAAGTTACATGGGCTTTGGGACCGAGTCCACTTCAGCGTCTGTGCTCAAACTGATGAACAAGCGTCACCAGCGCGTCGACGAGATGTACGAAACCGCACGCAAGGCCAATCTCGCCGGTATCCGCATCACCTTCAACCTCATCCTTGGCTACCCAGGCGAAACGGAGGCCGACAGACTCACCACCTTCAAAACCATGAGCGACATCGGACGCCAGTTCAGCAACGTCCGCTTCTCGCCGAATATCTTTACACCTTACCCCGGCATCCCTATCTGGCCTCAGCTTCGCGAACTCGGCGTAATCGAGCCGCAAACGCTAGAGGATTGGATGACGATGCCACTGGGAGCCAACCTGTTGCCTTGGCTAAGAGGCCGCGAACTCGCACGTCTCGATCGTATGCTCGCTTACTTTCTGCTGCTCAACCAGGCCCGTCGTTCACGGAAGTCCTCACTTCCGCAAAAGATCACCAGCTTCCTTGTTCAGGCACCTATTCGTTGGCGCCTGCACTCTAGCTTCCTTTCCTTCCCGTGGGAGATTTGGCTTGCACAGCTCTCAGAGCACATTATCAAACGCCGCTCTCTTGTCACCGGTCAGGCGTTGCCTGTGGAGCCAGCCAATGTCTGCTGACATTTTTCCACTCGGAGGTGGCCTATGGCAGATGTCCTGCTGACTCACTCCTTCCACCTCGCCCATGACGCAAAGCAAATGCGGAAGATGCAGCCGTATCCTCCGCTCGGTACGCTCTACGCGGCCACGGCACTGCGCTCCGCTGGAATCTCGGTTTCAGTGTACGACACGATGTTCGCCGAGCCTGTCGCCGGCTTCCGAGCGGCGCTCGAAGAACACAGGCCGAAGATCGTCGTCATCTACGAAGACGACTTCAACTTCGTAACCAAGATGTGCCTGACGCACATGCGCGAACTGGCAAACAAGTTGGCTACCATGGCCAGCTCCGCTGGAATCACCGTAATCGCACACGGATCGGATGCTACCGATCACCCCAGGGAGTATCTGGACAATGGTGTTGACTTCATCCTGAACGGTGAAGTGGAACAGAGCCTGGTTGATCTTTGTGACGCTCTTCTGCAGTCCCCGCAGTTGCAGCCAATTCCCGGACTCGTACGTTACTCCGCTGCGGATGGCAGCCTGGAGAACTTATTACCTGCGCCGACCAATCTTTCCTGGGCCACTCTGCCGCGAGCAGCGAGAGAACTCATCGACATCGAGCCATACCGGCGCGCGTGGACCGAAGCGCATGGTTACTTCTCTACCAATGTCGTGTCGAGCCGGGGTTGCCCGTACCGTTGCAACTGGTGTGCGAAACCCATCTCCGGCAACCGCTTCCAACTACGAGTGCCGGAGGAGGTTGCAGCGGAGATCCATGAACTCAAGACGCTCTTCGGCGTACAGCACATATGGTTTGGCGATGATGTATTTGCATTGGATCGCCACTGGGTTGAAAAGTTTGCAAGGGCCGTTGAGGCCCATGGCGAAATAGTTCCCTTTAAGATTCAGTCACGTGCCGATCTGATGAGTGATGCGACCGTATCAGCTCTGAAACGAGCGGGCTGTGCCGAGGTATGGATGGGCGTTGAGTCTGGTTCGCAGACTGTCCTCGATGCCATGAAAAAAGGGTTGAAGGTCTCCGCTGTTCATACCGCTCGAGAGAGGCTTGCAACTGCTGGCATACGAGCATGCTACTTCCTTCAGTTCGGCTACCCGGGGGAAGGCTGGGCCGAGATTTGCGAGACGGTACAGTTGGTACGCCGCACGCGGCCCGACGACATCGGTGTCTCGCTCTCCTATCCGCTGCCGGGCACGGTTTTTTTCGACAGCGTAGTAGCGCAGTTGGGGACGAAGCGCAACTGGTTCGATAGCGACGATCTCTGCACAATGCACCTCACCACCTATGAGGACAGGTTCTATCATGTTCTCCGCGATGCGTTGCACGCTGAGGTGGCTGCATGGCACGCACCCACAGGGTCATCCGATCCGTCCACCTACGAATCCCTGTGGAGACGCGTCCACGAGATGGAGCCTGTGTGCAGAAACATGAACGTATTGTCTCTGCCTCCCGAATCCTCTCATAGCGACACGAAGAGTACGTTTCTGCCGCTAGAAGACCTCATCTTGGGGGGTAGGAGATCCTGATGCCAGACCTACTACTTACGCACGGTTACTTCCTCTACGAAGACCCTAAAGAGATGCAGATCATGAAGCCGTATGCTCCTCTGGGCATTCTGTATCTCTGTTCTCATCTGCAGCAGCAAGGTTTTGACGTCGAAGTCTTCGACACAACGTTCTCGAGCCGCGAGTCTCTCTTCCGCCATCTCCAGGCAGAGAAGCCGTCCGTGCTTGGAATCTACGCCAACCTGATGACTCGCAGCAATGTAGTAGAAATCATCCGTGAGGGTCGCGAAGCCGGCTGGCGCGTCATCGTCGGAGGGCCCGAGCCCGGTGCTTACGCACAAGAGTTTCTGGAGTCGGGCGCGGAGTTCGTCGTCTTCGGCGAAGGGGAGTCCACCATGCAGGAGTTGTTGACCGCCTTAGGCGACGGCTGCGACAAATCCGGCAACGACTGGAGGTCCAAGATCGCTGGCACGGCGTATCTCGATAATGAAGGAGTATTTCATCAGAATCCTCCGCGCGCACAAATCGCCGATCTTGATGCGCAGCCCTGGCCCGCCCGTCAAGCGATCGATCTGCGTCGTTATGTCGATACCTGGCGAACTCACCATCAGCAAGGCTCGGTTAACTTCATCACGGCACGCGGATGTCCCTACAAATGTCGCTGGTGCAGCCATCAGGTCTACGGACAGACTCACCGGCGCCGCGATCCAATCAAGGTCGTGGATGAACTGGAGTGGTTGCTGACCGAATACACACCTGACATCGCCTGGGTGTCCGATGATGTCTTCACCATCAACCATGACTGGATACGCAAATATGCCGCGGAGATGCGCCGGCGCAACCTCCACATTCCTTTCGAATGCATCTCGCGCGCCGATCGACTCAACGAGGAGATGCTCGATCTTCTCGCGGAGCTTGGTTGCTTTCGTATCTGGATCGGCTCTGAAAGCGGATCACAGCGACTGCTCGATTCGATGGATCGTGGCGTGAAGGTGGAGCAGGTGCAGCGTGCTATCGAGATGAGCCGCGCGCGCAAGATTCAAAGCGGGATGTTTCTGATGTGGGGATACGAAGGGGAGGAAATGGAGGACATCGAGGCTACTATCCGTCATGTCAGCAATACAAAGCCCGACATCTTCTTCACTACCGTCTCCTATCCAATTAAGGGCACTCCGTACTATCAGCAGATCCAGAGCAAACTTGTGCAACTGAAACCTTGGGCTCAAAGCTCCGATCGTGAGATCAAGATCGTCGGCCGGCACTCACGGACTTACTACGCGTATGCCGATAAGCTGCTCCGCGATGAAGTTCAGCTAGCGAAGCTGCGGGAAAACGGAGCAGAGGATGCAGCACTGCTGGAAGATCTCAAGGACAGCATTCGAGCCTCCCGCGAAGGACTCCTCGTCACACAGAGCGAGGTAGAGGCGTGAGCGTAGAAAGAACTGTCCTCTCACTTGTGAATTGCCCCGGAGCGGCTGCTGGCGCAGCCTTTGACCGCATCGCGCAAGACTACGATGAGAGATTTACTGATTCGCTCATTGGACGTGCGCAACGCGAAGCCGTATGGAGGGTTCTCACAAAAACCTTTAATGCGAACGACAACATTCTCGAACTCAACTGTGGCACCGGAGAAGATGCCATCTTTCTGGCCGGCAAAGGCATCTCTGTCTTCGCTTGTGATGCTTCGCGGCAAATGATCGCTAGGGCGGAGCAGCGCCTTCAGCACAACGCTTCTCAAACTTCCGTAACCTTATGTGAGTTGCCGACAGAACGCATCGGCGAGCTTCATTCGGAGATGCCATTCGATGGTGCATTTTCGAACTTCTCCGGATTGAACTGCATCGCCGATCTTGGAGCGGTCGCCTCCTCTCTTGCAAGTCTGGTAAAGCAGAATGGCCGACTTGTTCTATGCCTTTCTACACGCTTCTGCCTAGTCGAAATCGTGTACTATCTCGCTCTTGGTCAATGGCGGAAGGCGCTGAGGCGCTGCAAGGGATACGCCGAAGTGACACTCAACGATGTGCGGTTCACGGTCTACTATCCGACCATTCGCCAGATACGCCGGTCCTTTGCGCCGGATTTTCGTCTCTACTCTTGCACTGGAATCGGAGTGGCTGTGCCTCCCTCCTATCTTGAAACATGGGCTCGCCAGCACCCTAGCTTCTTTGTCATACTCCGCCGCCTGGAAGGACTACTTGCCACACTACCTATTCTGCGCAGCACGGGTGATCATGTCCTGCTGTGCTTTGAGAAGGTATCCAGATGATTGTAGCAATCGACAGAGTCGAAGAATCGCGGACAAACAGTAAGGCCACGCTATTGTGTTGGCAATGGGGGGCCCCGCTCGCGGAGCTGACCCCAGAGACTCTAACTGGTTCCGGTATACGTGTGTGCCCCAATTGCAAGACGACAACGGAATACCGGGATGGCATCTGGTGCGCGCTCTCCCCGCAGCGAGTCGATTACTTCCGTAAATTCATTGCGGAGTATGAGTTTATCCGTGCAGCCGAAGGGCGCGGCAGCATACGATCGGAATACTATCTCAGCCTGCCTTACAAGGATATCTCTGGCCACAATAGCAGCCAGTGGACGATACGAGCACGCACCTTCCGCACGATAGAACGATGTGTCCTGGTACCACTTGCCAAACTCATTAAGCGTCCTCTCCGCATCCTTGATCTGGGGGCGGGCAACGGTTGGATGAGTTACCGGCTGGCGCTTCAAGGACATCTTCCCATCGCCGTCGATCTCTTGACGAATGATCGGGACGGTCTTGGGGCTGCCATCCACTACCACGCACGCATCCATCCCTTGTTCCCTCGCGTCCAGGCGGATCTCGATCGGCTCCCATTCGTGTCATCCATATTTGACCTCGTAATCTTCAACGCGTCGTTCCACTACTCCGAAGACTATGAACGAACCTTTGCGGAAGCCTTGCGTTGCACACGCCCAGGCGGCAGCATCGTAATTGCAGACACCCCGTGGTACGCAGAGGAAGAGAGTGGCAAAAGAATGGTCGAGGAAAAGCACAAGCGTTTCGCTGCAACATACGGGTTCCCATCCGACTCGATCTCCAGCCTCGAATATCTCACTCCAGATCGTCTGCATCTATTGCAAGATGCGTTCGACTTGAAATGGAGAGATATAAGGCCATTTTATGGAGTTCACTGGTCCCTCCGGCCGCTCCGGGCAAAACTCGCAGGCCGTCGTCCTCCATCGCAATTCCGCATCTATGCGGCAGGGGTAAGCACATGATCATCCTCTATCATCCACGTGCTACTCAACCTCGGAACAGAAGACTCCCTCTTGCCGTCCTCGCGCTTGCCGCAGCGCTCGAAGGCAAAGAAGAGTACGAGATCGTCGACGGAAATCTAGAGGACAATTCGACCACTCGCATCCTGAAACTCATCGCCCAGCATAAGGTTGAACTGGTGGGCGTCTCGGCAATGCCAGGACCCCAGATGGTAGCCGCAATGGAGACGTCTCGCGAGGTTCGTCGTCTTCATCCAGAAGTCCCCATCTGCTGGGGTGGTTACTTCCCTTCTATCTACCCGGATGCTGCGCTCAACGCACGCTACGTGGACTACGTCGTTCGCGGACAAGGGGAGGATACCCTCCTCGAGCTTCTCGATGCCCTTCGTGGCAAGCGTTCTCTCGACTCGGTAAAAGGCCTTTTGTACAAGGACATGTTTGGCCTGCGCCACGACAATGGAGAGCGCCACATGAAGGGACCGGATGAGTTTCCGTGGTCTCCGTTCCACCGTCTTCCCGTCGAAAAATACCTACGACCATCCTTCTTCGGAAAGCGTACCGCCGTTCACCATGCGAGCATAGGGTGTCCGTTCAACTGTAGTTTCTGTGGCGTTCATGCGGCCTATGGCAATAAGGAGAAGATGGAGTCGCCGGAGCGTACGGTCGCCATTCTTACCCATCTTGTGGAACGCTACGAAGCCGACTCGGTTCAGTTCTACGATATGAACTTCTTTTTACGCGAGGATCACGCGCGGGAGCTCTGTGATCGCATGGCACATTTGAATCTCCGCTGGTGGTGCGAAGCTCGCGTCGACATCATGTCCCGCTATTCGGATGAAACATTTGCCGCAATCAAGCGAGCTGGTTGCGCGATGATCTTTTTCGGTGCCGAGTCCGGCTCCGACTGGGTGCTCGAGGAGATGCAGAAGGGCATCACCACCCAACAGACCCTCGAAGTCGCCCGGCGAACCCGTGAGTTTGACATCATTCCCGAGTTCTCCTTTGTCATTGGAAATCCCAGCGATCCGGACCGCGACACACGCGAGACGCTGCGATTCATCCGTAAGATCAAACATATCAACCCAGATTCGGAGATCATCATCCAGCACTACACCCCCACACCTCAGCCGCATCAGGCGGGCGGCGAGATGTATGGCAATATCGAGGTCCCATTCCCGGATTCGCCGGCTGGGTGGGCGGCAAAGGAGTGGATGAACTTTACTCTCCGCATCGATACCAACGCTCCATGGCTCAAGCGCCGGACCAAGAAGCTCATCGACAACTTCGAGATCGTCGTCGGTTCGCGCTGGCCCACGGTTCAGGATATTCGTGCTCCGCGCTGGAGCCGTATCTTCCTACAGGTTCTCAGCGCGTGGCGCTACACCTTGCACATCTATAAGTTTCCTGTCGAGCTGCATCTCGCCAACCAGTTCATCGCTCTGCGCAAGCCCAAGCGGGAGAGCTTGTGAAGACGCACGCTGAAGCCATGGCTGCCTCACCGACTCGACCGGACAGTCGCGTCTTCGATCTCTGGGCGCAGGTATACGATGCACAGACCAATCCTCTGCTGATGCTTGAAGAGCGGTGTGTCATACCACTGCTACGACCTCTAAGCGGCAAGGACGTGCTCGATGTCGGCTGCGGGACCGGTCGCTGGCTCACGAAGCTGGAAGCACTCGAACCGGCCTCGCTCACCGGGACAGATCGCTCCACGACCATGCTGGAGCGTGCTCGAGCGAAAGTCCGTCCCACGACAACACTCGAGCTCAGCCAGTGCTCCGCGCTGCCGGGAGAAGATGCCTCCAGGAGCATTGTCCTGGCTTCTTTTGTACTCAGCTACCTCGACGATCTGCAGAAATTCGCACGCGAGTGCGCTCGCATCCTTCGACCGGATGGGTGGCTGCTTCTCTCCGACATGCACCCCGTTACAGCGGCGGAGCGAGGCTGGACACGGAGCTTTCACATTGATGGGGAAAAGATCGAAATCGTAGTTCATTCTCGTTCCATCGACGAGATCGTCACCGCATTTCAGCAGCATGGCTTCGACGTTCGAGTTCTCCTTCAGCCTCCGTTTGAAGCGCCCGAACGGTCTGTCTTCGAGCATGCCGGAAAACTGGCGGAGTATGAAAAACTATCTGGGGTCGCTGCAATCTATGTCCTGAAGTTGCAGAAGCGAAGGCAGCCTCTGCCGGTGATAACTCCGCACCTGAGCGGCGCGCTGCAACTTACCCGTGCGCGCATTGCCCTTAGCCCCGCTGCCTGGAAGGATGGAGATGTGCTGATCGAAGATGGACGCATAGTGTCCATCCGTGAAGGCGCCGATGCGTCAACGCCGATACTCGATCTGTCTGGTTATGTCCTTCTCCCGGGCTTGATCAATGCGCACGAACACCTCGAGTTTGGACTGTTTCCAAAACTCGGGCGGCCCCCAGATGCTCCCCCCTATCGAAACTCGACACAATGGGCTCGGGAGATTCATCAGGTCCACTCCAGCATCATCGAACAGTACAGGCAAATCCCGCAGACGATCCATTTATGGTGGGGAGCAATCCGCAATCTTCTCTGCGGCGTCACCACGGTCTGCCATCACAATCCTGTGCACGCAGATCTGACGCTTCCCGACTTTCCTGTACGCGTTCTCTCTCGCTTCGGCTGGTCGCACTCGCTCGCATTCGACCCGCATCTGGCCGAGAAATTTCAGGCTGCGCCGCAGGATCACCCGTTCATCCTACACGCGGCCGAGGGCATCGACGAAGAAAACCGGAACGAACTCTCCCAGCTTGACGGAATGCGCATGCTGGATGAACGCACCGTACTCGTCCATGGGCTGGCATGCACCGCATGGGAGATAGCCCTGATCAACCGGCGTGGCGCTTCGCTGGTCGTCTGCCCGACGTCGAACCGCTTCCTCTTTGCAAAGACTCTTTCGCGCGACCTGCTCACTTCCATCGAGCGAGCGGCGCTCGGAAGCGACTCACCGATCACTGCCGCGGGCGATCTGCTCGATGAGATCCGCTATCTTGATGCGGAGATCGGCCTCAACCCGAAAATGATCTACAGCATGGTCACCTCCAACCCTGCGGAGATGCTTCATCTAAAAGATGGTCAGGGACGAATCGCGGAATCCGGCGTGGCCGATCTGATCGCTGTTCGTGACCAACACGATACACCCGCCCGCACCCTCTCGGAGCTAACCTTCGGCGACGTGGAATTGGTTCTGCTCGCGGGTCGAGTTCAGATGGCATCTCCTGATCTGTATGCACGCTTGCCGCACGATCTTCGCTCCGGTATGGAGCTCATCGAGGTGGCAGGTCACCGACGCTGGATTCGGTCGCCCTTGCAGGCCCTCTTCGAGGCTGTGGAGAGCGTGCTCGGCCAGAAAAAACTGCTGCTCGCTGGAAGGGAGGTGTGTTATCTCGGAACTCTATGATATTCAACCTGCTCCGCCCGCCCATCTTGAGGGATCGCGCCTCACCAGGCTTCCGATCCTCCTGCTCAATATTCACAGTCAGTGTAATTGCCGCTGTGTGATGTGCGATATCTGGAAGCGAAAAGATGGGCGTGAGTGCCACGCCGCCGATCTCGAACGGCATCGTGAATCGATACGGACGCTCGGCGTGAAGCATGTTGTGCTGTCCGGAGGTGAACCTCTGCTCAATCGTGAGCTAGAGGCAATCTGCGGGTTCTTTCGCAATCTGGGCCTTCGCGTCACACTACTCACCACTGGGCTCTTGCTGCAGAAGAAGGCAGATATCGTTGCAAGTGGCTTCGACGACATCATTATCTCTATCGATGGCCCGCCTGACGTCCATGATCGAATTCGTCGTGTGTCCGGTGCCTTTCAGGTTATTCAGAAGGGAGTGTTGGAGGTGCGCGCGCGCCGGCCTGGGATACCGATATCCTGCCGAACCACAGTGCAGAAGCTGAACCATACACATCTACGCGCCACGGTCTCCGCCACCAGATCTCTTGGACTCGACAGTATCTCCTTTCTCGCTGCGGACATTTCGTCAGCAGCTTTCAACCGGGAGGAGCGTTGGGCCCCTGAACGCCAGAACGAAATTGCACTTAGTCGAGCTGAGCTGATGGAACTGGAAGAAGAGATCGAGCTTCTGATCCAGATGCACCAGGAAGACATCGATAAGGGCTTCATTACCGAAGGCAATGCGAAGTTACGACGGATTGGAGCTCGCTTTCGAGAACACATTGAAGGTACGCCGCCAAAGGCTCCGATCTGCAATGCTCCATGGGTCTCTGCCGTAATCGAAGTAGATGGGAGCGTTCGCCCCTGCTTTTTCCATCCCCCCATCGGCAATGCACATAAACTCACATTAGAAGAGGCGATCAACACCGAGACTGCTCTCTCCTTCCGAAGCCGCCTGAAGATTGCTAGCAACCCCACCTGCCAGCATTGCGTTTGCTCCCTGAACTACCCTCGATGAGCGAAGTCGAGACGGAACCGACATCGCGATGGCATACGCGCATGTGATGACCAAAGCAAGCCCTGTCAGGATAGCTCCAGCGTCTCCAAATTCAAGATGGAACAAGGAATCCCGCGCCGCTCGGCGGCATCGTCCATGGAGGGGAGATCGGCGAAGAGCAGGGAGGCGGTATGAAGTATTCGAGTCCGATCGCTAAATCGATCGCATCCGTCTCCGACAGTCCGTACCCGAGAGATATCTCAAGAACAATCTCCGGGCGGATAAGACTGCCAGGGTTTCGCAACACCCGAGCGAGCGCCTCCCTCAAGTGACGTGCCCTATGACTTGCATGTGAAAGGATTCAATACCCCCTTTCGGGTGGCATCCGTGCGCCTGAACGATGGCAGCAACATCTATCTCGGGCTCTCGGAGCGAGACGAATTGCGTGTGCTGAGGAACCTCCGACTCCGTTTCCTCTACCTCTGGCTGCTCATCGTGGTGTTCGGCTTTGCGATCGTCTTCTACGCGACTAGGCGCATGCTTGGCCATGTTCGCGAGATCACCGAAGCCGCATCCAGGATTGGACAATCCGACCTGAGCAGCAGGGTTCCGACCAACAAGCGCAACGACGAAGTGGGGCACCTGGCGCTAACGCTCAACCGCATGCTGGACCGGATAGAAAGCTCGATGCACCAATTGCACACCATCACTGATTCCCTTGCCCACGATCTTCGTAGTCCGTTGACCGCCATTCGAGGGAAACTGGAGATCGTGCTATCCGGCGATTTAAGAGTCGAGCAGAGCGAACCAATCGTCTCGGCCATCGATGAACTGGACCGATTAACGGAATTCCTGAATACTTCGCTCGATGTTGCTGAAGCGAAAGCTGACGCGCTTAGGCTTTCGCGCACGGAAATACATCTGGACAGACTGAT
>Ga0193716_1000178_pt1 | contig 37947 bp, 22 predicted proteins | sample U2c1metaG_FD_145901 | JGI IMG/M metagenome (GOLD analysis project Ga0193716, IMG submission 145901) | Soil microbial communities from a riparian zone of the East river system, Colorado, United States - U2c1 | ecosystem: Environmental > Terrestrial > Soil > Riparian zone | place: USA: East River...
TAAAAAAAAAATTATTATTTTTAATTAAAAAAAAAAAAAAAAAAAAAAAAAATAAACAACTATCATTATAAAATATTTACCTGTTTTTTACTGGGGAACTTTTATAGTAATATTTAAGTAGAAGTTAGCTATTTGCTAAAACACTATTATCGCTTACATTCACAAAAATATTTTTTGTAATAGTTTTGTAAGATTTAGTAATCAGCAAGAATAATTAAGTTTTTCAACGATCATACGCTAAATATCAGAATAACACTTATTTACTCTAAGTTTTGATTAAAAATATGATCTTATAAATAGCCTGTATTTTATTCTATAATAAAAAGACTATTTATTGCGATAGTTTGAATGTCGATGAAATTAGAAATAATTTCAAATCTAATTGGGCTAATTTCAAGAAAATCTCTAAAGTATAAAAAATTCTAAGTAAGTCTTATAGTTTTTATTACGATTAATTCGAATTTAATACTTAGATAATATGGAGAAAACTTGAAGCGAAGCTAGTTTTTATAAAATTTTAATAATTATTTTAAAATATAGTTATTAACTAGAACGTTCAACGACTAGTGGGTGAGTTTATATTATAAATTATTAATAATACAATAATCCTACCATGTATACCCAACAACTAATATATATTTAAAACTATAAGAAAATCTTTAATCAATCAAGTTTTAATTAATATTGAACATATAATTCCTGCACCAATGTATTTAGCACCCTCCTCTTTATAGGAGGGTTGGATTTAACATGTTTAACATTTTTTGTTTATAAAAACTATTACAAATATAAATATAATGAAAAAAAATCAAATTTTACTTAATATAAAAAAAACACGTAATTATAAAGATGGTTATAGTTTAAATTCTAAATATTGAAAAGATTGAAAAAAAAATTTTTTACCTGTCTTACCTGAAGAATTAGTAGAAATAGCAATAGGGATGATATTAGGTGATGCTAGTATTTCTAAAAGACATAATCAAGCTTCAATAAAATTTGAGCAAGGTTATAAACAAACAGAATTTTTAATACATTTATTTGAATTATTTAAAAATTATTGTTTTATGACTGAACCAGGTAAACGATTTAATTTAAATGGAGAAAGAAAAGATTTACTAAAAAGCCTTTGATTTAAAACATTTTCACATCCTTCATTTACTGAAATTTGAAATTTATTTTACTTTAATAATTCTAATAAAAAATCTATTAAACAAGGTTTAATTTTAAACCATTTAACAGATAGAAGTTTAGCTTATTGAATTATGTCCGATGGATCTTTACAAAAAAATCTATTAACTATGATTCTTCATACTCAAAGTTTTTCTTATGAAGAAAATGTAATATTAAGTTATGAATTAAATGAAAAATTTAAATTTAATACTCAAGTAATTTTACATAAAAAAAAATATTGGGTTATAAAATTTAATTCTAATGATGCTTTAAATTTAAATAATTTGATTAAACCTTATATGCATTCAAGTTTAGCTTATAAAATCCCTAAAATTGATACTAATTTATAATAATTATTTAATATTATTATTAAGATAAGACTTTAATTTTTTATTAAAAATTTTTAATATTCTGATTTTAGGTTAGAATAAGATTTAATGAACTTTATAAATTTTTAAATATATAATTATTAGTTGATAACATAGTCTGAACCACTTTGTGAAAAGTGGTAGGTTAGACAAAGAACTAATACCAAAAACATAATTGGTCGACTCGTCCTCTCCTCGAGGAGTAAGAGCTTTGAAGGGTTCGGCTGTTCGCCGATTAAAAGGGCACGCGAGTTGGGTGGGTCATTACTTTCTGTTATATAGTTATATTTTAAACCTGCAAAAATATTTTTATTTAGATTTCCAAATAATTGATAAGATTTTAAGCTTATAAATAAATTTTTTTATATATTATTATAAATTTTAAATAATAATAATAACTAATTATAAATATTAAAAAAAAAAGATACTAAATAACAATAATTATAGATTATAGAATTTTACTTTATTTTTTCTTAACACAAATGTATATTATAATGCGCAAATAAAATTTATTTTTAGTAAATAATTTATTATAATAAACTATATTATTATAAAATAAAAAGTGTTAAGATAAAGTATTTTAATTAAACCATATTAAATATAAATTTAAAATATTATTTATTTTTAGTAAATATATTTTTCTTAAAAATTGTAAAATTTTACTTTAGAATTGTATTTATTATCCTAATAAAATAGAAAATAGTTTAGCTCTAGATTATAACAATTGAAAATTAAAAATTTTGATTAGCTAAAATTTGACCACAAAAAATACCAACTCCAGCTATTATTAATCTTGACAAAAATAAATCTCTGTTCCAATTGTATTTAGCTTCCCCTATTTAATGTTTACATTAAATAGGGGAAGGCTTGTTTTTATCATTTTTAAATTGTTTAAATAAAACTATAACAAAAAAAACAAAAATGATAAAAACAACAAACATAAAAAAAATTCTAAGATTAAGATATACAAAACCAATAAGTAAAAATATATTTATTCCTTCGGTTACTTCGTGTACTACGGGTAATACCTCTTATAATAATAGTAATAATAAAAAAATTTTACAATTTAATAATTTAATAGAATTAATTAAAAATACTAAAAATAAAAGATTATACAGTACAGGTCCAATTATACCTCCTGTATTAAATATACAAAATAATAATATAAACAATTTAAATAAAAATATAGTTTTACATAATAAATTTGTAACTAAACCTATTTATGATGGTGATACAAAAATAGATCCATATTATATAAGTGGTTTAACTCAAGCTGATGGTAGTTTTAATTGTGGTATTTCTATTAGTAAAAGTAAATTTACAAAAACATTAGGTTTTAAACCTATATTTGATATCTGTTTAGATATAGATTCAATAAGTGTATTAATACAAATACAAAAATATTTTGGTTGTGGTAGAGTATCTGTAGTAAGATCAGATAATAGTGTACATTTTTTAGTTTCAAATTTACAAGAACTTAAAGAAAATATTATACCTCATTTTATAAAATATCCTGTTTTTTTTAATAAACTTCATGCTTTTGAATTATTAGTACAAATTGTTAATTTAATGGATGTTTCACAGGATTTAAGAACTAAAAATAAACCTGACATATTAAGATTAGCTATTTCTATGAATTCAAGTTCCAGAAGAACTCCAGAACAAATGAATACATTTTATAATGTATTAGGCATTCCTGTAGATAAAATACCATCAAAAATAGAAGATAAAATTAAAACCATTAATTCCAAAATAACACCAGCTTTTTTAACTGGTATGATAGATGGTGATGGATCTTTTTATGTAATATTCACTAATAAATTAAAAATAATTCCAGCAATGAAACAATGTTATGGTAAAAATTGTGCTCCATTTGAAGAATATTTTAAAAAATATTTAGGCGATATTGGACAAGTAACAATACAAGATAATATAAGAATTTGAACTCAAAAGATGCTTAATATACTTATTAATAATGTAATTCCATTTATGGATTCTAATACTCTTCATACTAAAAAAAAAGATCATTATCAAATTTGGAAGAAAGTGTGTTTTACTTTGAAAGATGAACCTAAATTATCTAAAAATTCACTATTATATTTAGTTCAATTAGCTTATAACATGAATAAAGGTGGCAAAAGAAGAAAATTAACAAAAGATCAATATATTCAATTAATTGAAAGTACATTAAAATAATTTATTATATTTTATCTGGATTACTATAATTAAATTTTTATTTTTGCGTAGCTTTTTCTCTTTTCTTATCTAAATTAATACTATACATTACTTAAGCTATTAACCATTATATATTATAAGTAGATAATTGCAAAGCTAAGTGAGTTGTTACATTTGTTATTTATTATTATTTATTGGTTATTTTTTTTATATTATTATATAAAATTTTATTTTATTATAATGAAGTAATTATTATATTATTTACTTATAAAGTATTTTTAATATTATTATATATATTTAGTATTTAATGTATATATTTTATTTAGCTTAACACTTTTTAGATTTCGTATAAAAATCATATTTTATTTAAGCGTAGCAGGATACAATTGTTTATTTTAATTTTTCTATCCACCTATTTTATTATATAACTCAGTGTTATAATTTATAAACCATGTTATTTATTTTCAAACACAGTTATATTTATAATTATAGGATAACTTTACTTAAAATTAAAATAAAAGTAATAAATATATTATATAACGGCGAATTAAACCAGCCCCTTAATAATTCAATATTAAGATAATTGGGGAAAATGCAAAGATATCTTAGTGAATAAGACAATTTGCAGCGAATATTCTTAAAATTATTTAATTTGGGAATAACGTTCAACGACTAGATAGTAAAAAAAATTCTATCCAAGAATACCCAACATTAAAATAAAAATATAAATTTTAATGATGACATAGTCTGAACAATAGTGAAAATTATTGAAGAATAGTTAATAAATTATTCGATAACATAATTGTTAATACGACGTAGGGTTTATTCCTTAAATTACACTTTAAATTTTTAATTTACTTTTTTTTTTTATTTTTTATTTCTATTTTTTGTAAAACATTAAATAGCATATTTTAACATTTACATTAACATTAACATTAACATTAACATTTACATTTTCTTTTTTATAAAGATACCCTTCATATCTCATTTTCTAATTATATTATTGAATAATTTTAATAACATAAATTTATTGCTTAATTTAATTAAGCAGAGATAGTTCTTTAATTTAAAATTAGCTAAAATTTATTCAACCTAAAAATTGGATCTTTTTTTTTATAGTTTAAATAAGAGCAATATAATACATATTAATATTTACTAATGAAATTAACAAAAAAACAGAAAGAAGCATTAATTGGTATAGCTTTAGGTGATGGTCATTTACGGAGAACAATATCACCAGTTAAACAATTATATTCTAATACTTTTTTAACAATTACTTTTGCAGAAAAATTTAGACCTTTTGCTCTAAATATTTTTGAATTATTTAAAGATTTTTGACGACCTTTAGGATTTAGAACTAGTTCAGTTCAAAGTGGTAAAGGATCTCCTTTTTATAAGAGAATTACTCTTGTTTCTAAGACATTACCTATTTTTAATGAATATCATAGCTTATTCTATAAATTATCAGATAATGGTAAATTTGTCAAATTTATTCCAAATAATATTGAGCAATTATTAACAAGTATATCTTTAGCTTATTTTATAATGGGTGATGGTAGTTATAATAAAAAAACTAAATGTTTTAGATTAAGTACTCATTCTTTCACTAAAAAAGAAGTAGAATTAATTTCTTCAGCTATATTAAATAAATTTCAAATAAAAAGCAAGTTAGAATTGGTAAGAAATGAACAGTACTTAATAAGAATAAGAGGATTAGATCTAATTAAATTACAAGAATTAGTTAAAACCCATATTATTCCAAGTATGTTATATAGAATAGGATTATAAATTTTAGCATTATCATTTTATTTTTTTTATTAAATTTATAATTTATTAATTATAGAATATAAATTATAGTATTAGACAGATGATATAGCTTATTTTTATTTGTTATTTTTGTTATTCCTTTTTTATTTTTTAACTTTTTCATTATAACTAGCAAAAAACACCTTTTTTTAATTATAAAAAAAGAACAGTTTTACATTTACTCATTGCTAATAATGTATATTATGTTTTTATTAAAAAAAAACAATTTTTCAAAATATTTTATTTTTACCCCCTTTATTTAATCTATTTTAGTTTTTCATAATTTTTATATTCATCATTTAAATATAATATAAATAAAATATATCTTATATAATTAAAAATAATTTGAAAATAGTAAATAAAAAATAACATTGTTAACAAGTAGAAAATAAAAATTTAAAAAGAAAAATAATTTAATCATTATTAATTTAAAGTTTTAAAAGACTTGCGTCGGTATAATTTACTATAAGCTGGAAGGATATATAATAATAACTAATTAATAGTACTTGTAAAATAAAAATAATAATATTTTATTAACTAAATATAAACTGTTATTAAACTTAATAGTTTAGGTAAATATTTATTAATAAGTTTAAATCTATTTAAATTAAAATATATAACCAGCTGGTTATTTAAAATATATATTTCCTTTAAATCTTCAATTATAAATTTTAAATTAATGAATTGAAAATTCATTTTATGCGTAGCTTAAAAAAAAAATATGTTAAGCCATAAAAATTTATTTACTTAAAATAACTTTCCTAATTTCAAATATTTTTGATATGGGCTAATTTATACATTTAAAGGAATATTTTATGGTTATAAAATTGTAGTCGAAATAGGATTTTTTATATAGAATAACCTCAGAGACTATACGTAGAATCTTTATATATAAAATTATTAAGCTATAATAAATAGTTTAGATATTTTTTACTCAAATTAAAGAAAGATATAGCCCGATACTTTCATTTATTTATTTTAATAAAGAAATTATTAATTTATAAAATTTTTATTATACTTTAATTAAATGATAGAAATTTAAGTCAGTATGGTCCCTATCTTCATTAGGGAAGATTAGTAAAAAGAGGTAGACCTTCTAGTACGAAAGGATCAATAGGCTGTGTTTCACTAGTGTACCAATTGTTAAGCTGCGGCTAAAAAAGTTTTCTTTCTGAGAAGAAGAATAAAATAAATGCGTTATATGAGTAATTAGCTTGTGGTACAATACAGAAAAGTTGTTTATATTGATAAGATTAATTAAAACTTCGATTAGGGAAGCAAATTTTTCGGAAGAGTAGTGAACCCAGGTTTCAGTGATTTTTATGATATTTAAATATAAATTATATGAATATATAGTGATAATTTAAATTTAATAATTACTACTCATTTGATATAGAATAACGAATACTTGTTGACAGCGTGAGGAGCGGGAATTTGGCAAGTAGGAGGAAGACTGGGAGTATTTATAGCATCGTTGGGTAGCCACAAACATAATAGATAAATGCTGATGGTATATCAAGCGTGAATCTAACCTCTAGATACTTAGGCGATATTAATTTTTTTTTCATATTTATTTTATTTTTATTTAAAGCAGTATATTTATTTATTTTTGATTTTTATTTTAATTATGAATTAGTAAATTAGTTAGGTTTTATAACATAACTTTATTTATTAGGTTAATAATAGAACAATCATTTATAAATATATTCATATACTTTTTCCTGTTTTAATTAGAAAAAAAAAATAAAAATGCAGGATTACTGATGACCAAAAAAGGAGATTAAAGCCATATCGTAATAAGAAATAGATTATTTCTTTAATAGGAAGCATATGTATGTATAGCTTTACTAATGCATAACCTTACTGGATGTTTAATATTGACACAATAATAAATTAAAATTAACTTAATTCTAAATTATTTACAAATACAAATACAAATTAAAATATAACTACAATTACAACTACAACTACAAATACAAATATAACTATAAATATAAATATAAATATAAATATAAATATAACTATAACTATAAATATAAATATAAATATAATTATAAATATAATTATAAATATAAATATTAATATAAATAAAATTACGATATAATATAAATACAAATATAAATAAAAAATAAATTATTAATCAAAAGAAACTAACTGAAAAGATTTATATTTATTTATTATTATATAAATTTAATTAGTTATATTATTTTAACTTATACTATAATTAAAATTTAAGTTGTATTTAATTATTTTTTTTTTTAGAAAAAATTTACATAAAGTATATTATTAATTTTATTTATTTGTATATATAACTTCGATTATTCTGGTTATGCTGTTAAAACCGTATTATATTTTATTTAGTTAAATTTAATTTTAATTACCAACTGAATTATAATATTATGTTATGTTATAATATTTATAATATAAATTATACAAATATAATATTCATATAAATATTTATACTAATATTAATACTAATACCAATACCAATAGTTATATTTATACATTTGGATATATAAATTTATTTATAATTTAGGTTATAACTTTATAAAAATATATTCTTTTTTTTTATTATTATAGATTTAACTATTATTTTAATTTAAATATGTATATACAATGATTATTATTAAAGTTGAAGCTTTTTTTTTTTATTTACATAAATTTTTTAAAAAATATTAATTGATTTAAAAATAGAACTATAATTTTAATTTTGGTAAACCATTATTTTGTTTTTTTATTATATTTTTATTTTTATTTTTATTTTAATTTAAATTTAGATTAAGGTTTAATAACCTTCTTTATATATAAAAAATAAATTTTTTTTAACATATAACATAACTTTAATAAAGATAATTAGCGTTTAAGTTATTAAATTTTATAAAAACACAGTTTAATAACAATAACAATTATAATTATATAACAATAATAATTAAAGATAATTAAAGTTTTATTCTTTTTAAATGGTAGAATACAAATTGGTGCGTAGCTTCCTTTGGGTGGGAGAGATAGCGTGTTCGATCCGCGCCTACCATATTAATATATTAACATTTTTATATATAAACTTTTTTATAAAAACTAGTAATTTTATTTAGATTAAAAATTATAATAATTATCATTTTTTTTTATATTATTTTTTTTTTTATATTTATGTTGAAGTTTAATTTTAAATAAAAGTTTAAGTTGAAATATATATTTAAATATAAGTTTTATATGGTTTCATGGCAGAGTGGTTAATGCGGGGTACTGTTAATACCTTTTTGAATAAAAATCAGGGGTTCGAATCCTCTTGAAACCTTTTTTTTTTACTAAAAAGTAGATAATTTATAAATTATTTTTACATTTAAATCAATTATACTTAAATTTTTATTTATTAAATATATTTGTATAAAAATAAAAAAAAAGAGATTTATATGTTTTTAGTAAACCAATTTTATATATTAACATTTTTAAACGAGCGAATTTGTTTAAATTTGGTAAACAATCTTAATTTAAGCTGAAATGGATAATTAGTTAATAATTAGTTAAAGTTAGAGTAATATTTATAGTTATAGTTATAGTTAGAGTTTAGGTAGGAGTGGTATTATTGTAGAGTGGTTATACTATGTAATGTTATCACATTGCAAAATAAAGGCTTTGTGTTACTTGCGAAAAGAAGAAAATTATCATTTAAAGTTCCTTAACCAACACTCAATCTCTTACTCTTAACGTTATATGTAGTATAGGATAAGTCTCAATATAAAAGTATATATTTAAATTTTCCATTTTCAGTTTACGTGTAAAAAAAAAGTGAATATTCACTTATTTATTAATTTTAAAAATAGTTTTTTATTAAAAAAATAATAGTTTAGATTAAAGTTTATATATAAAAGTATATATGTTAAAGCGTAATTCAGATATTTATAATAAAAGTTTAAATTAAAATAGCGAATATGTTGAAATTTGGTAAACAATCTCCATTTAAGCTGGAGTGAGATATCTCTTAAGAGTTCGAGTCTCTTTATTCGCATCATGTTTCCACGATAGTGTTCAATAAACATAATAAAATATTAATATAACTGAATTAATTTAATAATTGTAAATTTGCCAATTTTTATTATTAATAAATACTGTTTTATTTAATTTTGCATATTATATAAATGTTTTTATTTTATTAAATATAATAATTTAAATATACTAATACTTTTTTTTTATCTGTTAATAATATTATTATTATTATTATTAAAATTAATAGACTAATTTTTTTTTTTTTTTACAATATAAAATATATAATATACAATATAAAATATAAAATATAAAATATACAATATACAATATATAATATATAATATATAATATATAATATATAATATATAATATACTATAAGGGGGAATCCGATAATGGTTAATCATCAGTATTTGCACTACTGCAATGATAGTTCGAATCTATCTTTCTCCATATAAAACAGGTTAGGTTCACCTTTTTGTATAATCGAAATCGGATGAATTAATTATAAATAACTACAACTACAAAACATAAATATTTATAAATCAATAACTATAAAAGTATAAAATAATTATTTAATATTAAAAAAAAATGCATTATTACTAATTGTAAATTTATACATATATTTACTAAAAAACAAAGTAACAACTATATATTTAAAATAAATTACAAAATTCCTACACTGAATTAGAATTATAATTAATCCAATATAGTACACAATTTAACACTAAATATAACCAGACATAATTAAATAAATTATATATATATATTCCCAATTTAATTTACTAACAATATTTTTCTTCTTCTTTAATATATATTTTTACTTTACCGTGTGTGGCTAGTTTTCGCACCTTTTTGTTTTTTATCAACAAGTATGATTATATTTAAGTTTTATTTTATATTACTTACATAATAATTCATCATTTCTCAATTTAATAGATAACATATTCAGCTCAATAATCCATAAAGGTTTATATAATAAAATGAATAGTGGTTTAATATTAGTAGGTAGTGATATAGATAAATCCCATAGAAAATTAACTTTAACTTATATAAATAATTCATTATGAGGAAGAAATATGTATATAGGCTTATATTATGCATTAAAATCAAATAAAAGATTTAATGATTATGGTACAACACCTAATAGGAAAATATTTATTAGTGTAGCAATAACTGAAACAAGAGAATTTTCTTTCCATCACAATTGTTTATATCACCCAAATTTAACGTTATCATCCTATTTAAATTATATAAAACCAAATCTAAATTATTTAAATGCAGAAAACTATCTAGATAATTTCATACCAATTTTACAAGTAACAGTTTGAGATATAGATTTACCTACAAATAAACATATAAAAATAAGAAATGTCTAATAAAAATATAATAATAAAAAACAATAAAGCTATTTCAAATAGAAGAGACTTCACACCATTAAAATATTCAAAAGGTAAATTAATGAACATATTAACAATGGATATTGAAACAATGAAATATCCAGGAAATACTGTACAATTACCTGTATTAATAACTATTGCTCATTTAGATGTATCAAATAAACAAGAAATGACTACTTTTCTATTAGATAAAAAAATAATTACAGATAAAGGTTTAGATTATGCTATAGACTCTATGTGAATGAGAATGTTTAATTATTTATCTAAAACAGTAGAATCATTAAATAAACAAAATAGTAATAAATCTGTCATTTTTATGCATAATTTAGGTGCATTCGATGGTTTTTTCTTATTTCAAGCATTAATAAATTTATTTGATAGAAAAGATAGTCAAACTATTATTGATAAAGAACATGATTTTATACAAATCACAGCTAAAATAAATAATATTCAATTAGTTTGAAAGGACTCATTAAGAATTTTTGATGTTAAATTAGATGAATTGTGTCAAACATTTGAAGTTAAAGGTAAATTAAATAAATATAATGCTAAATGAAATAATTTAGAATTGTTTAATGATGAAAAAGAATTACAAATATTTATTGATTATGCTAAACAAGATTCTTTATCTTTGCTAAATGCATTAATTAAAGCACAACAGATTTATTGAAGTAATTATAATGTAGATATATCATCAATTTGAAGTACTTCAACACTATCTTTAAAAATATTTAGATTAAACTTTTTAAATAAAATTATTCCATCATTAACACAAGCTCAAGATCATTATATAAGAAAAGGCTACTTCGGAGGTGCTACTGATCACTACAAACTATATGGTGAAAATTTATATTATTACGATATCAATTCATTATATCCTAGTGTTATGTTGAAACTTATGCCGCTTAATCATATTAAATATCATAATTCAATTAAAAAAGAAAACTTCAATAATTTCTTTGGATTCTGTTTAGCGGAAATTGAATGTCCTAAAAATATTAATATACCTTTATTACCTTACAGAAATTCGAATAATGAAGTGATTTATCCAACCGGTATTTGAAAAGGTGTATACTTCTCTGAATTATTAAAAAATGTTATTAAACAGGGTTATAAAGTTAAACCTATTGATGGTCATGAATTCTCTAAAGCATATTTATTTACTAATTATGTCGATATAGTCATTATTTTGTTTTTTTTATCTATAAAAGAGATAATAAATATTGCATTAAGCAAATAAAATACAACAATATAATAATAATAATAATAATAATAATTATACTAATAATAATAATAATAATAAAAAAAAAAATTGTTTAAAAAAGAGAAGAATTTAATTTTGGTTCCGATTGAACGTTGTTCAGTAGTTTTAAGACATGCGAATCGTTGTTTCTGAATTTAATAAATTAAATGGTTAGTTTATTATTAATAAGAAATAAGGTGTAGAGGTGAGGAAAGTAAATAGTATACCCTTTAGTCTTCGTAAATAGGAGATAATTATATTTACATTTATATTAAATTATAATTTGTATTAACTTACGTATTCATAAGATTTACTAATCTAATTCTAGGTAAATAAAGTGATACAATTTAAATTTTTAAATAAGAATTAAACTATTTTATTAATTAATAAAAAAAATAAAATAGATACCTTAAAGTTATTAGAGGAGTTAGATTTGAATAATTCATTTTATAACATATCTAATAAAATCTAATTAAACTATTCTATTAAAGATTTAAATAAGATATAATGCAAATACGCTATTTTTGCAATAAAGAAATATTTTCGCTTTAGGATTTTATTTACGTTTATTATGGTAGTTGGTGGGAATAAAAGCTTACCAAGCCTATGATGGATAGCCAAGTTTGGAGGAACATATGGCCACACTGGGAATGAAATTACCAGGTAGTATATCTGCCAGCAGTCAAGAATATTAGTCAATGCTCGAAAGAGTGAACTAGCTAACTGAAATCGAAGAAGTGTCTTCTTTGATAAAATAAAGTAAAAATCATGATTTCTTTATCATAAGTGTTGTCAAAAGCTGTTAAGTGTTGTGGGAAAACAATATTATGGCTTAAACTATCAAACTCCGGGGACCCCCTAAAACTTATGATACCAAGCTATAATCGAAAGGTTATAAGTGGCCAGAATAATTACCTGGGTATGGTAACAAGTCATATGATGAAGGAAACTGAAATGGGATATCGCGGATCTAAATCAGTATTTTTAATGGATACTGTAAAAGAGCAACGAGTAGACGGTAGTTGAGGTTTATTCAAAAGTAGTATTAGTACTATTTCTAATAATAAATCTTTAAGGTGTACTCTAACGGGTTTTGAAAAAAACTATCAAGTCAAAATCCCTTCTAAACAATTAAATAGATTATTTTATTCTACTGGGCCTAATAATAAACTTAATCCTTATTTTGTATCTGGATTTGCCGATTAACTATAGATAAAAAAGCTAATGCGTTAAAATATTCAGTAAGATCTTTAAAAGATTTAACAACTATTATAATTCCTCATTTTAAAAAATATCCATTACTAACTCAAAAAGCTGCTTATTTTATATTATTTCAACAAATAGTAGAATTAATGATGGCTCATCTTACCATTGAAGGTCTACAAGAAATAATTAACATTAAAGCATCTAAGAATTTAGGTATTTCTGATATTGTTAAATCAGAGTTTAGTAAAATTAATCCAGTAGAAAGAGCAATTATTCAAACTACAAATATACCAAATCCAAATTGGGTTTCGGAATTCGTAAGTGGTGAAGGTAATTTTTATGTTGGAATTAGAAAGAAAAATTATAAAATTGGCTATCAAGTATACTTAAGGTTTAGAATTACATAACACACTAGAGATACTAAATTAATGGAACTTTTAATCCAATATTTAGGGCAGGTAGACTTGAAAAAGATTCAAGAAAGAATGTCTTATATTTAGTAATAGGTAATTTTTTAGATTTAACTCAAATAATTTTACCATTCTTTAATAAGTACCTTATTTTTGGTGTTAAATACTTAGATTATTTAGATTGATGTAAAATTGCTAATTTAATGACTTTAGGTTATAATCTAACAAAAAAAGGCTTATAATAAATAAGAAAAATTAAAATTGGAATGAATAAAGGTAGAAAATAAAAATATTTAATTGCAAGATAAATTTGATGACCGTGGGTGCCAGAAGACTCGGTAATACCAGAGACGCGAACGTTAGTCATCTTCAACAGGCGTAAAGGATTCGTAGGCGTCTTCGAAAGCTTAAAATTTTCAATAGTGTTTATATTAAATATAACTAAAAATATTAGGTCAGTCGAAGATAGAATCTAATAGGGGATGTAAAACAATACTGAGTGTAAGGTTAAAATATGCAAAACTTTGGTGGAGTTACAATGGCGAAGGCTGTTCATCCAGTTAAAGATTGACGCTGAGGAGTGAAGGTGTGGAGAACGAAAGAGATTAGAGACCTCATTAGCCCACACAGTAAACGATGTATGGTAGTTTGTCAGTATAAATTTACTGGTGGCGAAGCTAACGCAGTTACCATACCGCCTTGCGAGTACGACTGCAAAGTTGAAATCTAAAAAATTAGTCGGTTTCGAAGCAAACGAAGTGAAGCATGTTATTTAATACGATAATCCGCGTAAAATCTTACCAGTTCTTGTATTACTAAGTAAATGTCAGCTTTTTTTTTAAAGCGATAATAATTTAAAAGTTTAAAAAATTTTTTTTACTAGTGAATTATTACTCTTAGTAACAGGTGTTGCATGGCTGTCGGCAGTTCGTATCGTGAGAAGTTAGATTAATTTCGCTAACGGACATAATCCCTTATGTTAATTTATTCTTAACATAGTAGTAGTTTTTATATAAGGCTATTTGGGGCTAAGACAAGTCGTTATGGCCCTCATGAACTTGGGCTGATATGTGTTTGGGAAAACATGTAATTTGGCTAAAACTATCAAACTCCGGGGACACCCTAAAGATTATAGTACCAAGCTATAGTCGAAAGGCTATAAGTGGCCAGAATAATTACCTGGGTATGGTAATAAGCTATAATATGAAGGAAACTGAAATGGGTTATCGCGGATCTAAATCATCTTTATTTAATTCCAATAGTAAATGGGTAAGTAAAGGTGTAAAAGAGCAACGAGTAGACGGTAGTTGATGTTTACCTATACAAAATCAAGGTAAACATTTAAGGTGTACTCTAATGGGTTTCGAAAGAAACTATCCCATCAAAATCCCTACTAACCAATTAAATAACATAAGTTTCTCTTCTTATTCAACTCAGTGTAAGATAGATCCTTGATTTATCACAGGATTTTCAGATGCTGAAGCTTCGTTCATGGTTTTAATCTATGAAGATGATAATTCTAAAATGAAATGGAGAATTATTATTAATTTTTCTATACATATACATATTAAAGATATTGAACTACTAAAAAGTATTAGAGATACTTTAAATGTGGGTAAAGTTAGAAAAAATAGTAGTAACACTGCAATTTTTAGAGTAGATAATATTAAAGAACTACAAGTTATCATTGACCATTTTAATAAATACCCACTTATCGGTGTTAAAGTTTCTGATTTTTTATTATTTAAACATTGTTATGATTTAATTAAGCAAAAACAACATTTAACTCAAGAAGGCCTTTATAAAATATTGGCATTGAAATTCAATATTAATAAAGGTTTCAATGACAGTTTAATGAAAGCTTTCCCTAATATTGTACCTGTAGATAGACCTCAATATATTTTTACTGGAATACCAGATCCTTTATGGCTAGCTGGTTTCGTTTCTGGAGACTCAACATTTTGTGTTTCTATAGAAAAAAGTAATAATAAAATAGGTCATAGAGTACGATTAATATTTGGTACTTGTCTTCATATTAGAGATAAAGCATTATTAATTGGTATAGCAAATTATTTAAATATAGTGTCTAAACAATATGATGTAGATTTAAATAATAATATTAAATATATTTATGATTCTCCAAAAAGAGAAACTAGTCTACTTCAAATTAAAAAGTATTCTGATATTATAAATAAAATTATACCATTTTTTAATCAGTATCCGATATTAGGTGTTAAAAGCTTAGATTTTGCAGATTTTAATAGAGTAGCAGAATTAATGAAAAATAAAGAACATTTAACCGAAGCAGGTTTTAAAGAAATCATCAAAATAGTAGAGAATATGAACTTAGATAGAAAGAACTTCTAGCATTCAATTACGCACAGCTGACCAAGCGTAGCTAGAGTTCAAGATAAACTTAATTGTTTTTCCTTTAATTGTATGTTAAATTTGATCACCATGATAGACGTGCCACATAAATTTTTACAAAGTGATGCAATACCTGTTTCTAGTATAAAATTTTATTTTTTAATGTTTAATTTTTAAAGATTTAATTTTTAGAATATATAGGAGGAGCTAATCATTAAAGAAAATTTGTATAATAATAAGCGGATTGTCACCTGAAACTCGGTGGCATGAAGATGGAATTTCGAGTAATCGTTGATCAGCCACGCAACGGTGAAGCAAGCATTCGTGATGAACTAACTGTCTGTCGCTGGGAAGAAGCTCGGATTGGTGGAAACTGGAAATGAGTTAAACAAAAATATTTCTTTAATATAGTAATATTTCGGTAATAAATATTACATGTTATTATTTAATTTAATATCTATAAACATATAGCTCTAATGGTTTATAAAATTGATAGAAAATAGATTTATTAAGAATAACTATACCTGTTAAGTTGTTTGGGTAACATCTCAAAAGTCATAGCAAGGTAGCTGTACTGGAAGGTGTAGCTGGAAATTAAAACATAAGTGAGTATAAAGAATTAATAAAATGAATTTAAACCCCCCTTAGAATTTATAACTATTTAAATTATAAATAATATGTAATATTTTTCAACCTTAACATAATTTAAAAATTTTATATATTTTATGATTCAATTTATTTTTACAATTTTATTTTTACTTTTTATTTTCTACTGTAATTATGATTATGACTATGACTATGACTATAACTCTGACTATGACTATGATTATGACTATGACTATTACTATTACTATGATTATGACTATGACTCTGACTATGTGTATGATTATGACATAACTATAAATAACTACTATAATTTATGATTATATTTAATTTTAATATGTAATAATTTTAATTTTATTTTACAATACAATAAAAATATAATAAAATAAAAGTATTTTAAATTTAATTTGTAATTTGAAGGGAGTTAGCTGAGTTGGTTTTAGCAGTAAATTTACACTTTACAGACAGAGGTTCAAATCCTCTACTCCCTAAATAACTATAAATTAATAAAGGAAAATATAATATAATCTATTTATATTTTACATATCCATATTTAAATATATATAAAAAAATTTTTTTTTATTAGCGTTTCAGTAAATAAAAATTAAAATTAATCAGTTCATTATAATTAATGATTTTTTTTTTTTACTTAAATTATTTAACATTTTAAATTTACTATTATTACTTATTATTTATTATTTTTTACTTATTACTTATTACTTATTACTATAATTTTTTATTTATTAATTATTAATATAATTTATTACTTATTATTTATTACTTTGTTATTTTAAATATAATCATAATATTTTAGTAATTGAACTTTAAATAAAAATTTTGTTTCTTATATTTTAATAATGCTTAATTTATAATTCTAAATAATAATAAAATAACTAATTCTAAAAAAAAATATAATTTAATTATATAACCGGTCCCACCATTTTATCTTTTTAATTAAAATAATGCAGTTTTTAATCTTTATTTTAATCTTAATATTAATATTATCTATATCTATGTTTAAATATAAATAACCTGTTCTGTAAAAAAATAATTTTTACAAATACGAAAAAAGAATATAATTACAAAAGTTAACTGAATTATTATTAATTCGATTTTGTTATTGATATGTTATTAACAAAAATACGAATATGCCGAAATTGGTAACCGGGTCAAGCTTAGGTTTTGATGATAATTAAATCTTAAGAGTTCAAGTCTCTTTATTCGTAAATATAAAGTTTATTTTTTATGTTCTTAAGAAATAATTAATAATAAGAAATATATATTATTAATAATTAATAATTAATAATTAATAATTAATAATTAAAATAGATCATAAAATAAAGGAAATAGATTACTGTAAAAATATAAAATAATTTTTAAACTAAAATTTATGTATCTATCCTCAATTATAATTAAACAGTTAATCATAATATATAATAAAATTATAATTATTAAAATGTATTGTATAATTAGACATTAATATAAACATTTATTTTTGTATATAAATTACTTCTTTGGTTAATTAAGATTTAATTAAATTGAAATTTTATTAAAATAATTTAAATATTGAATCTAATAAAATATAATAAAATAATAAGAACAACAAACATAATAAATAAATTTTAGTTAGAACATTCTTTTTTAATTTAATAATATATTAAAGATTTTTTAAACTGTTATAATTATATGTATATAACATTTTTTATTATATTAAGAAAATATAGTAAAATAAATATTATATAGTTAACATAATTATATAATAATAAATTTTAATAACAATATATTATATAAATATACTATTTTTATTAGTATGTAATTTAAACTTATTTTAAACATAGTTTTAAACATCTTTAGCTAAATTGGTAAAGCGTTTGCCTTCGAAGCATATGATTATTGGTTCAAGTCCAGTAAGATGTTAATTTTATTATTTAGTTTAAATATAATATTTGTTGTTTATTTTTAATGAATGATAAATTCATAAATATCTATTTTAAATATAAGATTAAAATAAATTAAAAATATAAGTAAATATATTTTATATATATTATACAATATATTAATATACTTTAAAGGTATTTTTAAAAAACAAAATAAAAACATTTTTTTTTATATTATATATATATATGATACTAAAATAAAATTTATGCATATTAAAAATACTGAGTTAAGTTTACAGATGGTTCTGTAGTAGACCTGCAAAGTCTATTTTTTAAAAATTATGGTCCGATTCCATCTTAACTCTAAATAACTTATTTATAATAAGTTAAAAATTATGTTTAAACATTATTTGTAAAATAAATAAATTATTAAGAACCAATTTGTTGTAAGTTTTACATTTGTTGTATTTTAGTTATATTTTTATAAATCTTTATTTAATATGTATATAATATATTATTGCAAATGCCTATTTATATAAAAAATACAAAATTGTATAAATATCTATTTATTTTTAACATAATATATTTATATTTAATATAAAATTATTAATTGAATAACAACAAATTATTTTAATTTATAACATAATCGAAATATAATTTATAAATGATTTTAATCCTATTTAGTTTTAAATATATTCAATTAAATTTAATTAGAAATCTTAATTTAATTTATTTATCTCAATATATTTATATCTATCTTAAATAATCTTAATAAAAATAACAAGTTATTAATAATAATAATATAATTTAATAAATTTAATAAAATAAATAAGTATCTGAAATATAATAATTAAATTTAATTATAAAAATTGATTTATAATTATAAATTTATAATTATAATAATTTGTTAATTCTACACTAATACTAATCAAAATAAAAATCAAAAACAAAAACAAAAAATAATTGGTTATAAAAAATTATTGGTTAATAATAATTGATTAATAATAATAAATTTTTATATATAATTCTTAATTTAAATTTTTATTTATTTATTTTATAATAAAAAAAAAGCTTATTTTATTTATATTTTAAAAAAGTGTTATAAAAGTTTTATTACTTTTAAAATTATTTAAGTTTTAGCATTAATATAAATTTAAGTCCTTTATTTTAATTTTATAATAAATTTAAAATTTATTTCTATTAAAAGGATTATTACAATATAAAAAACAATTTTTTTTTAATTTATTTATATTAAAATTTTAAATAGCGAAATAAGTTGATTCATATCACTAATTGCAATTGAAATAAAAATAGAAATCGAAATAAAATATAAATAGTTTAGTAATATTAATATTAATAGTAATAGTAATAGTAATAGTAATAATAATAATAATAATTAGTAATAGTTATAGTAATAGTAAGATAAGATAAAATTAAATAATTATATTTTAAAAATTTTTTTTATTATATATTTTAAATTTTATAAAGTTTTAATATAAGTGAATACTTTAAATTTTTATTTAAACAAATTTTATTTTAATGTTAATTTTATAACTTTATTCTAAATTTAAATATTTATGTTAATTATTAATGTTAATTATAATTTAAATTTATGAAAGTATGATTATATTACAATTATAGATATAAAAAAAAAGATATAAAATCAAATAAATTAAATAATTAAAATTTAACATCTTTATTATTTATGTTAAGTATAAATTAATATTTAATATTTAATATTTTATATTTTATTTTTAATGTAACTTAAAACATATTAAAAAAATAATAATTAATAGTATTTAAAATTCTCGTAGTTCAATGGTAGAACAATACTCTTCTAAAGTATTTATTTTGATTCGATTTCAAACGAGAATGATGAGAATGATTTATTATATTTATTACTTTATCACTAACAAAACAAAATAAATTATACTAAACTAATATAATAAAAATTTAGTCATTATGATTTAATTTTAAAGTTAATTATTTTTTTACTATAATTTTATAATCAAATATGTTATTATTTAGTAACGTTTTTGTTGGGTAATATAAGTTTTGGTTAATAAAAATACACAGATAAATACATAGATAAATAAAATAAAATTAATTTGGAATTGTGTGATATGTATTAAAATCGATAATGTAATAAAAATTATATTTTATTATATGTATTATATAAAAACCGTAATTATTATTAATAATTATTTATAAAAAACAAAAAGAACAAGAAAATGAATATAAAATTGTAACGATTTATTTTAAAATAGAGATAATTCAAATACTTATTTTAAAAGTAGTTCAGTTTAACAAATATTTTTATTATAATGATTATGATTAATTTTTATTTTTTACTTTAACTTAAATTAGTTTATGTTTATATTTAAAGTATAATATAATATAGTAATAAGACATATTGTAAAATATTGTTAATTATATTTATTTTTTACTTATAAAATAGTATAAAATAGTAAAAAAGCTCTAAAATAAAAATAATAATAACATAAAAATAATATAATAGTAACAATAATAATAATAATAAGTATTTAATATATAACTTAGCAATTATATATAAATATAAATATAAATATTAATATAACTATTACTATAGTATTATATAATTACTATGTTTTATAAAAATTATATTATAATAAAAATATTTGTTAATAAAAATTACACTAAAATAAACATAAAAGTTTCATTTTTTTATAATAAAATAATACATTTAATAAAATTTTATATTTAAAGTATTTCCTATTTCAAATTTTCAAATTTATTGTTACAGTGTCATATAATTTTTATTTATTTAAATTTATTATTAATTTAATTTATAAATTTTATTCTTATTATAAAATTAAATACATTATTTAATTACTATAACTTAAATCTGTTATTTTTATATTAATTTATATATTTAATTAAAATACCTCAATTATTAACCTAATAGTGATTCTATTTTATAACAAAAACAAAAAAATAAATATATTCATTTAAATTTATGGTTAACAAAATTGTACATAAAACAGATAGTAAATTTAATTATATTATAAATATTAAATAATAATATAAAAAATTATTATTAATACTATTAAATTTGAATTCTTGATATCTTATCTTGTCTGTATAAATAACTTTATTATTAAAAAAGTTAAATAATACAGTATTCATATATATTTTTATATTAAAATTTTTATATATATAATTGAATATTATGAATTAAATAACAATTATAAAAAAAACAGTTAAAAAAAATGATAAATAATAATTTAATATCAAATATTTCTGAAATACTTCTTGGATTAGTAGATGTATTAAGTGTATTATTACCTATTTTAATTTCTGTTGCTTTTATGACTATAATTGAAAGAAAAGCATTAGCAGCTTTTCAACGTAGAATAGGACCAAATACTGTGGGTTGATATGGAATTCTACAACCATTTAGTGATGCATTAAAACTAATTCTTAAAGAAACAGTTATACCATCCCAAGCTAATAAAGTATTATTTTACTTAGCACCAATATCTACATTAGTTTTCAGTTTATTAGGTTGAGGTATAATACCTTTCGGTCCTGGTTTAGCTATTTCTGATTTCTCAATGGGAATTTTATATACTGTAGCATTATCTTCTTTAGGAGTTTATGGTATATTATTTGCTGGTTGATCTTCAAATTCTAAATATTCTTTATTAGGTTCTTTAAGATCTAGTGCCGCAATGATTAGTTATGAATTAATTTTAAGTTCAGCTATATTTATTATAATAGTATTAACAGGTACTTTAAATTTTACTATGATAATTGAAAATCAACAGTCTATTTGATTTATTATACCATTACTACCTATTTTTATATTTTATTTTATATCTATTTTAGCTGAAACTTCTAGAACACCTTTTGATCTTCAAGAAGCTATAAAGATTTGGCTTTAACACAATCCTATATGCTGGAAAAAGTAAAAATATAATTTACAATCTTTCCCTCTCTAACTAAATAACCCAAAGGGATTGCGGCAGCGTCTTTCCAAGCAATTCGGCTAGGCTAAGCGAAGCTAGGAGTTGCCTGCGGAGATGGGTAGAGTGTCAGGTTAATTATATATTACTTAATCAGCAAATTATAATTATAATTCTATCGACTATACGGATTGGTCTAGTTTAAATTTAAAGTTTAACCTAGATAAGATATAGTCACAAAACTTTTACTATACTTATTTATATCTAGTAGGAAGTTACCTTTTAAAATTTTATTCTTTATTATTAAATAAACATATTTATTTATTTTACTTTTTAATCCTTCTGTATTCGTTATTAAATAGTTGAGAAGAATTAGAAAGTATCCTGACTATTTATTGTGCATTCGTAGCCCCTTTAGCAACTCCTAATAATCCTACTCAAATTCATATTTTTTAAAATTTACACTTGAGATCTGAGGTGTTATCTTATCGTGGAGAAGAATTGAATGGTAAATCAGGTATCTATGCTTTTGTAAATAAACTAAATGGTAAACAATATATAGGTTCATCTAAAACTTATATGAAATAATGTTACATCATTTATCAGGTGTTAAATATAATTTAGCTCTTCAATAAGCATTTAATAAATATGGTAAAGAAAATTTTCAATTTGTAATTTAAGCTTACGCTCCTAATACTTTATCACATATCACCGACTTATAAACATTTTTTCTGAGTTATTTTCCTTTTGATCAATTATATAATTTTGCTCCTACTGCTACTTCAATGCAAGGTTATAAACATACTTAAGATACTAAAGCTAAAATGAAAGCACGACTGTTAAAAACTAAAAATCACCCTATATTTAGAAAAACACATACAGTCGAAGCTATAAAACTTATTAGTAAACCAGGACAACTTAATCCCATGTTTGATAAAACCCATACTTTAAACACAAAATTACTTTTGTAAAATAGAAAAGGGAAAGCAGTAAGTTTTTATAATAAAAAAAAATGTTTATATTTTAACATTAAGAAGCAGTGTAGAATTAGATAAATTTATTGATTGCTCTAAATCAACGGTTGGTAGATATGTACGATCAGGTAAATTATTTGAAGATAATTACTATATTAAATTAAAGTAAAATTTTTAGGAATCTGAATTAGTATCAGGATTTATGACTGAACATAGTGCAGTACCATTTGTTTTTTTCTTCCTTGGAGAATATAGTTCAATTGTATTGTTTAGTTGTATTACAGCTATATTATTTTTAGGTGGATATAACATGCCTGAATTATTTGTTAATAACAGTATTATTAACCTTCAATCTATTATATTAGGTTTAAAAACTTGTCTATTCTGTTTTTTATTTGTATGATTCCGAGCTACACTACCTAGATTAAGATGAGATCAACTTATGAATTTATGTTGGTTATATCTTTTACCTGTCGCAGTAGCTTTTATTATTTTAGTACCAAGTATTTTAGTAGCCTTTAATATTACACCTTAATAATTAATAATAAATAATAAATAATTAATAATTATAATAATAGTTTCATCAATTTATAATAGAAGCATTTTTTTTAATCTTTTTATTTTTCTTGCTCAATTTATTTATATTAAATAGAATAATATATAATATATATTAAATGAGTTCATTTAACCCTCCTTCTATTTTTATTTTTATTTTTATTTTTTTTATTTTTATTTTTATTATTATTTTTATTTTAATATTCTTTTTATGTTTTTATGATTTTATTATGTTATATTCTATGATTTTGTTGATTCTATTATTATATGATTTTTATCATATTTAATTCTAATTTTAAGATTAAAAAATTTTACAAACTTACTTTTTTATTTTATTATATAATAAAAATATTACCTATTTTTAAAGTTTAAATTTTAATTTTTATAAACAAAAAATATATATTTTTCTAAATAATAAGTAAAGAATATCATTTATTTTATATATCTGTTTACTTTAATAAAACTTGCTACAATTTTTATAATTATTAAATTTGTTAACCAGGTTTTTTTATTTATTTATGTACTTAATACTATCTACTAAAATATTTTAAATTTTTTATAATTAAAATTTATAGTTAAGTGGTTCATAGTTAAGTATTATAAATAGTTAAAGTTTTTATATTTTATTTGTATAGTTATTAATTTAAGGTGAAAATTTTTAGATTTTTTTAATTATTTAAGAAGTATTTTAATTTATATATTAATTTTATTATTTTCAATTAACTTTATTTAAGTTTAATAAAATTTTATTGAAATATTTTATTATTTATTTAAATTTTTATATGTTTATTTATTGTTATAAAAGAGTTATTTATAAAATTATTGCTAGTTTAATATTAAATATTAAGTATTAAATATTAATATTTATTATTAATAAGCCTCGGTTGCTTAGTGGTCAAAGCGCTAATCTGAAGATTTAGATATGGGAGTTCAATTCTCTCCCGAGGCAAGTAATATATATTATATATTAATTATATATTTATTTTTATAGTTTAACAATAATTTTAGTTTATTTTTATATTTTCAGTTAAATATATATATTCTATTTTGTTATAATTATAAAAATATATTTTTATAACAAAAAATAAACTTTATTTATATATATTTTAATAAAGTTTATAATCAATTTATAGTTTTGTTATTGTTAATCTGTTCCATAAACTTAATTTAATAAGAAACCATAAATAAAATTATATTATTAATTTTAATGTTAATACATAATAAAATATAAAATATTTGTATTTCTATATTAAAAAATATATATATATTAAACTTGTTTATAATGAAAATATTTGTTATAATTTTTATGTTATAATTGATATAATTAAATCCTTTTAGGTTAGAGTTTCTTAACCGTAATTCTAATTTTAATATTTTAAATAAAAAAAAAGAAAGTTAATTTAAATTTTTAATAAATATTTTATAATTGTAATTGATTATTAATAAGTAATTATTAATTTAAAGTGTTAATAAAAATTATATATTATAATCACATAAATTAAAAAATAATCATTCATTATGGTTATTAATTTAATTATAAATATAATAAGAATAAATCTAAATGTAATTAATGGTTTTATTTATAGGCTTAGCACTTGAAAAAATATATATAATTTTATTTTTATATTTAGAAATTTTATAATTATAGCCGGAATAGTTTAATTGGTAAAACGAATTCCTTGTAAGATTTAAATATCGGTTCAATTCCGGTTACCGGCAATTATTTAGTTATTTAAAAGATTCATTAAATTTAATTGTTACTAACTTATAAAATTAACGATTAATAATAACAATAATAATAACAATAATAATAACAATAACGATAACAATAACAATAACAATAACAATAACAATAATAATTACAATTACAATCGTTTGTTAATATTAAAAGTTTTTTTAAAGATAATTTATAGTATACCATGTATTTTATAAAAAATAAAATATAAAAAAAGTTCTTTTTTATAATATAAATATATATATTAAATAATCTTATAATTATCAAATATTTTATTTTTTTATATTAAATATTAATATAATCTATATAAAGAGGTTTAAATTAGTAATTTGATTGTGATTATGATTTTGATTTTTATTTTGATTTTGATTAGTGTAGTGAATGCATTTATTTGGACTGATTTTTAAATAAATACTTAAAATATTTATTAAAAGAGTAAAGATATAGGAAAAATTAAATATATATTTAATAAAATTAATAAAATATATTTATTTAATTATAAAATTAGAATTAACAATTAATTTTTTATTTAAATTTAAAAATACATAGGAATAATATTTTTAGTTGTTAAATTTTAAATGAGTTGTAGTTTAATGGAAAAACGTTATTTTTTGGTAATAATAATATCAGTTCGATTCTGGTCAACTCAGTTAAAAAAATAAAATATTATAAAACAAATATATAATAATTATTAAAAATAATTAATTAGAAAATTTTATTGTCCATTTTTTTTTATTTGTGTAATTTTTAATTGCTATAATAATTATACATAATAATAAAGTGAAATTTTTTTATCCTGTATATGTTATTTATATTTTGATATGCGTGTTTATTTATATAAAAATTTAAGGGACATTGTAACGTATATGTAATAATAATTAATATTGAACGAGATATAAAAATTTTAAAACTTTAAATTTAATGCTCCCTAAAATAGGATGTAAATTATTTAACAAATTAAAATAACTATTTAGGGTTAGTTTTTTAACATTTGAACTTTATTGTTAAAGTTAGAAAAAAAAACGGATATTTCTGTAAAGTATGAACTTATATTCAATTGTTTTATATATAAAAAAAATTTTGTTTTTTCTTTTTAATTAAGATAGTTAAACTATTTTTTGTTATTTATTTTTAAATAGAACTTGACATATATACTAGCTATTATGTATTACTTTTTATTTTCTTAAGCAATAATTAAGGGATAGCTAAATACATAGTAAAAGTAAAAATATTTTTAAATCATTAATAAGTATTATAAATTAACAAAATTTATTATAAACAAGTAAATAATAAAAAAAGGGGATTCATAATTTATAAAAATATAACTATAAATATAACTATTCATATAAATATAAATCTAATTAATAATTTTTATAAAAGTGGATGCAGAACTCGATAGGTTGAGTGTATTACTTTTAATAATGTGGTCCCAGTTCGATTCTGGGTGCATCCTTAATCTAATATTAATATTTTATTTGTTATTTCTTTTTTATAGCAAAATATCAAAATTGTCTAATTTTTATATAATTTTTTTTGATGTTATACATACAATAAATATTTATATAAATATATATTTTTTTTAGTTATAGTTATAGTTTTAGTTATAATTATATTTATAGTTATAGTTATAGTTATAGTTATAGTTATAGTTATAGTTATAGTTATAGTTATAGTTATAGTTATAGTTATAGTTATAGTTATAGTTATAGTTATAGTTATAGTTATAGTATAAGTTATAGTTAAAATATTTATTTATTTAAATAAGCATAATAAACTATTGACTATTAAAAAAAAAAATCAAGTAAAAAAAAAAGAATAATGAAAAAAAATTAAAGTTTTGTATGGGTATTGTAATTAGAAAAATAAAAATGTTATTTTGTATATTTTATTTTGATCTCTTCTAAGTTTTATAATTAAAATGTAATTACTAATAAAATATTATTTTTCTCTGTAATTATTATTTAAAAATTTTTTATATAATAAATTATTAATTCTATTAAATTATAAAGTTGATAAACTTAATAAAAATAATTGCAATTTATTTAAATTTGGAAAATTAATTAAAGTGTTAAACATATTTACATTTATTAGATTAAACTAAACATTATTTATTTTGATCTTATTTTTTATTATATTTAGTTAGCTTTTTTTAAATAATAAAAATTTTTATATTGGTTTATTTTATAATTATAATTATAATTAATTAAAATTTAGTTGTCTAAAAGTAGAAGCTGAATATAGAATTTAATAAAAACTAAGGATACTTTATAAAATTATATTTTTATTATGTTCTATGATACAAATTATTTTTTTTTAATTTTAAAGTTAAATAAAAAAATTATATATATAAACTTAAACTAAAAAAATATACAAATGGTTATTAAATTTTAGTGAATTTTATTGAGTTATTAAAAAAATAACATAATAATAACATTGATAATAACAATAATAAATCTAATTTAATTTATAACATAACTGATTAATTATTAATAAAGAGTATCTACATATTTGTCAGCTATTTACTATTTAACACTTATATAAGTTGTATCCCTTATAATTATAAAATAACTTTTATAATATAAACATTATATTGTCTAGAAAATAAAACGCATGTATATTATTAAATATAGTGGAGTGTTAAATAATTAAATGAATTATAATATATAATTAATGTTTATGTAAATATTAATTTATAATTCTAGAGAGTATTAGTAATAATTATTAGTTAATAATAGTTATTTATTTTAGAATAATATTATTGATTTTCTTTTATGTAATATAATTGTAATTGTAATTGTAATTGTAATTCTAATTGTAATTCTAATTATAATTGTAATTGTAATTGTAATTGTAATTGTAATTCTAATTGTAATATTAATTGTTATCTTATTATAACTAAATTAACCTAAATATTCTATACTCGTTCATTTAATATAAATAATAAATAATTAGCTTATTAAATATTAATAAATATTTAGATATATTAATTAAAATTTAAATACATGAACTTTTAAATTTAATAGTTCAAAGTTAATTCCATTCTATATAAAATTATAGAAAACAAATATAAAAACACTAAAACTATACAAAAATCAAAATATGACAAAAAATACTTTTTTAAATTTAACTGAAAAAAATTTAAATTCTTTAGGTTTAATAAATAAATATAAAGATATAAATGTTTCAATTAATGATAATAAACATATAATACCATTATTTTCTTATAATTATAATAAATTTTTACATAGAATAGTAGGTATAAATATTAATAATAAATATGATTTAATAGAAGTATTAAATAAAAAACCTCAATCATTCTTAACAAGATTAAGAAATATAGTATCTAAATTTAAACAATATACAAATCTAGTAAAAAAAAATAGTTTATCAAAAAGAATTAATCCTAAATTATTAGTTAAATTAACAAAAGAAGAAATTCCGAGATTTAAACAATTATCAATAGAAGACAAAAAAAATTCAATTTTAACAGTTATATCACATAAAAATGAATCTCAATTAGTAAATTCAATAGATAAAAAATATGATATATTACAACAAAAAATAAATGTATTAACACATTTATTAAAAAATAATGAATTAACAATACCATTACATTTATTAAATCCATTATTAAAATTAAAAAATAATATATCTATTTATAAAAAACCTAATTCTATAACTAAAAATACATTATTATTGTCATCTTATTTAGGGGAAGAAAATGAAGAAGATTTAAATTTAAAAAAATTAGATACAAATAATATTAAAAATGAATTAGAATATTTTGTTTATAATAAAATAGCTATTTTAAATATATTAAAATATCTTCATATAATGCAAACTTTTCAAGTATCTCCTTTTGAAACTTTAATTTCAACTTCAACTTCAACTTCAACTTCAACTTCAACTTCAACTTCAACTTCAAATTCAAATTCAAATTCAACTATAACTAATTTATCAAAATACAAATTGCAATTAACTGACAATTTAAAAAAAATAATACTCTTTAATAAACTTAATATACCTATAATTAATAAATTTACATTATTGATTAAAAATTATTATAAAAATGATATTAAAACTATTGATGCTACACAATATTTCGAATTAATAAATAGATATAAATATGTAGATCCTTTTCATCAAAATATAAAATTTAATTTTAACAAATCTAATAATAAAAAAATACAAAATATATCTACTTTATTAGAATATGCTTTTAAAGCTATGTCTTGTTTAATTAGTAAACCTGTTTATATGGAAACACCTGATAAGATAATTATTAACTTATTTTATTTTTTTATTCCTGGTAAAGTTAATAATATTATAAATAAAAATAAAAAAAAATTACCTATTGCTACATCATTAAATGGTATACCTATACCTGGTAATAATCATAATTTAGAAACAAATTATAATAAAAATAAATCTATATTTAAACAAATTTTAACACCTTATAATAATGTTATATTAAAAAAATTATGTTCTGTATTAAGTAATATTTTTAATAAAATTGTTATATTCGATTTAATAGCTTTAAATAAACCTTTTTTTGATGATAATATTTTAGTTCAAGTTATTGCTATTTTAAGTAAAAAAACACCAGCTTTAACTATTTTAGATTTTATTTATAGAAATAGTGAACTTTATTCTAAATTTACGGCTAATGATAAATATAGATATAATATTACTAAATCATTTTTATCCGGTATTAAAATAAAAATTGGGGGTAGATTAATGACACAAAAAGTTGTACCTAAAATAACTTCTAGAACAATACAAAGAGGTGCTACTTTAAAAGGAAAAGTTACCTTTGTAGATTGATCTAGAATAAATCTTCAAAATAAAAGAGGTGCCTATAGTATAACAGTTAAAATGAGTCATGTAGTTTAAATAAATTTTAATTTTATCTTTTATATCTTATAATTTTTATTTTTCATGTTTGTTTCTGTTTCTGTTTATGTTTATGTTTATGTTTATGTTTATGTTTATGTTTCTGTTTATGTTTATGTTTATGTTTATGTTTATGTTTATGTTTATTTGTCTTTTTATATTTCTGTTTCTGTTTTTTTCTGTTTCTTTTTATTATTTCTTTTTTTAATTTCATGTTTTACTCTTTCATAATAAAAAAAATTTTCTTTTATCTTAAATTTATATTATGAACATTTATATATTATATGATAATAAATAAAGAAAGAAAAATTATGCATAATGTTTTATATAATGTTCGTATATCATTTGTATAGCATTAGTATAGTGTATATAATATAATTAGCTTTTTTCGATGCCGTCTATTATAAGTATAGACTCTTCTAACTTTACTTTTATTAACTTTTTTAATAAATAAATTTTGCTTTAGTTAGTAAGATAATGCATTCCTAAAGAAAAATAACACCTTATTAAAATTAATAAGGTTATTTATTTATCTTATTATCTTAACATCCTAAATAAACTTTTTTAATTCTAATCAATCATTTAATTTAAAAATGCTAACTTTAAAAATGCAAACATTTTGTAAATATGTTTTTACTTTATGTAACATTAATTGTAGGTTATATTTATATTATAATTATGATTTTGATTATGATTATGAGTATGTTTAAGGTTACTGGAAGGATATTTTTTTTTATTAATTTTAATTTTTATTAAGAATAATTTCCTATTTATTCGCACTGAATTTATTATAAATATTATAATTATCGTAAGTAATCTATTAATATTATTTATTCAGTTTTTTCATGGTTAAATCCAACTATTGATTTTTGCCTTTAATCGTTACTTTTTACTTTTTGTTTTTAATTTTAATTATTTTTATCTTTTTTTATTTAAATATTAGCTGAAAATTATAATTATCATAACACATCTTCGGTATATATTAATAAAAAAAAACTTATTATAAAATCTTATATATAAAAAAAGTAATTTTTAGTTAATCTAATCTAATTTTATAAAATATAAAATTTATATATTATTAATTTATATATTTTTTCTTATTTTATTATTATTATTAATATTATTAGTATTATTATTATATTATTATTATTATTTTAATTCTGATTATGAATTGATTATTATTTTATAATAATGATTATGTTAATAGTTTTGTTAGGGTTTATAATTAATATTTAAATTAAAATAAAATTATAAATACAAAATAACATTTATTTAATCAATTAAAAAATTTAATTACATTAAACAAAATTAAATTATATTAAAATTATTGTATTTTTATTTTATAACAGAAATGATATTATTTAAAGTTTAAAAATATATATAAAAATATTATATAGTATAGATTATGTATTACTGAAAGATTGTATATAATAATAAATTATTTAAATATTTGTAATCGAGTGTATTTAACACAGGCTATTATACATTAAAACTATTTATAAAATTTAATTATGACACAATTTTTTATCGATTTATTAGCTTGAGGAACATTATTTTCAAGTTTATTAGTTATTATATCTGTAAATCCTGTAATAGCAGTTATATTTTTAATATCTGTTTTTTTAAATGCTGCAGGTTTTTTAATTTTATCGGGTATAGGATTTATAGGTATATCTTATATTATTTTATATGTTGGTGCTATAACTGTTTTATTTCTTTTTGTTATTATGATGTTTAATATTAAATTATCTGATATTGTTAATACACAAGCACAAATAAACGCTAATTTGTCATTTGTTATTGCTATTACTGGATTATTTTATTATGAAATGAAATGAATTTTACCTTTTGCAGTTAATGATGTAACAGGTTTACCTAATTTATTCTTACATCAAACTAATAATTTATTATTAGGTACAACTTTAAATAATGATATTTTTAATAATGTTTTTTTAACTTTTAATCCTAATACAGCAGATACTTTATTTACTAGTTTCTTACAAATTCAAATTTTAGGTGAAGGTCTATATACTTATGGAGCACTATTACTAATAATTTGTAGTATGATTTTATTATTAGCTATGATTTCACCAATATTTATATCCGGTAAATTTAAACATAACTAATAAAATTTATCATTAAACATTTATACATTAAACAAAATTATTTACCCATTATAAAAACTAATTTCTTAACTTTTTATATTAAATTTTAAATTTATAATTTAACCCTATATTAAAATTTATATTAATATTTATAATAACATTAATATTTATATTATAATAATTATTATATTTTTAAACAATTTTATTGTTTTTTTATAAAATACAAATACAATAACAATAACAATAATAATACAATAACATTTACATTTAAATTAACATTTATATTTACATTAAAATAAATAATATTATAACCAAATAAATATAAAAACTTACGTTTCCAAAACCAAAAAAAAAAATTATATAATTTTAATACTGATATTATAAACATAAGAATTGAGTTATTTAAATAATTTTATGGATAAAAGTTTAGTAATTCTAAATATAATATTAATTCTTAACTAGTTAAATTTAGTTTTTTAATTAAAAAAAAACAAAAACATAATTTTAATTAAGAAAAATATGCAATAAATTTTTAATTAATTCATTATATAACTAAATAAACAAAATCCTTAATCATTAGATAATTATTGGTATAATAATCGTTTATATTAAAAAAACAACAAATCACACTACGATTCACCAATAAAATACAATATTATTAATAATATAAAAAATAAATATGTATTTATAAATAAAGGTAAGATATTTTACAAAAATTTAAAGAAATACTACGATCATATTTATATAAAACATGTTATTATTACTTATAATTGTACCTATAATTGGTTCTTTATTTTTAATACCTTTAAATGAAACAACTTCAGAAGGGAGAAAAAAAATGAAACAAATAGCATTAATCACCTCAATAATAAATTTTATAATATCAATATTTTTATGATTATATATAGATTCGGCTACTATTTCTTATCAATTTCTCTATTCACATAATAACGATATTTCTACTCTTTTTGATATTTATTTTGGTGTGGATGGAATATCTTTATTTTTTATATTACTTACAACCTTTATTACACCTATTGCTTTAATTTCAAATTACACTAATATTAAAGAAAATCTGAAATATTTATTAATTTTTATTTTAATTTTAGAAACTCTACAAATTTTAACTTTTGTATCAATTAATTTAATATTATTTTATATATTTTTTGAAAGTGTTTTACCTATTTTATTAATACTTATTATTATTTATGGATCAGGAGAAAATAAAAAAAGATCAGCTTTACTGTTATTTTTATATACATTAATGGGTAGTTTACCTATGTTACTATCTATTTTAAATATTCAAAATATGGTAGGAACTACAGATTTCTATTTACTTTCTTTATTAAAAATTAATTTACAAGATCAAAATATATTATGATTAGGTTTTTTTATTGCTTTCTGTGTAAAAACTCCTTTATGACCTCTAAGTATATGACTTCCTAAAGCTCATAGCGATAGTGTATTAGCAGGTTCAATTATATTAGCTGGTACAATTTTAAAATTAGCAACTTATGGTTTTATAAGAATTCTTATTTCTTTTTTGCCTGATTCTAGTTTTTACTTTTCTCCTATGGTACAAACTATAGCAGTAATAACTTTAATATATGCTAGTTTAGCTACAATTAAACAACAAGATACAAAAACATTGATTGCATACTCTTCAATTTGTCATATGGCTGTTGTAGTGTTAGGAATTTTTTCTAATACTATTATTGGTATTGAAGGTGCAATTTTATTAGCTCTAGCTCATGGTTTCGTATCACCTGCATTATTTATTTGTATTGGTGGTATAATATATGATAGAACAGGTACAAGAATTATTAAATATATTACTGGATTAGTTCTTTATATGCCTGTTTTTACTATATTATTTTTTGTATTTAGTTTAGCTAATATGGCTACGCCGTTAACTTTTAATTTTGTTGGTGAGCAAATGAGTTTAATTGGGATTTGATTTATTAATCCTTGAATTGCTATTTTAGCCGCTACAGGAATTATTTTTAGTGCATGTTACACAATTTTTTTATACAACAGAATATCTTATGGAGCGTTCTCAGTACATTTAAAACCTATGAAAGATATTTCTAGAATAGAATTTATTAGTTTAATTTCTTTATTAATTCCAACTTTAATTTTTGGTATTTATCCTAATTTAGTTTTAGATTCACTTCATGCTTCAGTTAGTCAAGTATTATACACAATAATTTAACACTTAACCCCCCATTTTTTTTTTTTTTTTTTATTAATTAAAATTAGTTATTTATATTTTGCTTAATATAAATATGATTTATTGTGTAATTTTTATAAATTATATTGTTTAATTTAAAATACTGACCAAAGAAACAACTAATAATTATTTATATGTAAATATAATATAGATGTGGACAATTATTAATTGTAATTTTTCTAATTTATTTATAAATTCACTATTAGATCAAATAGAAGTATTTATTTTACCTTATTTATAAAAAAAAAATTTTTTAAATTGCTTGTACTAAGTAATAAACCAATACATTTTTTTAATAACTTATAAATTATATGATTTATTAGTATTAGAATTTGATATTGAATTAAATGATTATGAATTAGCTATTTTAGTTATAAATGAAGAATATTTATACAAATTACATTACAAATTTTTAATTCATCTTGCTTCATTACCTATGTTATGTCAACCTAATCCTAATAAAATAAATGATCTTATACTAAATTTGGAGGTTTTCTAAATAATATCAATAAAAATAAAATAGTATAATAAAAGATTCTGAACATGATAAACATTTAGTTGAAAATAAAAATAACTTATATAATGTAATTAATAAAATTAATTCTATTTAATTTAAAATTAACTATCAATTTAATAATTAAATTATTTATATAATGAAGGAAAATTTATTTTAGATTTTTATTTTAAAACTTTAAAAAATAAAAATAGTGAGTTATATTATTTTTAATAAAATAATATTTATTGATAATTTATTATTTAATTTATAAAATCGACTACTATAAAAAAAATAAAAGAAGTATTTTATAGATTTTATAGATAAATGTGATTTATTTTATAATTTTTATAAATTTGATGTTAAAAAAAAATATTTTTTAATATTTATCCAAGAACAACTAATGATTATTATATTAAATATAACAAAAATGTTAACAAAATTATTGTTTTACTTTTTAAATGAATTAAGTTATTTAAATATCAATTCACCATTAAATCAATTTGAATTAATATCTTCGCCTTCTTCCTATTTTAACTTTGATATAATTAGTAATATAATCTCTATATCTGATTTCAATAATTATTTTATTTTATGTTTTACATGCTTTATATTTAGTTCTTTATATTATTTTGTTTCATTATTAAAAAATATTATATTTAAATTTTTTGTATTATTTTTAGGAATATTTAAGAAAATTAGTTGAATGTTATTAATAATAATAATAAGAATTATATTAACTTTTGGTAGAAGTCTAATTTTAATTTCTTACGCTGTAATAGGGGTAGAAATAAGTCCAACTGATATTATTCCTTTTGATAGCGACTATTTACAAATAGAACAAATACGATCTTTCTTAGAGGAGACAAATATTATTTATTACGATAGTATGAGCATTCAGCTTCAACTTGCAGAATTAGAGTTAGTTTGTTCTGCCGAAGAATTTGATAAACAAGTTGAACCTATATTAGACGAAATTAATGATGCGATAGTTACACATGGTATAGATTTGGTTAAAGACTCCTTAAGCATGGAAAGCATGTTGACAACAGAAAATTCGGAAACTCACGTAGGAACAGCCATAACAAACTGAGAAGTAATTGAAAAAATAGCTAAGGATTTTCCAAAATCTTAAATATATAGCTTTAAATAAGTTTATATTAATAAAATTTAAAATATTCAAATTTAACCCCCCTTAAAATTATAATATTAAATTTATTTAACAATTTAACATTATAAACAAAAAAATAATCTATGAAATAGATAAAATTTCTAAAACTATTTTATTTTTATAAAAAAAAGACGAAACTAAAACCTAAAGCCAAAATGTATTTTATTTATTTGAAGGTATTTTATAATTATTACATAACGATTAATTTATAATTATAATACAAAATAATAATCATTAATTTAAAATAAAAAAAGTGAATTAAATTATATGAACATAATATTAAAACAAGATAAAATTTTATAAAGTTAAAAATTAAATACTTGCTAATATTTAAATAAGAGAAATTGAAAATATAGTGTTGTGCGTAGCAGTAGCAGTAGCAGTAGCAGTAGCAGTAGCAGTAGCAGTAGCAGTTGTGGTTTTTTTTTTTATAAAAAATTATATGTTTGAAATTTTAAATTTTTAAATTTGTATTAAAAAAAAAATATATTTTTTTTAGCTGATTTAGGTTATTAAATTTAAAGATTTAAGTAATTATTTTGTATTAAATAATCTTAATAGAAAATAAATATTATTGTTATTTAAAATTAAATCATAATATAATTCAATACTAAAAAAAAATAAAGTAAATTTACCTAGACCAATTATATTAAAATTATCTGGCATAATCGTTTTCTTTTATCGAATAAATCTGAACCTATACTTGTTCCAAATACAAAATTTGATTTATAATTCTGCAATTATTTGGTTATTTTATGTTTACTAATAGTTATTATCACTATTTTTTCCTCTGTTTTATTCTTTTTTTTTTTTATTTAAAAGCTTTAATAATAATATTTTCATAAATTTTAATCCTTATTTTTTATTTTTATTAAGTTTCTTCTAATTATTGCAAAATTACCCCAAAATTATACTGTATTATGGAAAATTTGGATTTATGTTTAATTTTTCTTTCATTTTTTTTAATTCATTAAATATTTTCATTTACATTTTAAAATTATTTAAATTATTATTATAATTTGTAAAATTTTATTTTTAAATTTAATTTATTAATTAATCATCTTTAACCATATTTTTTAATATTCTAATTATTTATATTTAAAATTGATTCTTCTTTTTTTTTTGGTTCATTTATCATTTATGAAGCATTATTATTATAAACAAAATAATTTTATCTCATTTGTCTTTGATATATTTTTATGATTCTGATTCTTTTTTTTTTAGTAAAAATTGAAACAAA
>Ga0193716_1000179_pt1 | contig 37919 bp, 23 predicted proteins | sample U2c1metaG_FD_145901 | JGI IMG/M metagenome (GOLD analysis project Ga0193716, IMG submission 145901) | Soil microbial communities from a riparian zone of the East river system, Colorado, United States - U2c1 | ecosystem: Environmental > Terrestrial > Soil > Riparian zone | place: USA: East River...
TCGCGGAAGGCTGGTGACCTCGGTCTACAGCCTGGTCGCGAAGATGATGGAACGCGGCGATCTGGAATTTGATTCCAAGTGGCTGCAGGCGGACCGACAGCAACAGATTGAGGAGGCCTGCAGACGGCTGGGAATGGGGCGACTGAATCCACTCAAAGAAGCTCTGCCCTCGGAAATCAGCTTCGGAGAAATACAACTGGTGGTGGCCTTTCTCCGCAGCCAGCAGCCGGCCGGATAAACTGCGCCGCGCTTATTTGGCAGGGGCAGCGGAATGGATGCGGTCGAGCATGGGCTGCATTTCCGGATTGGACATGAAAAGTTTCCAGAGCAGGCCGGTCCGGTAGTTCTCGACCATGACGACGATGGGAGCCTGGTTGAGTCCCATGTAGATCGGCGAATACCACTTTTGGTCGAGATTGAAGGCGTCGCGCGGACCGTAGACGCCCCAAATGTTTTCTCCGAGATCACGGTAGTAGTGTTTGAAGGCGGCGAGCGAAGCTTCTGGAGTGTAGGGAAAGGAAGAGAGGGCGCCAGTGGGGGCGATGGTGCCGTTGTCGTCGTGCGCGACGGGCGCTCCGGCGTTATAGCCGTGCGGGCCGTCACTGGCGGTGAGCCCCCAGGAATCGGCGCCGTAGCCTTTGTGGTGCCCGGGATTTTCTGTCGCGTAAGCGAGATTGATGCGGGCGATGTTGCGATTGTTTTCGAAATAGTTGGTGAAGCGATCCGTTAGCGCATGGGGATCGAAACCCATATAGGAATAGTGCGTGAAGAACAGCGGACCGCCGCTGCCGACGCCGACGTCCAGCTTAATTCCGAAATATGTGTTGCCGTTCGCATAATGGTCACCGTCCTTGGTTCGTCCCCACGCGCTGCGATAGTCGATGGCTTGTGGCGATTGGCCAGCCCAGCCGGTGTAGTAAAGGTCCGCCGGGATGGCGTGGGTAGGCGAGGCAATCCCCAGCAAGTAGACAATCATGACTTCGTTGAATCCTGTAAGTCGATGATTCATGCGCCAGGACCAGTCCGGCGACCAATGCCACAGGAGGGCATCGTTTTCCGGGGAACGGCGATACCAGTCCCATTCGACGGTTTCCCAGAGGTGCGAGATCCTCTGGTAGAGGTCGCGTTCTCGGTCATTCGCTCCGTGAAAGTATTGGCGTGCGGCGAGTAAACCTTCGACGAGAAAGGCGGTTTCAACAACGTCCCCGCCATTGTCAAACACGCCGAATACCGGCATCGTCTCGGCCGTCGAACCGTTCATGAAGTGCGACCAGACGCCGTGATAACGCGGAGTCTTCTCAAGGAACGTAACTATTTTAAGGAGGCGCTCGAGGCCCTGCTGGCGTGTGATGAAGCCGCGGTCAACTCCGGCGACGAGGGCCATAATGCCGAATCCGCTGGCTCCTGTGGCGACGATCCGGTCGTCGCCAGGAATATTTTCCAGGGTCATCCCGGCTTCAGGGTGTGCGCCTTCCCAGTAGTAGCGGAAGCAGGCTTCCTCGAGCATCGTGAGCATCTCATCGTCGTTTAGCGCATGAGTGGCGGCGGTAACTTCAGCAGACGGCGAGGATTCATGGTAATTGCGATCGGAAGCGGTTATCCGATACGTGGCATTTTCACCGGACTTTCCGACGAAGTCCGTGAAGCGATGAATGCCGGGCTCCTGGATGCCGATGGGCGAGAAATTTTTTCCGTCGCGCGAGCGATAGACAATATAACGGCGAAGCTCGGGGCTGGTAATTGGTGTCCAGGAGATGTCGATGTGGCGATCGTAACCTCGGGCGACCGGACCTTGCGGCGCCGGAAGATTCGCTTTCCTTTCCTGCGGCGCGAGGTGCTCGGCCGTGCGGCTGTCAATGGAAACTTCATCGACGAGCAGGGTGTGGCGAACTCCGTCCGCTTTACCTTGACTGAAAACCAGAGCTGCCAAGCGGTGTGGTTCAAATGGTTCGATTGAACCGGTACCCACCTTCGAAAATGGGATGGCCACGCGCACCCACTGCTCACCCGGGAGGTTGCCGACGAAATTCTCGAGTGCAATAGCAGAACTGAAATGTTTGCCGGTATCCCCGAGCCGCAGCACCGGGAGATCGCCTTTGGAAATTCCTCCCGGGGAGTACAGCCAGAAGTACAGCGTATCGCCCGCAAAATCCACTTCGCGGTTGCGCAAGTCCACAATCCGGATTTCGGCGTCCCAGCCGCCGCCCTCGGACGATTGCCATTCGAGACGGAGGGCATTGGGGGGAGTCATAAATATTTTGGAATCAACGGGTAGCCTCCCGTCTTCGAGGACCACAGAGCTCGGCGCCGAAGCCTTGCCGGAGCTGTAGTAGTAGGTGTCTTTGGTGAGGCTATTGTCGAAAAAGGCGTGCCGGTAGTAACCGGTACTCGCGGCAAGGGGCAAGGCCAACGGAAGAGCGAGAAGGCCAAGAAGCAGGAGGCTCATCTGACGAGCGGTGGTTGACGGCAAGAGCCAAGGGGCACGGCAGGGGCTAGGGGTCGTAGGGCGATGCAAAGGGGGCCTCAAGGATAATTTGCGCTTTCTCAGATGCCATTCCTTAAAATTTGTCATCTAAGTTGTGGACGTAGGTGGAGGAAGTTGCGCAGGTCGCTCCCTCCGCTCCCAGGGTGTTGTATCAAAATTAAGAATCATTGACATTCAAAAACAGCATAAACTATACTCCGGGACAACCGTTTAGTTAACCGATTTAGCTCAGGGTGCAGAGCATTTTGGAATTTTTGGTGGGGAGGAGTTAACGATGACTTTTCTGAAGATACCCTTGCGCGCATTCCTGCTGGTTGCGTGCCTGGGCGCGTTCACTGCGGGGGCTAATGCGCAATTCCGCGCCGGTGTCCAAGGAACGGTAGTGGATTCTCAAGGGGCTGCGGTTAGCGGCGCCCTCGTCACTTTGAAGAATCAGGAAACCAATATTTCCAAGCAGTTCACCACCGATGACAGCGGAGTTTACAGTTTCACGGGCCTACCTCCTGCGCAATATGTGATCACAGTAGAAAAGCAAGGCTTCAAGAAAAAGACGATCGACAAGGTGGCGATTGGCGCGGAAGAGACGCGCGGTGTGGACGTTACCCTGGACATTGGAGCTGCCAGCGAGTCGGTAACCGTAAATGGCGATGACGTACCGCTGCTTAACACGACAGACGCGACCATCAGCGGAACAGTGACTGCGGACCAGATTCAGAAGCTGCCTTCTCTCGGACGTGACGTATTCAAGCTATTGCAGCTGGCGCCCGGCGCTTTTGGGGATTCTGCCCGCACCGATAACGGTGGTTCCCGGGATTTGCCAGGCACGGAAATCGGCGGCACCGGCACCGGCGACGCGATTTTCAAAACAGAAAACGGTGGCCAGATCAGCGCCGGCGGTTCCCGTACCAACCAGAACAACTATCAAATTGACGGCGTTGGCGTGACGAGCGTCTCCTGGGGCGGCACGTCCGTCATTACTCCGAGCGAAGAATCGGTCAAAGAAGTAAAAATCATTACCAATAATTACGATGCAGAAAATGGTCGCTTTGCGGGCGGTCAGGTTCAGATCATTTCGGCGAACGGTACAAACGACTATCACGGCAGCGCCTTCATCAAGATGGATCGTCCGGGACTGAACGCTTTCCAGCCATGGGGAGGCATTCAGCATGGCGATCCGCAAAGAACCAACAACCGCTACAACCAGCTCGGGGGCAGCGTCGGCGGACCGATCCTCCACAACAAGCTTTTCGCTTTCTTTTCCTACGAAACGATTCGAAATAATTCGACCAACACCAGCACCGGCTGGTATGAGACTCCCCAGCTTTTAACGATGGCAGCTTCCGGCAGCATCGCTTCGCACTTTACGACCTTCCCGGGAACAGTGGTGGCCGCGACCTCAGTGGCGCCCAGCGTTTGCGCCGACATCAACCTGGTCCAAGGCGTGAATTGCAATGCGGTTGCCGGAGGGCTTGATATTGGACGCCCATTGGATCCCGCATTGTTTCCGCTGGGAACGCAGGATCCTTCCTACCTAAACAACAACCACCCGGGATTGGGCGGAGACGGAACAGGTTCTCCGAGTAACTTGGACGGCATCCCTGATTTGATGTTCGCTAACGTCGCGGGTCCGAATACTCTGACGGAAGTCCAATACCACGGACGCCTGGATTATAACGTGACCAGCAGGGACCTGATTGCTTTCAGCATCTATCGCGTTCCGGTGGACTCGGTGGCATTCAACGGTCCATTCCGTGTCTCGAATCTTTACAACCATAACGCTTTGAATGAAGCGGAGACGGCCCTGTGGAACCACACCTTTTCTCCAACGCTCATCAATGAAGTTCGCGTGAATGCGGCTGGCTGGCGCTGGAATGAAATTACTTCGAACTCCCAGGAACCCTGGGGACTTCCCAACGCGAATATTAGCCCTGGCGATGGACCAGCTATCGGAAGCATCATTCCACAAAACTTTGGCGCTCCTGGTCCCAGTGTATTCAACCAGTGGACGTATGGCGCCAAGGACGTGCTTACCAAGGTGATGAACAGCCACACCTTGAAATTTGGAGCCGAATACACGCGACTTCTCTTCGTTGACGAAGCGCCATGGTCGGCACGTCCGTCCTACGACTTCCTGAACTATTGGGACTTCTTGAATGACGCTCCCGCTTTGGAAAATGCGACGTTCGATCCAACCACCGGCATCCCGACATCGTTCCGCAAGGACACCCGCGAAAGTATTATTGCGTTGTTCGTACAGGACGATTGGAAAGTGCGCCCCAACTTTACCGTCAACGTGGGCATGCGTTGGGAATATTTTGGTCCCACAACGGAGAAGAACAACAACCTCGCAACCGTTCGTCTCGGAAGCGGCGCTGACCTGTTAACCGATCTTTCGATTCAGAAGGGTGGATCAAACTTCAGCACCAGCGCTAACAACTTTGGCCCACAAGTCGGATTTGCCTGGAGCCCGAAGGGTCTTCTTCACCATGACTTCAACAATCGACTGGTGATCCGCGGCGGTTTCGGTATCGGCTACAGCGGACTCGAGGAAGCCATCACCTTGAATGCTCGCAACAATCCGCCCTTCGTTTCAAGCAACTCCACCTTGATGGGTTCCGATATTTTGTACGGAATACCGGCCGACATTGGGGACTTCAACGGATATCCTTCGAATCCGGCAGGCATAACCGCCTTTGACTCCAACAATCTCCCGGTGAATGGATTGGTGAATGTCACAGGATTCCCGGCATCCTTGCCGACCACCTATACCATGCGCTACTCGCTTGAGGCTCAATACGATTTGGGCCATCAATGGGTAGCCACCATCGGTTATCAGGGGACCCAGTCGCGCCACTTAACGCGACAATCAAACCTGAATTTGGTCTATTCCCAAGATGTCGCGCTCAATCCGCACGTCAATGACATCGATTGGTATTCAAACGATGCCAATGCCAACTTCTACTCATTGCGTGGGGAACTCAACCATCAGTTCTCGCACACCTTCTCGATTGACGCGCAATACGCTTTTAGCCGCAGCCGCGATCAAGGCTCCAACAACTTCGCGGTGGACAACTACGTTTGGAATCCGACCCTCGCCTGGGGGCCTTCGGACTTTGACGTCAAACACTCACTCAAACTGTTCGGCGTCTGGTCACCGGTTATCTTCCGAGGCAGCCACAGCTGGCTTGAGAAGATCGCAGGGGGTTGGAACATCAGCGGTATCTTAAGCGCTCACACCGGATTCCCCTGGACTCCGATCTACCAGAGCGGAACATGCGACATCATCTACCTCGGCGGCAACTGCGCGGCTGGCACCAACGGCGGCTTGCGGCCGGCGGCGTATCTGGGTGGCGCCGGGCATGACTACAGCAACTCGACCTTCCAGACACCGGGAGGCAACTTTCCCAACGGTGGCGCGGCTTACTTCACGATTCCAACGTTCGTGGCAGGCCCGGCCTTCCCCAACGTGGGACCGATTCCCGATGCACCAGCCGTGGGACGCAATTCATTCATGGGGCCCCACTATTTCAACATAGACGCGACGCTGAGCAAGACCTTCGGATTGCCGGAGATGAAGGTTCTCGGGTCGCACGCGGGAATCGAACTCCGCGCGAACTTTTACAATTTGTTTAACAACCTGAATCTGACCAACATGGACACGAATATCAGCGACACCAACTTCGGTTCGGCCCAGAACGCTCTTGGCGGCCGCACCATCGAAGTTCAGGCACGATTTAGCTTTTAAACCCCAACCGGCTCGTCTGCCAAAAGCAGATGAGCCGCACCCTAGCAACCCTGAGAGGCTGTCACCCGCTGGTGCGAAGTAAAGGCGGTTGACAGCTTCTCTTTTTTTCATCAATACTTTTAAAGGGCTCCTATTTTTCCCGCTCCGATCCATTTCGCAAACGCTGCCTGTCTCCTAGGTTTGGTTTTTTGTCTCGCCTTGACTCCGGCCGGTTCGGCGGCTTCCCGACCACAAACTCACCGCTCAACTCCCGGAGATTTCCAGAAACTCTCTGCGGCCGCGGCCGCGGCCAGCCAAGCAAACCATTTGGATGAGGCGGTGGCCCTTTACAAGAAGGCGCTGGCGATTCGTCCAGCGTGGGCCGAGGGGTGGTGGCTGCTGGGGACGATTTTGTACGACGAGAATTCGTATCCGGCAGCGGCGGATGCGTTTGCGCAGGTGGTGAAGTATGACGCAAAAAATGGGACGGCCCACCTGATGCTGGGGCTTTGCCAATTCCAAATGAACCTGGATGATCGGTCGCTCGCGAACATCAAGAGTGCAAAAGAACTGGGCATTCAGAAGGACGATAACCTGCGACATGTCCTGCAGTATCACGAAGCGATGCTTCTGCTCCGCAAAGGAAGATTTGAAAGCGCCATGGAAGTGCTTTACTTGCTGGTTCACGACGGCGTTCAGAGCAGCGATCTCGATGGTGCCATGGGAATGGGAGTTCTGCTCATGCGTCCGGCGGAGTTTCCGGCTGAAGGCACGCCGGCACGCCGCATTGTTTTGCGCGCGGGGCACGCAGAAAACCTCGGTCTCCTCCAGAAATTTGACGAAGCCGGACGGAATTATCTGGAGGTCGTGCGAGAGGTTCCCGACTTTCCGAACATTCACTACGCGTACGGACGGTTTCTTCTGGAATTGCATGAAACAGACCAAGCCATATTGCAGTTCCAGGCCGAAATCAAGAACAACCCCAAGCACTCGCTGGCGATGCTAAGAATTGCGTCCGTGAAGTACCGAAGCGATTCGGCCGCCGGAGTCGCCTTTGCGGAAGAGGCGGTGCGACTCAATCCGCGGCTGGCTTTCGGTCACTACCTCCTGGGGCTCTTGCTGGCGGATACGCAAAATTTCCAGAGGGCGATTGTGGAGATGGAAATTGCGCGAAAGACCTTTGTGAAGGATCCCACCATATATTTTGTGTTGGGCAATGCCTATGCCCGTACGGGGCGGAAGCAGGAAGCCGCGAAGGCGCGGGCCACCTTCAAACGTCTGAACGAAGTAGGCAGCGAAGGAGATTCAGGCGACGCTGGCAGTCAAAGGCCCTTCCGCTTGAGTCCGTCCGCGAACAGCGGGAACGGCAATGAGACCAAGCCGCAGTAGGGACAGGATGGCCGCAAAATCCCGGTGGGCGCCGTCCCGGCAACAGCAAACACCGTTCCGCTACACAGCATGTCAAGAGTTCGCTACAAAGTTGGTTTGAACCCGACTTTTTTCATGGCGGACTGGGCTTCCGGATTCTTCATAAAGGTCTTCCAGGCGAAGCCGGTGCGCTGATTTTCGGCCATCAGCATGGTGATGCCGAGGTCGATTCCCAGAACGTCGGGATCGCTCCAGTTGCTTTGCGGATTGAAGGCGTCGACAAAGCCGTATTTTGACCATGCGCGGTTGCCGTAGCGTCCGCGCACCGTGCGCAGAACCCGGATGCAATCGTCGAAGAGAAAAGGCAGAGAGCCACCTGTGGCATAGGGGACGACGCTTCCATCGATGGGCCCCTGGGCCGGCGGACCGCCCCACGCGGTGTAGCCTTTTTCGTAATCAGAAGCGCTGATTCCCCAAAGATCTTCCGAGTAGGCCGGGAATTTGTCGCGCAAGGAAAGGCAGAAGAGTTTGTGGGCTTTGGTCGCTTTAACGGAGTTCTCGAAATAGTCCGCGTAAGCGTCTTTCTTATTCCGGAAATCAAACCACGCTTGCGAAAACTGGTGGGTGAAGATGGGATCGTTGCCGGAAATAAATTCGATTCCCTGATAGTGGACGACCGGGCGTGTCCAGGCGTTCCAGGTGTCCGGCGATAGGGGATGCGTGGGCGATCCGATTCCCAGAAGGTAGATCATCATCAATTCGCAGTAGTGTTCCCAGCGGGCCTTGAGAAACCCGCTCTCCGGGTGCCAGCCCATGGAAAGTGTCCGACCGCCGTTGAGCATCCATGGCCAGTCGACGCGCTCGTATATTTTTGTCGCCAGATCCTGTACTTCCTGATCGGCAAAATGTTGCCGGGCGGTAAGCACGCCGCAGAGCAGCAGGGAAGTGTCCATGGAAGAAAGTTCAACGTTTTCCCAGCGCGCGTCCGTTTCCATGTCGATGAAGTGATAGAAGAAACCGTGCTCGTGAGGCAGCCGGTTGGCAAGAAAACGAAGGGTTTTTCGTGTGCGGTCGAGCAGTTCAGCCGGCGTCGCGTACCCGCGGTGGTCGGCAATGCAGAGGCTGGTGAGGCCAAAGCCAGTTGCCGCAATACTGGCCATCCGTCGCTTGTCATTGCCAGCTGCCAGCGCGCGGTCTTTTACCTGGCCGGTGTCGGGACTGGCTTCGTTCCAGAAAAACTGGAAGGCCGCCTTCTCGATTTCTTCAAGGAGTTGCTCGTCCGTACCCTGGTACGGCGCTCCGGTTGGTTGCGGAAACGTCTTTCCGGATTTCTGCAAGGCATGAGCGAAGGCCGCCACGGGAGAGGCCAGGAGACTCAGTCCGCCGAGTCGAAGAATTTCTCTTCTGCCGAGAAAACGATCGTTCATGAGGACCTCGCCACGGATCTATTGGACGATTTTGAGTTCGGCTTCTGAGCCTTCGCTCGAATTGGGACTCACCCACAAACTAGCGGCGGCCGGCTCGGCCGCAAATTTGTTTTGCTGGTTCCAGAATGCGAACGCCGCCGCGGGAAGCGTGAAAGTAACTTTTCTCGTTTCTCCCGCCGAAAGGGTGATGCGCTGGAAACCTTTGAGTTCGCGCACTGGCAGCGACACGCTGGTGCCGCGTAACCGGACATACAGCTGGACGACTTCGTCTCCGGCGCGGGAACTGGTGTTGGTAACATCCGCAGTGACGGTCAGAGCAGCGTCGCCGCCGGCAAGACCGGCATTCAGTTTTGCGGCGCTCAGTTGGGTGGCGCTAAGCTGCGGCTGTCCGTAACGAAATGTCGAATACGAGAGGCCAAAGCCGAATGGATACTGTGGGCTGTTTTGCTCGTCGATATAACGGGAGACGAATTTACCGTCGCCGGTTGGCGGATGCGTGAGGTCCACGTTGCCAGCGGGACGGCCGGTGTTCAGAGCATTGTAGTAGAGAGGTTCTTGGCCGACGGTACGTGGCCAGCTGACGGTCAGTCGACCTGCTGGATTGCTTTCTCCGTAAAGTGTGCGAACGAGGGCGGGGCCGGCTTGAACACCGGGAAACCACGCTGCCAGGACTGCCGGAACATGTTCAAAAGCAAATGGCATGGTCAGCGGACGACCGTGAAAAAGAATCAGCACAACGGGTTTGCCGGTGGCGGAAACCGCTTCCAGCAATTTTTCCTGGTAGCCCGGGAGTTCCAGATGGGCGACCGAGGCGGCTTCGCCGGTCATTTCAGGACCGCTCTCGCCCAGGGCGAGAACGACCACGTCGGATTGTTGCGCGGCGCTGACCGCATCGGCGATTTGCGTGTCTGAGCCGCCCAGGATTTCTGTTCCTTTGACATAGTGCACGCGCTCGGCGCCCAGTTTCTGCACCAGCGCCGCGCGCAGCGTTGTGACGTCGTCAGGCGAGCCTTTTGCGCCCCAGGATCCGAGCATGTTGGCGGCGTCATCGGCCAACGGTCCAATCAAGGCGATGGATTTTTCGTTGCCCGAGAGAGGAAGTATCGGCGAACTTCCCGCGCTCGCTGAATTCTTCAGCAGTACGAAGGATTTTTCCGCGGCTTCACGCGCGACCACCAGACTTTCCGGTTGTAGCATGGCAGCCGCTTCTTTGGCTTCGTCCACGTAAGGGCGGTCGAAAAGACCAAGCGCGAACTTAACGCGCAGAACGCGGCGAACCGATTCATCGATATCAGCGACCGGGACAACTCCTGCAGTGACGAGTGCGGCCAGGTGGTCGTGATACAGGCTGCTGGCCATGTCCATGTCCACGCCGCCGAGAAAGGCGCGGCGCGCAGCGCCCGAACCGTCGGTGGCGATGCCATGCGGAATCAATTCGGCGACCGAAGTCCAATCGCTGTCGACGATACCTCTAAAACCCCATTCCTTGCGGAGGATTTGCTTGAGGGTAAAGGGATTGGCTGATGAAGGAACCCCGTTCAAGGAATTGAAGGCACTCATGATCGTAGCGGAACCGGCATCGACGGCCGCCTTAAATGGCGGCAAATAGATCTGACGAAGGGTATGCTCGGAAATATCAGTTGTGTTGTAGTCACGTCCACCTTCGGCGGCGCCATAGCCGACATAATGCTTGGCGCAGGCCGCAATGCTGTCTTCAGCGGCAAGCTGGTTTCCTTGATAGCCGCGAACGTAGGCTCTGGCCATGGCCTGTCCGAGAAACGGATCCTCCCCGGCGCCCTCGGCCATACGGCCCCAGCGTGCATCGCGAGAGATATCCACCATCGGCGAGAAAGTCCAACGGACGCCACTGGCAGACGCTTCGCGCGCAGCGATCCGGGCGGCGCGTTCGACAATCTGCGGATCCCAGGTAGCCGCAAGAGCCAGGGGAATGGGGAACTCGGTCCGGAAGCCGTGGATCACGTCGAGTCCAAAAATGAGAGGAATATGCAGGCGCGATTTTTCAACGGCGATGCGCTGCATGGCATTGACGTCTTTGGCCGTGGCGATATTGAACAGGGCCCCCACCTGGCCGCCGGAAATCATGGCCTGGTAATCGCTGCGCCCGGTTCCCGGACCCGTGGGCTGGCCAGCAGAATACTGCACCAGCTGCCCAACTTTCTCCTCCAGAGTCATCTTGCGCAAAAGAAGTTCGATTTTACGCTCGGTCGCGGGATTGGAAAGCTGGGAAACACCTGGCGCTCTGCCCGACGACGGTGCGGCAGATTGCGCGTGGGCTGTTCCGCAAACAAACAAGGTGCACGACAAGAAAATGCTTCTGAGAAAAGGACTAGGCACAGTCGGCTGACTCCTGATGAGTTGGGACCAAACGTTCTGCAACGATCGCGTTCAATTGCGAGAGTAAAGATTATTCCTAACTAAATCGATTCAAGCAAGCCAGGAAGCCACAGACATTCCCCTGGAACCCGCTCGCCGCGGAGACCCGGCTGACTCCGTAATCCACCACGATTTCGGGAAAAACCAGTTCCCTATCTCCCAATAAAGTGCAATAGTAAACCGATTTAGTTGCTACGCACCATATCAAACACCCGTTGTGGGCGAGTGTCAAGGCGATTGTGAGCGTTACGCTTGCCTAGATTGTCTGCATATGGGAGACTACGCGCGCAAACTGACATGGCACGCCGCAAACCATCCTCGGGCCCCAAGCTTCCTCATGCGCCAGGTCCAAGCCCCACGGGCCACAGTGTAAGTCTGAAATATCTTGCCCAGCACCTGGGACTTTCTCAGACCGCCGTTTCCCTGGTTATCAACCGGGCGCCAGCGGCAAAGTCCATTCCGCAGCGGACCCAGGATCTGATTCGGGCCGCAGCTCGTGAATTGAACTACCGTCCCAACTTTTTGGCGCGGTCCCTTCGCCAGCAGCGAAGTTTTACGGTAGGAGTGGTGGTCCCTGAAATCAGCGAAGGATATGCAGCGCTCGTGCTTTCCGGGATCGAAGATCATTTGCTGGAAGAAGGTTATTTCTACTTGGTCGTAAGCCACCGGCATCGGAGCGATCTGATTGAAGAATATCCCCGCGTTCTGCAGCAACGAGCCGTTGAAGGATTGATTGCAGTGGACACCTCTTTTTCTGAAGGGATCAAGGTCCCCATTGTCTCGGTGTCCGGACACCGGGAAATGGCCGGAGTCACCAATATCGTGCTCGATCACGCGCTGGCTGCGAATCTGGCTCTCGATCATCTTTTCAAATTGGGTCATCGCCAGCTGGCGTTTATCAAGGGGCAGGAATTTAGCTCGGACACCCAAGTGCGATGGGACTCGGTATGCCGCGCTGCGCAGGGATTGGGAATTGAGATCAAGGAATCGCGGACGGTGCAACTCGAAGGGGAGCTTCCGTCGCCGCAACTTGGATACCAGGTCACCCGGAAACTGCTCGAAGCGAACGAACAATTTACGGCGCTGTTTGCATTCAACGATATTTCTGCAATCGGGGCCATTCAGGCGCTGCGCGAAGCAGGTCGGCGGGTGCCGGAAGATGTTTCCGTGGTTGGATTTGACGATATTCAGAGCGCGGCTTTTCTGAATCCACCGTTAACAACTGTGCGGCAGCCTTTAAGAGAGATGGGTGTGATTGCGGCGGAGACGCTGCTGCGCCGCGTGAACCAGTCGGCTTCAGCGACCTACCCCAAAGAGATCGTGGTCGAACCAGAGCTAATCGCCCGTGCGAGTACGGCTCCGGCACGCGATTCCTCCAAGACCAGTTGAGCAGCAAAGAAAATCGCCCGTCCCTGCGACTCTTGAATTTTGTACTTCAATGGGCTGTCTATCGCAATTTACCCAGAATTGCCATGTTGTGAAATTGTGGGGCCACCGCGAGCACCCCCAATCTTGCGGCTTCGCAATCCGGCAACAGGAACCGAATGGAATTCGTGCAGCGTTGAGAATTTTCAAGACGCAAGAACCACGGGTAACCTACCGTAGCGGACCCCGGAGGTTACCCTTTTTCCTTTTTTTGCGGCAGAAACGGAGAGGCTCAAAGCCCTAGTTCAATTGCGCTAACTCGATCCTGGCCTCGCGCAAAATCGGAATTTCAGCATCAGCCTCCGACCAGTACGCCAAGAAATCCTGGTACGCTTTGCGGGCTTGGGGGCGGTCGCCCTCCAGGGCAAAAGCCCGGGCCAAGCCGAGTCGTGCTAACGCGTGGCGCGGGGACAAAGCATTGATTCCGCCATGGTCCAACAGTCTTTGAAATTCTGCCCCGGCTCTTTTGGCAGACTGCAAACGAAGATACGCCTGGCCACGGATGTAGATTGGCGAAAGATTGGAAAATTCACTCAAGTCGTATGGTTCAGCCTCTTTTAACAAAGCGATTGCTCTTGCTGCATTGCCGTGCTGAAGTTCTGCTGCGGCCATGATTGAAGGAAGAGAGGCGGCATTGAGAGGCGCGTGTTGGGGAAAACGTAAGCGCAGTTCTTGGGCGAGGGCCCGAGCCTTTGCTTCTTCGCCCGTGAGCGAGAGCACTTCCGCCGTTGTTTCGCGCGCGTCCCTACCGCGGCCCAACCGCAGGGCGGCGGCCGCCCGGCTCCGGGCTTCTTGCCTGTTTCCGAAGTCCGCTTCAATCAGTGCTTCTTGGGCCATTGAATATGCGGCGTGGTCCTCCAAGCCATCGCGTTCGTAATTTGCCCAGGAGCGTTCGAACAGCTCTCGGGCCTGTCGTAGTTTGCCCAGTGCAGCCAAAGCAAGGGCCTGGTCGACAAGCATCTCGTGTTCGCGGTCAGTGCCACGGGCCAGCTCCGTTTCGTGTTGCATGGCCGGATAGTCGCGCTGAAGAAAAGCAAGTTCGAACAGCACGCGGTGCGTGTATGAGCTGTCCCGCTTGGCGGCAGCCGCCTGGTTGCAGATTTCTCGGGCCTCCGCCAAGCGGTTGAGGGCTTCATAGGAGGTGGCCAGATTTGCGTAGGGGACGTAGTTGTTAGGGTCAAGTTTCAGTGCCTGCCGGCCAGCAGCGGCGGCCTTTTCATACTCGCCTACGACTTGATAACGAGCCGCCAGTCCATCGAAAGGTTGAAAATCGCGGGGATACAGCCGGCTCCACATTTCGTAGGTTGCAATGGATTTGCTGGTGTCACCGGCAACCGCATCCTGGTAGCGAATGGTGAGATAGAGTTTTTCGCGTTCACTCAGATTCGAACGCAGCGAATAGGCCCGCCGGAAGTCTTCGCTGGCCCTGTTGGTCTCTCCCAGATTCTCATAGATGGCGCCACGAAGCGCGTACGCCATGGCGAAATTGGGATCCAGCTCGATGGCATGATCAAAAAAAGGAATTGCCACTTTTTCCGCGCCGCGGGTTCTTTGTTGCGTGCCGATGGAGTACGCCTTCAACGCTTCCAGAGAAGGGGTCGTGGCTTGCTCGATGGGAACATCAAACTGCTGAATGGAACTTAGCGATTCGCCGAGTTTGTCACGCAGTTTTGCTGCAGCCTGGCTCAGTGCCGGTAAGACGGCTTCCTGGTTTTTGGCTTCCACCTGTTCGCGGGCCAGGACCGTCCCGTCGACGCAGTTCGTCGCTTCCACCGCAAGCACATACGCAGTTCCCAGACGAGAGACTGCGCCTGAGACGAGCGCGCGCGCGCCAGCCCGCTGGCAAATTTCCCGCGCGAGCGGCAACTGCACGCGTTCGTCCGGCGAACGTCCCATGAAGCGAAGCGTTTCACGCACACGATCATGGGCGACGAGATCCAGGAACGGAGACTGGCCCAGATTGACGGCCATGCCTTCTTTCAGGGTGTCATCGAGGACTTGCTCACCGGTGGTGTTTTCAAAATCGGCAAGAAGGATGGAGTCCTGCGCCGTCAGTCCGGATGACCGGTGAGGACGCCGGAACTTGAAGGTTAGAGGAACCGCAATCAGAAGGACCGCAGCCGCCGCTGCCGCAATCCAGATATTCTTGCTTCGAGGGTTGCTGCTGGCGATTGCCGCCGGCGAAACGGGTCCACTCGCCGCTTGCTCTAGGTGGTCCGACGTTTCGCTAAGAGACGGTTCTGCGGGATTCGCGTGGCAGGTGTCGGCGGGTTCTGGCTCGCTCGCCTTTGCGCTAACTTCTGCCACAAAACGGTAGCCGCGGCCGGCGACAGTAACGATATACCGACCGTCCTGCGGACCTTCGCCGAATACCTTGCGCAGCGTGGAGATGTTGACGGCGAGGTTGACCTCTTCGACAAACGTATCCGGCCATATCCCTTTTAGAAGTTCGTCCTTACTCAGCAGGCGGCCGCGGTTGCGGATCAAATAAACCAGAGTGTCAAACACTTTCGGCGTCATGGCCAGAGGCGCGCCATCGCGCAAAACGGTGCGGTCGGCCGGGTCTACAATGAACCGACCGAACTCGTATATCTCCTTTTGCATCAGCGACATTGGAGTATCTAGAAGTCTTTAAAAAGAACCCAAACTGATCCCAAAGACATTCCGTCCGCACATCCGGTATTTGATATCTGTCGAGCAGGGATCGACGCAAAACGGCTGAGTGCAACCAGTCTAGCACGCAGGCCGCCTGGCGTGGGAAGGACCGGAGCTGCAAAACGCCCGGATGATTCACTCGGCGAACTCAACGCTTGAAAAGCGATGAGGACCTGCAGAAGAGTGGCGTGACAGCACGCAGGCACCTTTGGTTTGCAGCGACTCCCCGGCCCACAGCGTTCAGCCAAAGCGCCAGCTCATCTCTGGCAGAGAGACGAACATCTTTAAGGAGACAGTATGAAGTTATGGATAGCTAGTGTGACCGGTTTTGTATTACTCGCGCCCCAGTCAAGTCGGGCCGATTTCAAATATACGGAAACGACCAAGATCACCGGAGGGGCGCTGGGCGGATTGATGAAATTCGCCAGCGGTGTGAGCGGCAAGGGGAGCGGGCCGCACAGCACCACGTACTGCGTCAAGGGAAACCGGATGCGCGTGGAACAGGGCGATGCGGAAATTGAAATTATCGATCTGGATGCACGGCACATCGTGCGGATGGATGCACGGAAGCATACCTACGTGGTGCTGACGTTTGAGGAAATGCGGGCGCAACTGGAACAGTTTCGGCAGGGGCGCAAAGCTGATTCGGGCGGACAGCCGCAATTTACCGCAAAAATAAAGGTGAAGCCAACGCAGAATACGCGAACGATTCTGGGCCAGACCGCGCACGAAGTGCAGGCGACCATTGAAATGGCTGCCAGCGAACAGTCGCACGTAACCGGCAACGACGCCCTTAGCTTGACGAGCGATATGTGGCTGGCGCCTGGGGTGGGCGGATACGACGAAGTTAGAAATTTCTTTCAGCGCATGATGCGCGAAATGAATTGGGCTCCTGGTGAAAGTATGGGCGGCGATCCACGCATGGCCAAGGCGCTTGAAGAAGTAAGGAAGAATTCGTCGGCGGCGAGTGGATTTCCACTCTTGGCATCGGTCGAGATGAAATCCGCTGGGAATGGAACCGCGACTCCGCCGCGGCGCGAGAGCGATGATTCCGCGGACGCGAATATTCCGACCAGCATACCGACCACTGGGGGCGACGCCGCAAATGCAGCGCTCGGCGGACTGCTAGGGCTCCGAAAGCGCAAACGCGACGCGAACGAGCGGGCCGCCGCAAGGAATGGCGACGGGCCCGATCAAGACGGCAGCGCGCTCGTGAGGCTCACGACCGAAGTCGCTTCCTTTTCAACGTCCGCGCTCGATCCCGCGACGTTTGAGATTCCCGCGGGATATCGCCAAGTACCGAACCGGAAAACCGGCGAGTAGACAAGTCATGCAAGCAATGTCCGAGTAGCGGGACAAGAAACGCGGAGGAACTCTTAATGATGAGTTTTTGCGAAAGTTGTGGGAAACCGAAGAAAGCAGACGAGGCAGTGTGTTCTGGATGCGGCGCATCGAGTGTGTCCGAAGTTCTAGCGCCAGCTGGCAGGGACCAGCCAGTGCCAGGCTCAACCGCTTCTGCCGCTCCTCGTAAAGTCGAACCCCATGTGGCTGGAGCTCTGAGCTACGCGTTTGGAGTGATTAGCGGAATTGTTTTTTTGTTGCTGGAACCTTACAAGCGCGATCGCTTCGTTCGCTTTCATGCCTTTCAATCCATTTTTTTCAATACGGCAGTGGTGATTTTCTGGGTCGTTGGGGGAACTGGCGTGCTGCTGTTCGAAGCAATCACCGGCGGTTTTCTCATGTGGTTGATTATTCCCGTCGATGTGAGCCTGACGCTATTGGTTGTCGGGGCCTGGGTTCGCCTCATGATCAAAGGCTATCGCGGAGCGACGTGGAAACTGCCGGTCATCGGAAATTTTGCGGAGCGGCAAGCCAACAAATAGCCCGGAGATTGCGGAAACGAGTAGTACGGGTGAAAAACCAAGACAGGAGTGAGTTATGTCGAGATTCTGTGGACAGTGCGGTGAAGGTGTGGGAGAAGACGCGACATTCTGCGGCGGCTGTGGGGCGAACCTGCACGCCAAGGGGGAGCCACAGCCGGACGTTTTGCCGAAGCAGGCTTTGGCCAACCCGGCAACAATTCAGGCAAGCGATTCAAAAAACAAGATTTTGCTGTATGCCGCGGGCGCGGTCCTAGCGGTTCTTGCACTGGCGATAGGCGGAGCGATTTACGCCGCCCGTCGCGTGTCGGGCGAAGCCAGCCACCTGGCGCGTGAGTCCGGGCTGGCAACAATCTTAAAGAGCGTTTCTTCGTCTCCAGCAGGCGGAACTGACGCCGCGGAAAGCGAACCGGAGAAACCACCGGAGCGCAATGTTTGCGGCTTGATCAGCAAGGGGGAAGTGGAAAAGGCCACGGGAGTGAGCGTATCGGGCACATCGTTGAACGAGGAACGCGACGTGTGCACCTATGCTCCTGCCGAGGATGGCATGGTCACGGTAACCGTGGGAGTCGAATGGCAGAACGGGAAATTTGCCATGCGCGCGCTGCCTGCAATGAGCAAGCAGCTGATCAATGAAGACCTGCGGCAGCCGGTGTCGGGAATTGGCGATGAGGCGTACCTCCTGGGAGTCGATAAAGATACCGAAAGGCAGTTCGAGCAGGTGCCCAAAGAGTTGCGAGCCGTCAGTAGCTTCACGACCGGGCCGCTGGTGTTCCGGAAAGGCGATGTGATGGTGACGGTCACCGCCACGTTCGCCGAGAAAAAGTCCGATGTGGAACGGCAGATCGCGGCGATTGTGGCGGACCGGGTGTAAGCAGAAATTCAGGCTCGGCACATTTGGCAGTTGGGGCCGGCAGCGAGCAACGAAACAAGCGAGAGGAACGAAGGATGAAAAGGGCAAGTCGGACCGTTTGGGCGGTTTGTGCGATGGGTATTTTGATCGCCGCCGGATGCAAGGGAAAAAGCAGGGCAGCGGAAGGCGATTCAACGGGCTCTGTCGCGCCCGCAGGAGCCGGATCGGTTCATGTCACATACCAACCCGACGTGAAGGTCATGGAGCAAGCCGAAGCCGAAGACCAGATCATCGGCCAGAGCAGCGACGGAGCGGCACTGCTTTTTGCTTCTTCCAGTCACAAGGCGGGGGAACTGAAAGAAGGAGATGTGCTCCTGGTGAAAGGCATGTTCGCGCGAAAAGTATGGGGAGCGGAAGCCGGTCCCGACGGAGTTCTGGTCTTAACGCAGCAAGCAACGATTCCCGAGGTGGTACAGGACGGAACGATGGACGTGCAAGCGCCCATTCGATTTGGGGCGCTGCAAGCGGGCAATGACGAACAGGTTTCGCTTCCGTGGAATCCGGCGAGGGGATGGATGCACCCGTATAGTGTGCGCGCGCAAATTGGCGATGCGGCGAGCATGAGTAAGGCCGAGGAAAAAGGAAGGCGCGACGCGTACGGCAACATGGCGAAAGCGGCGGTCAGCAGTGTGACGGAAGGCTGGAACACTACATTCAAGGCCACGCCAGCAGAAGGGAAGCTGAATCTTGAACTGACGCTGAGCAAAGAGGTTGGCGATTTTGCCGCGAAAATTACAGGCGACGGATACCTGGCGAACTTCAATTTCAATTCCACTATGGGAGTGAAGCAAAGCGCCATGGACAGGTTTCAAACAGGTTTCAAGAATCTGAATGGCGTGATGAATTTCAAGTGGGAAGTGGCAAAAAAGGATGCCGGTCCCCACAGCGAGGATGTGCGGATCAAGTTGCCAGCGGCAGTGACCATTCCACTTGCACAATACCTCGAAGGCATGCCGTTGTTCCTGGAGATCAGCTCCGCGCTGATTGTAAAGCCGGAAATCGCCGGAGCTGAACTGAGTCACGGCTCGTTTCGGATTACCTACGACGGGTATCAGAGTTTTCAGGTGAAAAAAGGAAATGTGGATTCCAGTGGCAATGTGACAGGCAACATCGAATATTTCGAGCCGCTCAATGTGGCCCCGGCCGCTCCCATGGGGCTGGTGGTGGCCTTTGCCGCGCCGCGCCTTGAACTTTCCTTTGGAACGGCCAAAGTTTTCAAAATGGAAACCCTGAAAGTAGCGGCGGAAAAAGTGGACAAGCTGGCGGATGAACTCGCCAGGCGGCTTTTGCAGCCGGAGCAATACGCGGCGTTTAAAGCGGGGCCCATGGGGCGATTCTCGCTGGGCCAGGCGGCAGAGAAGGCATTGCAGAGCGAAGCCGCCGCTTATTTTGAAATGGTTTCCAGTTCGGGGATGAGCTATTCGGGGTTGTCGGTTTTGACGCCGTGCTCGCGAGCCGACGTGACGCTGCTGGGAGTAGTGGGAGCGTCGGCAGAATTTTTTGGCGAATCCGTTGCGGACTCGCGCAAGGAAATTTTCAAAAAGCAGATAACTAAAATTACGCCGCCGGGAACCAAGCTTTGCAAAGACCTGGCGAATGACTGAGCCGCGGCGCCGCGACCACGGTGGCCTGACCGGCAGACTCCTTCCTTTCCTGCATGCTGACATCGGCTTGCGCGGGCGCTGCTGGCGGGCAAGACCGCCCGCGAGGCAAACAGAAGTTCGGCCGTGCTGCTGACGTGGATGGAAGGAAAGTTTCCCCAGCTTTTTTTGATTCGTAAATTCATTTCAGGAGAACCAAAGTGAGTACAGCACAATCACAGCAGGTAGTAGTGGAAGCGACGGCCAAGCCACAATTGGCTCCGTTCAAGTTCTTTGAAGCGATGTCGGCTTACCAGCAGACCTCCGCGCTCAAGGCGGCAATTGACCTCGATCTGTTTTCGGCGATCGCTGAGAGTTCGGGAACCGCGGCAGAGGTGGCCGAACGCATCGGCGCGCCCGAGCGGGGAGTCCGTGCGCTTTGTGATTTTCTGGTGGTCCGGGCCTTTCTGAACAAGACCCTGGACAGATCGGGATCGCGTTATTCGCTAACGCCCGATTCAGCCATGTTCCTCGACAAGAAATCTCCTGCCTACCTGGGCACAGCTACGAGATTTCTAGCTTCTGAAACGGTAACCAAAGCCTTCAGGAATCTGGCTGAGGTGGTCCGTTCGGGCGGGCCGCTTCCGTGTGACGTCCGCTCCGACAAAGAAGATGAGATGTGGGTCGAATTTGCACGGAGCATGGCGCCGGTGATGTTTATCGTGGCTCAGCAAGCGGCGAAGTTGTTCGCCCCGGATTCTGAAATCAAGGTGCTGGATATTGCCGCAGGGCACGGCATGTTCGGAATCCAGGTCGCACAACACAATGCCAAGGCCAAGATTGTGGCTTTGGACTGGCCATCCGTGCTTGCCATTGCCAAGGAGAATGCGGAGCGTTTTCAGGTTGCGGGCCGCTATTCGCTGCTGCCAGGCAACGCGTTGGAGGTTCCAGTTGGTAACAATTATGACGGAGTGATCGTTGCAAATTTCCTGCATCACATGGATCGGGCCGCGATCCGGGCGTTCCTGAAAAAGATGCATGCAGCGATGGCGCCGAAAGGGCGAATCGTAGTTGTGGAGTTCGCTCCCAATGAGGATCGCGTCTCTCCACCCATTCCAGCTTCTTTCGTGTTGAACATGTTTGCGAACACACCGGGAGGCGACGCCTACTCCTTTTCGGAATATCAGGAAATGCTTCGGGCCGCCGGATTCTCCAGTTGCGAAGTGTGTTCGCTGCCGCCGACGCCACAGCTGGCGATTGTCGGTGTCAAGGAATGAGAACAAAACCAGAAAAGAATCGCTGGAGTGAATCCGGATGAATATGTTCCGCGCCGTTTTTGGCGTGCTGGTGCTGAGCGCCGGCAGCTTTGCACCACCACAACCCAATGCCACCGGCCACAAGTCCTGCTGCGGTGAAATCACCGCGGCAGGACGACGGCTCACCGCAACCCTTGACGCAATGAAGGTGGAGTCACTTTGGCTCGCCCACGAACACGTAAACTGGGAGACGGGAGAAGCCGACCGAGGCGGAGAGTATAGGGGTCCGGACAGACATACGCACTGCAGCGCCTTTGCCGCAGCCGTAGCAAAACGGATGGACGTCTATCTTCTTCGACCGCCGGAGCATGGCCAACAACTGTTGGCAAACGCGCAAGCAGTATGGCTGGGAACTGAACAAGCTCGTCGGCAGGGTTGGCAAGAGATTTCCGGAGCAGAACGGGCGCAGACGGCGGCCAATCGAGGACACTTCGTGCTCGTCGTCTACGCAAACCCGGACTCCCACGCGCCTGGCCACATCGCCATCGTTCGGCCTTCGGAAAAGTCGGCCGCGGCGCTCGAGCGTCATGGTCCTCAAATAATCCAGGCAGGAACGCACAATCACACAAGCACAACAGTTCGAATCGGATTCTCGAGTCATCCGGAAGCCTGGCCGGCTGGTGTTCGCTATTATGTTCACGAGCTCAGATGACACGGGGCCGCGTGAGCGAAAAGGATGACCCTTTGATCGACGGAGTGGTCGAAGCCCTGGTCCTCGATCTCCGCGAGTGGATCGCCCAGAGTGAGAGGTCTATGAAGGTGTGATGGCTGCGTGGCGCACCTCATGCCCGCGCCTCCCCGTGTGGGAGGACGCCAATGATCGCGGTCTTGTCACCAGAGCGCACGTCCATGGGCGGTGCGTCGTCAGGATTACGGCATCCGGCCTCGCACTTCTCAAAGGAGCGCAAGCGGTCTCGAATTCTGAAGCGTAGTGGAGATCACACTTGAAATGAAACAATATTCTTGGCAACTACCACGACACTCGGTACGCGCAATGTCCAGACGGGGGAGTCCGGCAAACCTATGAAACCGGTTGCATTGCGGGGCACACTGATCGTGCTGGCGCACATGATTGTGCTACTCGGCCACGGCATGGCTCATTCCCATCTGCGCATCGAACCAAGTCCCTGGCAGCGCGCATTTATTCTGGTCGTCATTTTTGCGGCACCGGGGATCGCGGCCCCTGTGCTTTGGACGCCTTGGCAAAAGTCCGGAGTGGTCCTTCTTGGGCTCTCACTGGCAGGATCGCTGGTCTTCGGGCTGTATTACCACTTCTTGGCCGCCGGCGTGGACAGTGTCTTCAACCCGATCCACACGCGATGGGATGTTGGGTTCCGCCTTACCGCCGGACTGCTCGCGCTGGTTGAGATAACCGGTTGCGCTTGGTGCAGCGGCTTCTGGCAGTCGATTGGGAATTCTGGTTTCACGAAGAAAAAGTCATGAAATGAATCGCGGCTTGCGGAGCAATCCATCGAGGAGCCAAAGTGCGTTTATCTGAGCTTGATGCGGCGAGTTGGCCGCGAACAGCAGTTCGCGGCGTCTCCAATTGGCATTCGTGAGTTCACGGGCCTCGCTCTCGACTTTCAAGTGCAACTGATGGAGAGAAGTTAAACCGTCGACGGTAGTTCTCTCTGAGATTGCGGAAGGATTTGCGCGGAAGCCGGGCGGAATCCAGGAATCCCGGTTTCGAGCAGTTTGGCGAACTGGGCGGCAAGCACAGGTCGGCTGAAATAGTATCCTTGCCCTTCATCACATTCTTGGGCTTGGAGAAACGCCAACTCTTCAGGAGTTTCTATACCCTCGGCGATGACCCGTAGATTCATGCTCCGGCCCATGCTGATGATGGCACTGACAATTGTCGTATCCTCGGGAGTCACGGTGATCTGACGCACAAACGACTGGTCGATTTTCAAGGCATCAATCGGGAACTTCCTCAGGTAGCTCAAGCTGGAGTAGCCCGTACCGAAATCATCGACTGCAACCTGTACGCCTCTGGATCTCAGCTCTCGCAGGACCGATGCAGCGGACTCGACACGCTTCATAAGCACCGTTTCGGTCAACTCCAGTTCGAGCGAACCGGGATCAAGGCCGGTTTCCCGGAGGATTGCGAACAAGCCCTCGAGGAAGTTGTCTTGTCTGAACTCCATTGCGGACACGTTTACCGCTATAGTCGGTCCGGGAGTGCGGGTGTCTGCCCAGATCCGTGCCTGCTTGCACGCTTCACGCAGGACCCAGTTACCCATTGGCAAAATCAAGCCGCAGTCTTCGGCTACAGGAATAAATTGTGCCGGAGAGACCGGCCCCCGAGTCGGATGCGTCCAGCGTATCAATGCTTCAGCGCCGGTAATTTCCCCTGTTCTCAGATTGACCTTGGGCTGGTAGTTCAGCACAAATTCCCCCCGCTCCAGGGCTCGCCGCAGATCCTCCTCGATGGATTGCCGCTCCACGGCCCGGACGTTCATTGCCGACTTAAAAAACTGATAACTATGGCGTCCGTTTTCCTTTGCCTGGTACATCGCCGTATCCGCGTTTTTCACCAAGGTCTCCGCATCCAGGCCATCGTCAGGATAGACGCTTAAGCCAATGCTCGCGGTGACGTGCAGATCCCGCAGGTTGATGGAATGAGGTTCGGCTACCGCCTCCAGCACTCTTCTCGCCGTAATGGCCACGTCTTCCGGGTGCTCGATTTCTGAAAGCAGCACGACGAATTCGTCGCCTCCCTGGCGGCTCACCGTGTCTGCGGTGCGTACGCATCCCACGAGGGCCTTGGCAATGGATTGCAGAAGTTTGTCGCCCGTGGGATGTCCCAGTGAATCATTGATGTATTTGAAGCCATCCAAATCCAAAAACAGCACCGCGACGCTCGTGTTGCGGCGCGAAGCTAAGCCAATCGCTTGGCTAGCCCGGTCGTTCAGGAGCAATCGGTTGGGCAATCCGGTAAGCGGATCATGCTCAGCCAAATGGCTCATCTGCTGCGCCATGGTCCTGGCCGCGCTGACGTCGCGAACGACGATGACCGCTCCGGTAAGTTCGCCAGCCCGGTCATGGATGGGCGCAACGGAGCCTTCGACTGGAATCTCGATTCCGTCGCGCCGGACAAAGACACCGTCCGATGGCAGCTGCAGGGTAAGGTCCTGGCCAACGGCCTTCTCCAGTTGATCTGAAGCGGTTTCGCCGCTCGTGGCATCCTTGATCCGGAGAACTTCGGCAATGGGCCTGCCTGCTGCTTCCTTAAAGGACCAGCCAGTAATTTTCTCGGCAACGGAATTCAGGTAGTTGATATTTCCTGAGATATCGGCGCAAACCACGGCATCACCGATCGAATTGAGCCTGACTTGGGCGTTCTCCTTTTCCACGAACAACGCTTCTTCGACCATCTTCAGGTCTTGGATATCGGTGCAGGTACCAAACCACTTTAGAACGGCGCCAGTGTTGTCTTTCACGGGCACCCCCCGCATCAACCACCAGCGATAGACACCATCCGCGCGCCGCAAGCGGCATTCAACCGAGTACGTGCTGCCGGTCGCCGTCGCGCGCTGCCAGGCATCGAAAGCTACCTGTAGGTCGTCTGCGTGATAGGCTTTCACCCACCCGTTGCTGGCACTTTCTGCAAGGGTCAAGCCTGTGTAATCCATCCATTGTTGATTGCAATAAACGTTTGAACCATCGGGCCGGGTGATCCAGATCATCTGCGGCACGGCTTCAGACAAGGTGCGGAATTCCTCTAAACTCGTTTGCAACGCTTCTGCCGCGCGCTTGTGCGCGGTGATGTCCCGGATGGAACTGAAAGTGGCAGGTTGATCATCATAGATAATTGACGTGCCCTGAACCTCCACGTCGATCACCGTTCCGTCCAGTTTGAGTAATTTCTCCTCGATCGGTGGAAGGATGCCGCCGTGTTCCGTATTGTTCTTTAAACGTGCCAATACGACCGTCCGGAAGTCCGGATGAACGATGGAGAGAATTGATTTGCCGATGAGGTCCTGCTCGCACTTGGCGCCGGTCATCTTGACGGCAGCCGGATTGAGGAAGAGGATTTTTCCGTGCCGTGTCAGGACGATCGATTCCGGCGACCACTGCACCAGGGCCCGATATCGTCCCTCGCTCTCCTGTAACGCCATCTCCGATTGCTTCTGTTCGGTAATATCGCTGACGATCCCATTGTAATTGACTAACTTTTGGTTGCCATCCCGGACTTGAAAACCGCGGAGCCGAACCCAACGGATTTCCCCGCTGGGCCGCAGGATGCGATATTCGAGGTCAATACTCCGCGCATCTACTGCGAGCGTTCCAAAGGCGCTCACCACACGCGCACGGTCCTCGGGCAAAATAAAATCAACCCACTGGTTCGGATTGGAATATTGGCTTTCCACAGAACGGCCCCATATCTGTTCAAACGCCGGGCTGATGTACTGCACGTCGCGCATGTCCGGCGAACGGACCCAGAACGCATCGGTGATGCTAGCCGCCAGCTGCTGAAATCTCCTGTCACTCTCGCGCAAGGCATTCTCCGCTTGTTTGCGCTCGGTGATGACGCTTGCAGACGGGACCAGAAAAACGACCTCACCGTTCGCGTCCCGCACCGGCTGCAGGGAGAAGTCCACGTCAATGAGATGGCCTTCGGCCGCATACACCTGTACGTCGTAGCGGGAGGCCTCCCCGTGTGCGGCGCGCACGATGGCCTCGCGCAACTGCTGTTGAACTTCCGGCGAATACGCCCACCAGTAGGTTTCTTCAAATGGCTTGCCTAAAACGTCTTTCGGCTCCAAGCCAGCAGCCGCCAGCGCGGGCCGGTTGGCTTCGATCAGAATTCCCTGTGGAGTCATCATGCCCACGAAAATGGAAGGGCCAAGTCCATCGATGAGCTCGCGCAGACGTTGTTGATTCCAATGCGCCGATTGCTCCAGCTGTTTGCGTGCCGTGATATTGACATGCATGACCACTGCGCCGACCTGCCGGTCTTCGCTCAGAGGCGTAACCAAGAGTTCGAACCAGCGTTGCCCGGTGGGGGAGTGGCAGCTATATTCAGTCGAAGAGATTTTTTTCTCGCCATTCAAAACCGCACGAATGCCTTCGGCGACCAGGTGGGCTTCGCCGGAGCCCTCGCCCTCTGCGCGAGCGCAAATCTCGAGGTAATTAAGTCCTCTCCCATGTCCCAAGCCTTGAATCACGTCCGCACTGTCAAATCGGCTCCACGCGTCATTCACGGAGACGATGATCCCTCGTGCATCGAGCAATGCGATGCGCGCGGGCAACGCGTTGAGGATGGCCGATTGCCTGGCATCCTCGCCTTGCTTCAATGCTCGCAACAAAAGTGTCCGGCCATCGCGGTCCACCACGCTGTCCACCTGCCCGGCCGTCAGCTCCTCCAACCGTTGCCCAGTCCGGAGTAGCGTCTCCATTAGCGTGGACATTTCCCTGTTCGTCTCTTCGGGCAATGGTGGCCTCGGTTTCATGTGGCAACAGTCTCCTGTCCCGAAACTCGCAACACGGGCTCCGTCTGGCTAAGTGTGCCGGCGATCGTTCGGATGGGGGGCGGCCAAAGAACGATAGGTGTCGGTGTCATCGAGACACAAATCCGCGGGTTGCGGATCCCTGCAGGGCCGCCCGAGTCAGAACCAACGAACATGGCGCGCTCACCTCGCCTGCAGGCCGCTTCTGCAAGCGGATTTCCCGTGCACTTCGTTGTCGACGGAGTTCATGTTGATTCCTTTTTAAGCATGCTAATCCGCATCCCTGTGCGCACTGACGGGATGGAGTGTTCGAATCAGTAGGATTTCTCCGGAAGCCACCATGGGCTCAGGACTAGAATTTGGCGTCTTTCCGCAGCCCAGACAGATCAGGATTGTTGCCCTTGAATCTTCAGCTCGCTATAGCCTATGGCTGCTTGACGATTAGGACTGTCCAGAACAGGACACGGGACACTCCCGTGTCCTGTCGAATAACAGTCTCTATGTTCCTCTTGTTTCGCCACCTGCGTTCATGAGGGAGGAGGGTTTTCCATCAGCGAAGGAAAACACGCCCATGTTTTGGCCGCTGCGCCGAGATTCGAACTTCGCGCCCAAGGCAGGAGCAGAAAGGCTAGGTGGTTGGTTCGTCGAGCATTTTCCCGGGCGTGGAGGGCGGTGTTGCACGGTATTCGCCCGTGGTTCCCAAGTTTTGCGGTGAACCCCAGGGCTGGCGCAGATTTGTTGGGCGCGGTTTCCGTGCCCTCAGACACTACCCATCATCCGTACAGGGGAGCGGCCCCATCTGTTGATGGGCCGTTTCAATACCGCTTTCCCGTCGGACCCGATCATAGCGACGTATGGCCTTGCTTCAGATTCCAAATCGCGGCAATTAGTGCATCGATGTCTTCGCAAGTGTTGTAGAGAGCGAGCGAAGGACGCACGGTGCTTTCGACGCCGAAGCGGCGGAGAATCGGTTGCGCACAGTGGTGTCCTGCGCGCACGGCGATACCTTGGCGGTTGAGAGCTGTGCCCACGTCCTCGGTCCGGAATCCGTCCAGAACGAAGGAAAGCACGCCGGCTTTTTCGCGTGCCGTGCCGATTAGCCGAAGTCCGGGTATGCGCTGCAATCCGTCCGTGGCGTAGGCCAGCAGATCGTGTTCATACCGTGAGACATTCACCATGCCGATGCGCTCGAGGTAATCGATCGCTGCACCGAGCCCAACGGCATCGGCAATGTTTCCCGTGCCCGCTTCAAAACGTCCGGGCGCCGGTTGGTACGTTGTTTTCTCAAACGTGACATCCAGAATCATGTTTCCGCCACCCTGCCACGGCTGGGTCTGCTCCAGTATGTCGAGTTTGCCGAAGACGACGCCGATACCGGTTGGCGCGAATACTTTGTGGCCGGAGAAAACGTAGAAGTCGCAATCGTAGGCTTGCACGTCCACATGCATATGCGAGACGGCCTGCGCACCATCGAGCAGGACTTTCGCGCCGTAACGATGGGCCATTTCAATCATTTCACGCGCGGGCGTTACCGTGCCCAGCGCATTGGAGACCTGGGTAAAAGAAACGAGTCTCGTTTTCGGTCCGAGAAGCTTCTGATATTCGTCGAGAAGAACTTGTCCTGAATCATCAACTGGAGCCACGCGAAGGCGCGCGCCTGCTTCGGCGCACAGCATTTGCCAGGGAACGATGTTGGCGTGATGCTCGAGCCAGGTGATGACAATCTCGTCATCCTTGCGAATGTTCTGGCGGCCCCAACTCTGTGCGACGAGATTGATGCCTTCGGTCGCGCCACGTACGAAAAGGATTTCTTTCGTCGAAGATGCATTTAGGAAACGCCGAACTTTCTCGCGCGCCGCCTCGTATGCATCGGTGGCGCGCGCCGCCAGTTCGTGGGCCGCGCGGTGAATGTTCGAATTCTCGTGCGAATAAAAATGACTGAGCCGGCCGATGACACTCTTTGGTTTTTGCGTGGTTGCCGCATTGTCGAGCCAGATTAAGGGCTTCCCGTTGACTCGCTCCTCGAGAATCGGGAAGTCGCGGCGAATCGCCAGCACATCAAACGGTTGCGAGGAAAGGGCCAGCGCCGCTGGAGCGTCAGAGGGAGTCTTGGAAGGCTCGGTTGCAGCCGTCGTTCCGGCTGGCACCAGCTGACGGACCTCGTTCAGGAAGGAGTAGCCCGGCAAGATGTCCGAGAGATTCGGTTGCAACGGTGCTCCGGGCACTTGCGGGACAGCCGAATCGGGCCGCAGCTCTGGAAAGGGCGGCAATGAAAAAGCGGGAAATGGATCGGCCAACGCCAGGAGTTCGCTCTCTGCAGGAATCTTGATGGTTTGGGCAGGTAGTGCGACGGGCCAGGTCGAATTCGAAAACGCAAAGAGCGGTCTCGCGTCGTCCAGAAAGGAAAACGTGCCGGGTCTCGTGAAATCCGCGGTACTCAGCGGATCGGAAATTCCCGAGAGGATCCCGCCGGGAACGGCAGGGACCTGTGGTGAAGCGCTGGTTGAGGAAAGCGTCGCAGGCAAAGCGCGGAAGCGCTCTTCGGCGGGAGGTGTGGCCGCTGGCACGGAAGCGAGACCTGCGCGATTTGCAACGGGTTCGGTCGTAGCAGCAGGCAGCGCCACGGGAACAGCTGCCTCCGCAGGCGGGAGAGCAGTAAAGAATTCGTTCGCCATGCGCGCCAGGATTTCCGGATCGGGTAAGCCAGCTGGAAGGCCTGCCGAACCTACCGCTGAAGCGGTTCGTAAGTCGACACCCTGAAAAGATGAGGGGTTTTTGTCCGGCTCACTTGTACTCATGGTAGCTTCCCACTTCCACGCCTTCGAGTGCGGCGATGGCGTCGTCTACGAGCACGGCCGCTGAGCAATACAACGAAATGAGGTAGGAGGCCAAAGCCTTGCTGCTGATTCCCATGAAGCGCACGGAAAGTCCGGGCGTCTGTTCGCCAGGCAGGCCGGGCTGGAACAAGCCAATCACACCCTGCTTTTTTTCCCCGACGCGGAGTAACAGAACGCTGGTTTTTCCGCCCGAATCCTTCGTTTTCGACGAGCCGTCGATGCGCAGCTTGTCGGTGGGAATCACCGGTACGCCGCGCCAGGTCAGGAATGGAGTTCCGAACAGTGTGACGGTCGGCGGAGGAACTCCTCGGCGCGTGCATTCACGCCCGAAGGCCGCGATGGCGCGGGGATGCGCGAGAAAAAAGGATGGTTCTTTCCACACTTTAGTCAGCAGTTCGTCAAGATCGTCCGGCGTCGGCGCGCCTTTGCGCGTTTGAATCCGCTGGCTGGTGGGAACGTTTTTCAGGAGGCCGTAATCGCTGTTGTTGATCAGCTCACTCTCCTGCTTTTCTTTCACATTCTCGATCGTCAATCGAAGCTGCTCGCGAACCTGGTCGTAGGGATTGCTGTAGAGGTCGGAGACGCGCGTCTGTACGTCGAGCACCGCGGAAATCTGACTCAGCGTGTATTCGCGAGGCTTTTCCTCGTATTCCACGTAGGTTTCCGGGAGCGCCCGTTCCTCCTTTGGGCCGCAGATCACATCCACGGCCTTTTCTTCCGCCACGCGGTTGACGCGCAGTGTGCCGGCTTCGAGCGGTTTCCAGTCGAGCAGCCGCACGAGCCATCGCGGTGTAATCGCTCCGTACTGCGGAGGAGTTTTAGTGACGTTCGCGAGTTGAAACGCTGCACGATCGCCTAGAGCATGATGCGTCCCGTTGTCTGGCACGAGAAATTCTCCTTTGTAAGACCAGACTCGGTTGCGCGGGCCGGTCCCGCAATTCAGCAAAACTCCAGCGACCCGGCGGATGACGATTTGTGAAGCGGTTCGTTGGCCGATCCGGTGCTGCGGTTGATTCTACCGCCTTGCGCTCAGGAGTCACAATATGGCGATGCCGATTCCCAACGGCCTCCCTACGAATCGGTACAACTAATCAGCGAGCTCAAAAAAGGAGGGCAAGCCTAACCTGGCGTTTTCCTATCCCGGCGAATACGATGAATTTTCCGTTCGCGAGCATCGACGGGACGTATGGAGAAAGCAGCAGGCGATTCTTCGGAAATATCTGCTTTTGCCCACCGGTCAGAGCAGCACGTCAACGGAAGATATTGGTCTAAGCCTTAGACCAGCCGATGAACGCCTCAAATAGGCCGCTCGTGAATGCTCCCGTTGTAAGTTGGCACGAAAATGCTCGGGTAACCTTTCGGTTTGCCCCCCCGAAGTGGTGACTTCCGCCGGGACGGGCCGCCTTTCCCCTCCGGATGAATGACCTGTGGATCGCTATTTCTGTGGTCATCTAACGTGACTTTTGAGCCCGTCCGGCGTCTGATACTGCCAAGGGGATGCAATGACCTCATTTTGGCGCGACCTTCGTCATGCCCTACGGTTTCTCCGCCTTAGTCCCGGATTTACACTCGTCGCCGTCCTTACCCTCGCTCTCGGTATTGGTGCCAACACCGCCATCTTCCAGCTCATCGACTCCATCCGCTTGCGCACCATTCCGGTCAAAAACCCGCAAGAGTTGGGTACCATCAGGATTGCAGACCGCCACTGGGGTTCCGGGCAGTTCTCGAGCCAGTATTCACAGCTCACCTTTGCCATGTGGGAACAAATTCGCAAGCGCCAGGAAGGCTTCTCGGAAATCGCCGTTTGGTCCAACCAGGAATTTAATCTGGCCACGGGCGGGGAGGTCCGCAAAGCGAAGGGCATCCGCGTCAGCGGCGATTTCTTTCGCGTCCTTGGGGTCGAGCCGATCCTTGGCAGGTTGCTCGGACCGGAGGATGACCAGCCTGGTTGCAGCATGTCTGGAGCAAACATCAGTTACGCCTTCTGGCAGCGAAATTTTGGCGGCGACCCTTCCGTGGTTGGAAAAAAGCTCACTCTGGACGGCAATTCGTTTCAAGTGATCGGCGTCACGCCGCCGGGTTTCAATGGCATTTCCGTCGGCGATACGTTCGACGTTGCCGCACCGGTCTGCATCGAGCCCATCCTCAGCCCTCGCTACAACCGTATTCCTCTCCGGCATGCCTGGTGGCTGGCCACCATTGGCCGCTTGAAACCCGGATGGACCCTCGCGCGAGCCAACGCTCAGATCCTGGCGGTCACGCCCGCCATTTTACAAGAGACGATTCCGCCCGTTTATGACGCTGAGGGAGCGAAAAAGTTTCTCGAATACAAACTCGGCGCTTTTTCCGCGAGCACGGGGTTTTCGGAATTGCGCGAGGATTCGGCGACATCCCTGTGGTTGCTGCTGGGAATTTCAGGACTGGTCTTGCTCATCGCCTGCGCCAACCTGGCGAACTTGATGCTCGCACGCACCAGCGCTCGCGAACGGCAAATTACCATCCGGCGGGCGCTTGGAGCCACCCGTTGGCGAATGGTTCGCGAACTGCTTTCTGAAAGCCTGTTGCTCGCGGCGGCTGGGTCCATATGCGGATTGTTGCTGGCCTTCGCAATAAGCCGGCTGCTGGTGGCTTTCATCAGCACGCAGCAGAATCAGGTTTTGCTGGATCTCGGAATGGATTGGCGCGTCCTGGCGTTTACGACCGCGCTCGCAGTCCTGACAACGGTAACCTTCGGATTGGCCCCGGCCCTGCGTGCCACGCGCGCCGAGCCAGCCACGCTACTGCAGTCCGGGAGCCGCGGAACGACTGGTGGCCGGGAGCGGTTTAGCCTGCGGCGCATTCTCATCGTCTCTCAAGTAGGGCTCTCCGTCGTCCTTTTGACGGGTGCGCTGCTTTTTGTCCGCAGTTTACGCAACTTGACCACCCTGAATGTCGGCTTCCAGCAGACTGGAATCTTGGTCACCAGGATCGATTTCCGCCGGTTGCAGTTCCCCGAGGAGCGCTATACAGAATTCAAACGGGATCTCGTGAAGCGCGTGCAGGCCATCCCTGGTGTCGAGTCCGCCGCCCACGCCATGCTGGTACCATTTGGAGGAAGCACCTGGAATGACAACGTCATCAACGAAGGTTCCGACCAGGACGCCGGTGCCGCCTGGGAAAATTTTCTCGGCCCGGGCTATTTTCAGACCATCGCCACGCCGCTGCTCGCCGGCCGCGACTTCGATGAACGCGATACCGCCACTTCGGTGAAGGTCGCCATCGTGAATCAGGCTTTTGCGCGCAAGATTCTCAAAAGTGCGGATCCGCTTGGCAAGCGGTTCCGCATCCACGAATCACCGGGAAAGCCCCGCCCTCTTTACGAGATCGTGGGAGTGACTGCGGATAACAAGTTTCAGGACATGCATGAAGAATTCTTGCCGTTCATGTATTTCCCCTCTACCCAAGAGGAAAAGCCCAGCCCGGACGATCATATCCTCATTCGCTGCTCGCTCCCTTTGACGGGTCTAATCGCTTCGATGAAAGAAACAATTGCGGATATGAATCCGGGCATCGACCTTGAATTCATGGTCTTCAAGACACGGATTCAGGATTCGCTGCTTCAAGATCAGTTGATGGCTACCCTCTCGGGTTTCTTCGGATTCCTGGCAGCGCTCCTTGCGGCCATTGGACTCTATGGCGTTATGTCCTACATGGTGATCCAGCGGACGAAGGAAATTGGAATCCGCATGGCGATTGGCGCCGAGCGCTTCGACGTCCTAAGAATGATTCTTCGCGAGGCCACTATGCTCACTGTCACGGGCTTGGTCATTGGCACTGGCCTGGCCCTGGGCGCCGCTCAAGCCGCCAAATCGCTGCTCTACGGCTTGAAGCCTCGCGATCCACTCACTCTTGTGATGGCGGTTGTCACCCTGTCCGTTGTCGCCGCGCTCGCCAGTCTTTTGCCAGCCTATCGTGCCTCCAAACTCGATCCCCTGACCGCCTTGCGCTATGAATAGCCGATCGTCTCAAGACACGCGCACCTCATCCACGATCTGGAAAAGATGAATCGCGGCGAACTGTTTTCCGCATTCGAATCGAAACTTGTATAGTCCATGAAAATTTGTATAATCCACGCATGCAAGGAATACCGTGGAGCACAATTGTGCTCGGCTCGCTGTTGCTCATCTCGGTCTGTTCAAAAGGAGGACAGCAAGTGCAATCTCCGCAACCTGAAAAGTCGAAGCCGCCTGTCAAAATGGAGCAGCGCGGGCGCATCCTTGGCATCGGCGGCATTTTCTTCAAATCCGCCAATCGTGATCAGATGCGAGAATGGTATTCGAAGCATCTTGGACTCGCTGACAAAGGTCACGGCGTGATGCTTCCGTGGCGCGAACACGACGACCCGCAAAAGGAACACGTTACAGTTTGGACTGTTTTTCCGGCCTCCACTGACTATTTCGATCCCAGCCATGCACCGTTCATGGTCAACTACATCGTGGACGATCTGGATGCGTTGCTCGACCGCTTAAAACAAGAGGGAGTAAAGATTGACGCCAATCGAATAAATGAATCCTACGGTCGCTTTGCCTGGATCTATGACCTGGACGGAAATAAGATTGAGCTCTGGCAGCCGCTGCCCGAAAAGCCCTGAGGGCCTTCGACGGCACTTACTCAATCGGTTTTTCTTTCGCACCCGGCGGGCCCTCGAACGGGCCCTCTATCACTCACTCGGCGCCCCACCTGAGCCGGTAGCAACGCTCGATTTCTTCTGACCAGTCTTCTTATTAAGGATAGCGATTTCAGTGTCGTCAGCAGCTTCAACTGGCTTTCGCTCCCTCCTGCGTCTTCATCACTCCGCGCTTACAGGCTCGCGATGGAACTGGCGTCCCGGCACCCGTGAGGCCTGGATGGCCGGCGATGAAGGCGATCTCGACCACCTCGAGGCTCCGACCGTGACAACCTATTCTTTCGGTAGTTTCCGGTAGGGATGTTCCAAGCTGAGGTAGATGAAAACGCCTTTTTCTCCGCTGCTTGGCCCGACTCCGAACGGGATGGCGACACCAGGAACAATTTGAAGTCCGTTTTTGAGGTTGTAAGCCCAGCGAATTCCCGGGTTTAGCAAAAGATCGCTCGTCCACTGGGTGGTCTGCGGCGCGGTCAGTTGTTGACTGCGATTGAAGATTGTCTCGAGCAGTACATTGAAGCGAGGATGAGCGAGCCAAACAACGCTCTGGCCGAAGTTGTAACCAAAAGTTGTTCCCGTTTCTCCGGCGGTATTTCTGGCATTCGGAATGATCGTGGTTCCCGCATTCCAATGCGTTACCAGTTTTCTGTTGTGCACCACGCTGAGCGGGAGCAGGCCCTGAATCCCTGTGCCTCCCGCCCCGCGCCTCCGGCGGTAGTCGCCGGTGGACAGCAAGACGCTGAACCTTGGCGCAAACGCTACCTCGGCCTTGCCATTGCCCAATAGTTGATATCGATAATTCAGAACGACATCGCCGAATCCGGCACCCGACCCAGATTGGTCGCCGGCCTGGAGTGCGGCGAGCGTGTAACTGAGTTGGTGGCGGGGACGTGCATCGACAGGCCATTCCTGGGTGAATGTGTACATCCAATTTTTGCTATTCCAGTACCGCTGGAAATTCTGAATATGCTGCACGACCCCGAATTCCTGGTTGTAGGCTTCCTCGACCAAAAAGCTGTTGTCCTGAATCGCGGTACCACCGTCCGGGTCTGGCCCGTCTGCTTTGCCGGTTTTCACACCGCTTTCGTCTTGTCCAATGTGTTGCCGGCAATCCAGTTCGCTCTGCCTGCAATCGCTAATCGCTGCCGGTGTGCCAGTCTGCGCCCAGCCCGCAGAAACTGTTACCGATCCTAGGATCGGAAGCGCCAGGCACAACAAGAAAGATGCGGTGCTGCTCTCTCGGCCGGACTTCCCGATGGAAATGGACACCTGGTGTCCTTTCTGTTCAGACAGATAGGTGGGCGACGTTCGTGTTCTTGATCCGGGCTTGCCAAGACAACTGCCGAGCACTGCCACTGCAAAGGGACGCTTAACTATTTAATTGATTCCCGTGAGGTCGGACGGCAAGTCTCGATCGGCTACAGCATGTTGACCTGGAAGCATTGCCCGTATTTAACCACGGTTAAGGTAAAAAGTAAATGTGGGTTTACATAGAAATCGGCCCAGAAATCCCGGCATTCGTTTCCTCGCCAGCCAGCAGGTTGCTGGCACGCTACGCGAACGCCTCCCTGAATTGACACAGAGATGACATCATTTTGACTTGATATAGGACCAAAGTTGTCGTATTTTGCTAGATGAAAGCCATTTGCAACTAGAGTCGCGCGATTTGATTGGGAGCGAAGCGTTCGGGCGACTGATGTTGGTTTTCCGCGTGAGATTGTGATCGAACCTGCAGGCGCTTCTTGGCAACGGCTCGATCTGCCTCGGCTCTGCTTCCGTAATTCTGCAATTTCATCAGTGCGCGCATAGCAGCCAAACGATTGAAAGGATATTAGGCATGGACTCCCTGGGTCTTGGTGTTGTTTTTTGTTGGTGTAGGGCTCTTCTTCTGACTCTACTTTTCTTCTTCTTGGCCTTCGGCGCCAGTTCGCTGTTTGCCCAGAATGTGGCAGTGAGCGGGCAGGTGAGCGATCCGTCGGGCGCCCCCATCGCCAACGCGCAAATCAGTTTGCGCGACAGCGCGCGTCAAGTGGAATTCCACGGTACGACGAATGACACGGGCTCCTACAGTTTTGCGGCAGTGCCGCGAGGCAACTACACCACGGTCATCGAAGCAGGCGGATTTGCAAGCTATGAACGAGCGTCTCTGATCGTGGATGGCCTACCGTCACTCTCGACGTGAAACTTAAGTTGCAGTCTTCGTCGCAATCGATCGTGGTACGAGCCGAAGACGGCCCCAGCCTCGAGCAGGCACCGGACCTCGATAGGATTGGAACCAGGCTCGAAGATCTTCCGCGCAGCGTGCAAATCATCAATCGCGAAACGGTCGATTCGCAGGGCGGTATCGCCCTAAAAGATACGATCCGCAATGCCAGCGGTGTATTTCAGGGCGGGTCCGACTCCTTCGGTTTCAACGACCGTTTCCTGATTCGCGGACTGGATGCCCGCATCTACAACGATGGATTTTCCGATGGCGATCAGCGTAACGGCATCCCACATTCGCTGAATGGAGTGGAGCGCGTCGAAGTTCTGGAGGGCCCGGGATCCGCACTGTTTGGCAGCGGCCCTCCGGGCGGAACGATCAACGTTGTGCATCTTGCGCCATCGGAGGTTCCGAACTTTGGCGGCTCGTTTCAAGTTGGGTCGTTTGGACTGCTCGCCGGCAGCGGGTACCTGACGGGTCCCACGCACATTCAAGGGCTAAATTTTCGTGTCGACGGACTCGCGCAACATGACAATGGATTCCGCTCTCTTGCGAGCGGCGACTACGAACTGCGTCCGGAGATCAGTTACGCCATCGACAGACACGTCATCCTTTTCGCGGTGGACGGAAGGTATCTGCAGGCCACACCCGATCCTGCGGGATTGATTTACGTTAACGGGACCCCGATCACCGGTGTGTCGCGCGAGGCGAAATACTCGACGCCGTTCAGCCTCGGCGACCAAACGCTGGCGCGGGCGACGTTCTCCGACGTGTGGAGCGCCGGCGACAACCTCACCGTCACGAATCGCCTCTCGTACATGTACCGCAACCTGTCCATCCTGCGCAACGGGGACGGTGGCACGGTTACCGGGATCGTTTTCGGCGGACGCCAACTTCGCAACCAGCACGACGCGCTCAACGATTTCGACTATGAAATCGAACCGGTCTGGCGATTCCACACTGGCGGACTCCGCCACACTTTGCTTACGGGTTTTGAAGCGCAGCATCAAGGCTTGTTTGCGAGTCGCGCCACGGCGGATCTGCCGAGCATCTCCAACATTTTTGATCCGGTGATCCCGGAACAGTCCGTGGATCAATTGACGTTCCTGCGCGACGCGAAACACTCGGGTTTCATCGATGAACTCAAAGCGAATTACTACGGTCTCTACGCCGTCGACCAGATTGACGTCACCGAGAGATTAAAACTCCGGGTGAGCGCTCGCCAGGACTGGTGGAACACGGAACTCGATCCGCAGATATTCGTTCCCGGCCGGATCTTCAAGGGGGGTGAGTTGATTGAACCGCCCAACACCTACGGCAGAAGCGATACGCCACTCAGCTGGAGTGCCGGCGGTCTGTACCGGATGTTTCCGAGCGTGTCGGCGTTTTTCGGAGTGGCGCGCAGCAATCTGGCCACGTTCAGTTCGGAAGCGACGCAGAACGGCGTGCACGAGCCGGAGTCCGGACTACAATACGAAGCCGGGATCAAGGCTTCGGCGTTCAGTAATCGCGCCACGCTGACGCTCACCGGCTTTGCCGTGTCCCGCAGCAACGTTTTCACGCTGGTCGGAGACACGCCGGTGTTCAAAGACCAGA
>Ga0193716_1000180_pt1 | contig 37914 bp, 32 predicted proteins | sample U2c1metaG_FD_145901 | JGI IMG/M metagenome (GOLD analysis project Ga0193716, IMG submission 145901) | Soil microbial communities from a riparian zone of the East river system, Colorado, United States - U2c1 | ecosystem: Environmental > Terrestrial > Soil > Riparian zone | place: USA: East River...
GCTAAAGCAATGCTAAAGCAATGCTAAAGCAATGCTAAAGCAATGCTAAAGCACAACAACAAACAAACAAATTCTATAAAAAACAAACAAAAATATAGAGTAGTTGGGAAAAAGGAAGTAATATCTCCTACTTTAACCATTAAAGTAATAGGTTTCTTTACTATTCTTGTCCTTTCCTTTTTTCTTTTTAAGGTTAGGCAGTTTAGGGCATGTGGCCTAAAATTATATATATTAAATAAAATGAAAAACACCTTCTTTAAGCCAGATGCGTCCTTTGCTTTTTACCCCGAGGGTTTAAGCCACAAATGCAAAGGCTTGTATAACAAAGCAACCCTTCGGACTCTCTGTACCCTCCTGACCCTCTGGGAAACAGAAGGTAAAAAAAATAATACGTATAATCCAACTATATTAAATAAAAACACCTTAAAAAATATAAATAAATTTAAGGTTAGATTATATTATTCAGATCAACTAAATATAAGGGACTCTTTAAATTTACCGGACAGACTAGGCTTGATTAAAAATCAACGAAAATACTATCACATAAGTAATATAAGAGCTGTTAACATAATAGGTCAGCATAATGAAGAGGTGTTATCAGTTATTATAGGGTCTTTATTAGTCGACGGTTGCAGCGCTCAGCCTCTCTATATTAAAAATTCTTTTACTACATTAATAAATTTACCATTAAATCCAAATTGAATAACAGGTTTTACTGATGCTGAAGGTTCCTTCAAATTTTCAATAACCATAAGTGAAAATAGAGCCATAAGATGAAGAGTTACTCCTATTTTTTCTATAGAATTACATGGTAATGATTTACAATTATTATCTAAAATCCAATCTTTTTTTTGTGTGGGTAACATTACTACTAGAAACAAAAATGGACAAGTTGTTTATTCTGTTAAATCTATAGTAGATATCAATTTCAACTCTATTATTATTCCTCATTTTTATATATATCATCTCTTGCTTTTTGCGCTTCGGCCTTTGCTTCCCTTGCTTTTGCCTTTGCCCGATAGGTCAAAGACCAGAGGGCGCTGCCCCTTGCTGTTGCCTTTGCCCGATAGGTCAAAGACCAGAGGGCGCACCGGCTTTTTATTCTGACATTTGCTTTGCATTTCTTACTTTTGTCTAAGAATTCTTACTTTTGTCGTAATAATTCTGACTTTTGTCGTAATAATTATTACTTTTGTCGTAAGAACAAAAGCAAAAGCAAAAGCACAAGCAAATGCAATAGTAAAAATAAGAACAACAGGGGTGCGCAAGCGAGTATTATGATAAAAATCCGAACAAAGGATGTAAGGCTACGAGCATGGGAAAAACAAGCAGATTTTTTATTATTAAAAAAAATAGTAGAATTAGTAAAACAAAAACATCATTTAAGGGAAGAAGGTCTAATAAAAATATTGGAATTTAAAGCTTCACTTAATAAAGGTCTATCTCCTGAATTAGAAAAAGCTTTTCCTGACTTAATACCTGTAGCTAGACCTATTGTTCAATTACCTGTTAATCTAGATACAAATTGATTTATTGGATTTATAGATGGAGAAGGGTCTTTTGGTGTAAATATTACTAAAGGTACAACAAAAATTGGATATTTAGTACAAATAAATTTTAATCTAACTCAACAAATCAGGGATGCAGGTTTATTAAAACTAAAACAAGAATGATTAGGTTGTGGTCTTATTTTTGAAATCCATAAAGATTCTAGAGTTAATCTTATAATAACTAAAATACAAGATTTAATTAGTATATTTATTCCTAAATTAAATCAATATCCTCTTGTGCATTTGTTCTTATTTTTACTTTTGCAATTTTTCTTAGAGTTTCTTGCTTTGTATTCTTATTTGAAGACCTCTTGCCTATGGCCGTTTGGCCGTAGCCCAGAGGGGGCTGAGCCAGATGTTTTTATTCTTATTTTTATAAGAACACAGGCTAACTCTAAGAACTCACCTTTTTCCCTAGCTCAAATGTTAATTACTCAAAAATGAGGGGGGTTTATTTTATTTAAATCAGCAATTGAGCTTAATAATACTAATACAAACAAGCAAGTTACAATAGAATGTTTAATAGAAATTTTCTCTATAATAGTTGCAATTAATTTAGGTTTAACAGATACACTTATAGCTAGTTATCCTGATATTACTCCTAAAGAAAGAGAAAAAAAATACGAAAACATAAATATTCCCTCTCCTCTTGTGCATTTGCGAAATGACAAGCAAATGATGCTCCCTCTGCTCTCAAACTCGAAGAGGCCAGATGTACCCTTACAACTTGTGTTATGATTTGTATATGAATTGAATAACTCTAAGAACACAAGTTCATTTCGTTTTTATTCTTATTTTAATTTTAATTTGAATTTGAATAACTCTAATAATTCAGAGTTTTTTCTAATAATTCAGAGTTTTTTCGTAATAATTATGAGTTTTTTTCGTAATAATTCAGAGTTTTGTCTAAAGAATTCAGACTTTGGTCGTAAGAATTCTGAGTTTTTTCTAATAATTCTGAGTTTTTTCGTAATAATTCTGAGTTTTGTCGTAAGAACACAAGCACAAGCACAAGCAAAAGCACAAGAAAAAGCACAAGCACAAGCAAATGCAAGAGTAAAAATAAGAACAAAGGTAAAGAAAGAAGTGAGATAAAATTGAATAATAATACTAATAATTCTACAACACCCCTCTACCAAGAGTGTGGCTGGGCAGGGCATAGCCCTTATTCACGCTCCATACTAAAAAGTAGTCCTATAATTCAAAAAAGGGAATTTCATCATAAAGTTAAAGCCAAAAATAGAATTGGTCCCCACAATATAGATACTTTGTCAATAATATTAGGATCTTTATTAGGAAATGGAAATATGAAAAAATTGGTGGAAGGGAGTATGCTAGTGGTTAAGGTAACTAATAAGGAGAATGCTCTATGGTTTTATAAATTTTTCTATAATAGAGGTTACACCAGTAATCAACAACCCCGACAAATTACTAAGACCTTTATAAGTACAGAAGGAACAGAAAATTCTGGTTATGAATTTAACACCTTTACCTTTAGAAGTTTTAACTGGATACATCGTATATTTTATAACAATGGCAGAAAAGTAATCCCCGGAAATATCTATGAATATTTAACACCATTAGCCTTAGCCGTTTGGATAAAGGATGACGGTTGTATCGCTAATTCTGGGATTAGACTCGCTACTAATAGTTTAAAAGTTAAAGAATTACAACTATTACAATATGTCTTAAAATCTAAGTATAATTTAGAAACAACAATTCAAAATATTTATATAAAAGACCAATATTCTATATACATAAAAATAAACAAAAAATCTGTTAATAATTTAAGAAATATAGTGGGGCCTTATATACAATTTAGTATGTTACATAAACTAGGTTAAATAATACATATTTAAGTTTTTTCAACCAACACACATATATATAATAGTCGTGAAAAATAATATATTTTTATCTTTCTAAGATTTCGACGGGAATCTTAAATCTATCTATAAGCAAATAGGTGGGTTTGGCGATGCGAGTGAAAACAGTTAAAATACTATATTTAAATTAAAAAAAATACCGGTTATAGTACAAGACTGTCAGTAAGTGGTTTATTTTTTTCTTCACTTATTGCAACAGACTGGGTCACTTGTGGGTGCTAATCTTTTATAAACAAACATTAGTGCTTAATGTACAGTCGACAAAAATAACACCAATTTTATTCACTGGGCATGATATTTTTTATGTCCAACTTTTAGACAATTCCATACTATTACTATTACTATAATTTCTAATAGGATAGGTCCTCATAATTTAGATGTAATTAGTGTTTTAGTAGGTTGTCTTCTCTGAGGTGCTTACGCTGTAAAAAATAAAAAAGATATACCAGGTACAAATTTTAGATTTAAACAAAGTGGTAGACATAATAGACATAAAGCCTCTCTGTTTTTTATATGTTTTTTTGTTAGAATAGAGGATATTGTACAAATTCCGGGCCTAGCCGGGCCTAGCCGGCCTTACTCGGGCCTAGCCGGGCCTAGATAATATAAAACAATCCTTATAAAAGCTGCAAATACAAATTCCCCAAGCTTATTATGGGTCTGAATTCGATATTTTTACAATTAGTAGTTTAAATGGGCTTTATGATTTATTTTACCTTAATGGTATTAAAATGATTTCATCTGAAATAATGAATTATTTAACACCTATGTCAATTGCCTTTCTATTAAAGGATGACGGTGGTTAGGTGTCAGGTTCTAATAGTGTTAGAATACCTACTAATAATTTTACTTTACAATATGACAAGAATTTGAATTATTAAGAGATACCTTTAAAGCTAAATTTAACTTAGATTGTACAATTCAGTTACTAACCAAAAAAGGATTAGTCTTAGACTTACCTAAGGATAAATATTCTCTTTATATTAAAGTATCATCTTTACCTAGATTAAGAGAATTGGTTTTACCTTATATGCCTTCTAGTATGTTATATAAACTAGGCACGCGGAGCACGCGGAGCATGTAATTTATTATTTGCAGTATTTTTCAAAAAAAACAAAAAACAAAAAAAAAGTTATTTGTATCTTTTGTGTGTTTATTTATTTATTTTATAAGCTATAACATTTCCTTTACTTAAAATTAGCGTGTTATGCATCAATGGTATTGGTGTGCGCCCTTTAATTATTACTACTGTTGTAGCTCAGCTACTTACCCTGTGGTAAAGGGTAATAAAGGAACAGGCTTATCCGAAGTTGAAAAGCTAGGGGAGTATAGCATGCCTGCAAAGGTGGTTTGAGTGTCTAATATCCAACACAAGAATAACCATCAACCTAAATCTGTCATGATTTTTTTATATAAATTTTATCGAGCTAACACTGCTCTGGCAATTAAGGGTAATTTTACTTGCTATCTAGTTATATATGTTAAAGACCAGTTAAAATATATAACCACAACTAGAGACTCACTACAACAGGTAGGACAGAATTTAAAATCTAAAACAGATAATTACAGTAATAATAAGAACTGGGGATTTCCTAAGGGAGGTAACTCCTATCTTTGGTCTAGAATCACAGAATGGAATAGAAATAAGCATCTATCCCATGGAAACGGAGTCTCCGTATTACTGGTTAAAATCTGGAAAGGGAGACAGTCTTCTAACATTTTTCAAAACCTTTCCGATAGATACTATTCGACAGGTGTAACAAAAATAACAAAGCCCGAAATAAAACGGGAACTAAGCGTAGCTATAGAATGCTCCTATAAACAACTGTTTGATATAAACATATATAAATCCGCATATCAACAACTTAAATCCAACCCTGGTAACCTAATTGAGGGTACTGATAATGAAACATTAGATGGAATTTCTTTAGAATGGGCTCAAGATGTTATACATCAGATGAAGGATAGAAACTTTCAATTTAAACCTTCTCTTAGAGTTTATATCCCAAAACCAACAAATAATACCATTGGTAAACTTAGACCTCTGGGTATACCCTCCCCTAGGGATAAAATTATACTACAAGCCATCAGAATGATATTGGAATCCGTATATGAACCTCTATTCCTTAATACTTCTCACGGATTCAGACCGAGGCGTTCAACTAAAACTGCGATATATGAAATACAGAAGTGACATGGAATCACTTGAATGATTGAAGGAGATCTTACAGGGTATTTCGATAATATAGATCACCATATACTAGCCTCCTTGCTACAAAAACAAATAAAAGATACAAATCTTATGGACTTATATTGAAAATTAGTAAATGCAGGATACGTAAATGATGGTAACTTAACAAAAACTAATCTAGGTGTACCTCCTTTTGCCTCTGCGTTGCAACAGCCCCTCTGGTCTCGGACCCTTCGGGCAGAGGAAAAAGCAAAGGAGGGAGATGTTCTCTCCCCCCTGTTATCCAATATTTATCTTCACGAGTTCGATATATTTATGAATTCATTAATTGAAAATTATTCAAACTGAGATAAAAGAGTATCAAAAACTAATCCTACATATATTAGACTGCGAAAAAAGATATCAAGCCTAGAAGAAATAGAAGATCTAGATGAAGCAACAAAAAAAGTATTACTAGACTTAAAAGCTACTTTGAGAAAAACTCAGAGTGTTCTAAGAGATGATAGTACTGCTACCAGAATTTACTATAATAGATATGCTGACGATTGAGTGGTAGGAATAAGCGGCTCACTTAACTTTGCTAAAACCATTAAGGAAGAAATAAAAGATTTCCTATACAACACTTTAAAACTAACACTAAGCGAAGAAAAGACACAGACAAAGACACAGACAAAGACACAGACACAGACACAGACACAGACACAGACACAGACACCGTCACAGACACCGTCACAGACACAGACAAAGACAAAAATATCCCACTTAGAATCTGAAAAAGTAAAATACCTTGGTTTTCTGATATCGAGAAGAAAACGTAGATACACGGAATCCCAAATATCCACTCTTAAATCGGGCAAGGGCAAGGGCAAGGGCAAGGGCAAAGGCAAGGGCAAGCTAAAATTAAACAGAAGGCCGTCAAACGCAAGCGTCATTGTAGAAGCTCCAATAGATACCCTAATAAATAAATTGGTTGAGCAAGGATATGCCTGAAAAGGAGATAAACCTAAACCAAGAGCAGTTACAAAATGGATCTTCATGAAACCGGAAGATATTATTTTAAGATTTAATTCTGTGATCCGAGGAATTTTAGATTACTACACCGCAGTGGAGAATAGAAATCAATTTAGTTATATTCTTTGGCTACTTAAATTTTCAGCAGTCTTTACGCTATCGAGAAAACTTAATCTTAGTCCTAAACAAACCTGAAAAAAATATGGTAACCCTGTAACTATAAATTACATTAGTAAAGATGAAAAGAGCTCAATAAAGTTGTTCAACCCCAAGACACTAAGTATAGATAGCACCTAAAAATTAGGAAACTCCTCTTGTGCATTTGCTTTTGCTTGTGCTTGTGCTTTTGCTTTTATTCTTACGACAAAAGTAAGAATTATTAGACAAAAGTAATAATTATTAAGACAAAAGTCATAATTATTAGACAAAAGTAATAATTCTGATTTGTATTAAAAATAAGAACTCTTGCCTCTTCGAGACTACGACTTTTGATTCTGACATTTGTTTTGCATTTCTGACTTTTGTCGTCAGAATTCTTACTTTTGTCGTAATAACAAAAGCAAAAGCAAATGCAATAGTCAAAATAAGAACAGAGGTACAAACGAAATGACAAGCAAATGACAATTTCGAGGCGCTCTCAGTTAAATACTATGCCGTGAAATCTCATCATATCTGAGACGAAGAATGTATTATCTGTGTTAATATTAATAATGTTGAAATGCATCATGTAAAACATATCAGAAAAGGAGAAGTTAAAAGATTTACACAAATTATGAAACAATTAAACAGAAAACAAATACCAGTTTGTAGACCTTGTCAAATGAAAATTAATTCAGGTAAATATGATGGAATAGCACTTAAAAAACTAAACAAGGCTAATCCAGAATAAATGAATCGAATATACTGCTTAGAACTTTTGTATAGAAGATGGAGAGCCGTATGCGGGGAAACTTGCACGTACGGTTCGGAGGGAGGATATTCGTTGCCAGTTCATCATTTGTTCAAAAATATACACAAAATGAATCACGGTGCGGGTATTCGACCCTACCTTATGAGTATTCTGATTTTTTAACGGATAGCGGTGAATCTATAGATTTTGATTCTTATATGTTGCCTGTTGATCGATCTGGGAAATCGATCTCATGGGCTCAACAATCAAACTCCGGGGACACCCTAAAGATCATAGTACCAAGCCATAATGGAAATGTTATGAGTGGCCAGAATAATTACCTGGGTACGGTAACAAGCTATGATAAGAACGAAAGTGAAATGGGTTACCGCGGATCTAAATCCTGCGCTATTGCACAGGTAAAAGAGCAACGAGTGGACGGTCGTTACAGTTTTCAAGTAGAACTGTTAAGGTACACTCTAATGGCCCCTGTAAGGGGGTATCAAACTGAAATCCTTTCTAACAAAAATAATGTCTCTGAAAATGTAGTTGTTACAAAAAGACCAAAGTTAAATAAACTAGATCCTTGGTTTATGACTGGATTTGTTGATGCTGAAGGTTATTTTAGTATTGAATTATTTAAAGATTCTAAAGCTAAATTTAAGTATACTCCTAGATTAGTTTTTGGAATTAACTTACATGTTAAAGATTTACCTATTCTTCTAAGTTTTAAGGATACATTAGGAGTGGGAACTGTAAGAACAAAAGGAAAAGTAACTAGTTATACAGTTAAAACATTTAAAGATATTGCAGTTATTGTTAACCATTTTAAACTATATCCTCTTGTTTCCAGCAAATATCTTGTGTATCAATATTGGTTACAAGCTTATAATATTATGGCAACAAAAGAACATTTTAATTATCAAGGTATGACAAAATGGGCTGCATTAAAAAATTTAACTAATTTCGGATTATCTGATAGTTTGAAAGAAGCTTCTTGTGCATTTGCGAAATGACAAGCAAATGTTCCTGAATTTAATATTTCTTTAATTGATACTATGTCTTACAATTTTAGGGGTATTCCTCATGGAATGTGGGTAGCAGGATTTGCAAGTGGAGATGGATCTTTTTATACTACTTGACACAGTATAAAGATACAATTTATACAGGATGTGTTTTTAAAATAACTCTTCATCTTAAAGATACTGCCTTATTAGAAGGTTTATACGATTATCTTTCAAAATACTTTCCAAATATTTCTTTCAACAAATATAATTCAAGAACAAATAAAGGTATTTTTGTTTCAAAACATGTAAGTTTAAATATTTCAAATATTAAGGATATAGGTAATATTGTAATTCCTTTTTTTGATATATATCCAGTCTTAGGAGTAAAGAAAATGGATTATAACGATTTTAGAAATATTTATAATATTATTTTATCAAAAGGTCATTTAAGTCCTGAGGGTTTGGCCTATATCCAACATATTAGGAATAATATGAATGATAAACGAACAGTATTTTAACTTTGGGGTTTAACAGATAAATTTTGTTTGATAAATTCAGTTAGCCATGGATTCCGATTTAGAACTAGGTCAATTTAGATTATTAGATGTAGATAATAAATTAGTTATACCTGTTGACTCTAATATTAGATTAATTGTAACAGGTTCTGATGTTTTACACTCTTTCGCTGTTCCATCCTTAGGACTTAAATTAGATTGTGTTCCTGGAAGATTAAATCAAGTTTCTTTTATTGCAGAAAGATCAGGGACTTTTTACGGTCTAATAGAACAATGGCCGTAACTGTAGTGAACCTACGGTAATTAATCATCAAATTGCGGGAAACCCCTAAAGAGATCTTAACCAAGTAAGTATGGTAACAGAACTTATGGCACAGGTAATGACTCGTGGTATGGTAAAATCAAGATTTATTATTCAATGGGCAATCCGCAGCCAAGCTTCTCATACTTGAGAAGTGCAGTTCATCGACTAAACGGTGGTTGGTATTATAAAAAATGCTTAAGATATAGTCAGGCCTCACTTGAAAAGGTGTAGAAAATATGAGTACTTCTTCATATTTATTCATATTTTTGTTAAATAAATATATTAAGACTGCCGCCCTTATTAAAATATATTTAGGGAAATCTACAATAGTTTGCTAAACTATTTTCTAATGTAACATTTTTATTTTTTGTTTATAATAATCAAACTATAAACATACAGCACTTTTGTAGTATTTGCTTTACACAATTAATAGAAATGTAATTAATAATTACTTCATATTTGAATCAGATATAGGTTTAACTTCTATAATTCATGTTTATTTAACTAGATATTTTTGTCCTATTAGAACTGCTCACTTTACTCTTGTACGCACGCAGTCAAATAATCCAGAGTATCTAGCTTTAGAACATATTAATAGTGGTAAACCTACTACTTCAACCATAATCAATAAAATATTATCAAATCAAAATATAATAGTTACTGACTTAAAATTAAAGGAATTATTCAAAGTTAAAGGTGTTGAAATAGATCTACATATAAATACACCGAAAATTAATAAACTTTTAGAAAATTTAACAGGTAAGTCTAAATATAAAGGTTTTGGGTGTATATATGTTTATACTTAAAAATACTGCTCAAAAATACGTAGGTTCATCTAATTTATTAAGACGTAGAATGGATTACTATTTTTAAGGAGAACAGGCAAAGCCAGCTAATTCTTTATTTAAAGTTAAAGAAGCTGGTAAATTTTTACCTTTTCTTAAAAAAGAAGGACTAAAAGCTTTTAAATTAATAATCTTTAAATTAGATACTAATAAATTTAGTATTCAAGACGCTTTAATTTTAGAACAATTTTTTTTATTAAATAAAGAATTTAACTTGAATACATTAAGAGTTGTTAAGGCAGGAGCTTAAAAAGGTGATGCTGTTTTTGTTTAGGACCTAACATGTAAAACTCAGTACTATCATGCTAAATCTAAAATTGAATTAAAAGAGTATTAAAAATACATACTGAAACTAGTAAAAAGTATGTAGATTATAATATTCCATATCTTAATAAATTCTTATTATTAAGTTATTCTATCCATACTGCTTAAATAAGCAATATCCAGATAGAAGAATTAGTAGATATTTTGCAAAAAGAAAGACAATCCCTATATATATTAGGAACTCGTAGAAATATTAAAGTAAAATTAGAAATTAAAGAAGGAAATACTTTTGTAGAGCCGCGAAGCACCGCTCATTCGGACGCTGTTACTTTAAATTTTTATTCTTTAACATCTTGTATTGAATATTTAAGAGTATTGGGTTTAACTATAAAAAGAGATACTCTGACTAAATATATAAAAATTGGAAAAGTGTTTCATAATTTTCTATGTAAATACTCAGATAAAGCTTTACCTAATAATTTTGAAGAAGTAGGTTTAATTATTGATGAATATAAAAAAACAAACAAAAAACAAAAAAACAAAAAACAAAAAACAAAAGCTAAAGCACAAAAACAAATGCTAAAGCAAAACAACAAACAAGATGCGGCTGCGTAGAAAATAGTACCGCAAAGCAGAAATGATTTATTAAAAGTCAATAACCCTTGCCTCTTGCCCTTATGCCCGCTTCCTCCTTTGGCCTCTCTGGCCTCTCTTGCCTCTCTTGCCTCTGCAAGGCTACGACTTTGTATTCTTACATTTGCTTTGCATTTCTTACTTTTGTCGTAAGAATTATTACTTTTGTCGTAATAACAAAAGCAAAAGCAAAAGCAAAAGCAAAAGCAAATGCAATAGTCAAAATCAGAACAAAAGTTGAGCTACGGGCAAGAGAAAGAATAAACCTATATTAGTCAGAGGACAAAAATTTTGAAAAAGAATTTGAAAATATTATGGATACAGTTAAATATTTGGATACTTTAAATATAAAATTAGATAGAAAAACTTTAAATAATCGTTTAAAAGACGGTAAAATTTATAAAGATTTTTATTTCGCTTATTAATAAATAATAGTTAAGATATTTTTTCTACACTTTTTACCCACTTTGTCCCTTTTGCCTGTATTTGCATTGTCATCTTTGGCTCAAACGAGACCAGCTTAACCTGGAGCTAGAAAAGAAAAGGAAGGACTGCAGGTCCGTAGGTAGGCCAACTTACGCTGGAGCAAGAGCAAGGGTAAAAATTAATATTAATTACATTAGATAAACGTAGAATAGCAATGTTCTGAAATTTGCGGTGTTTGGCATGGCTTTATGCCTATAGTTGTTGAGGCTGTTTCTGCTAATGATTTTCTTGTTTGAATAGATTCCGCTTCTTCTTAAGGTAGTAAAATTACTAGATTTTAATTTAATTAAAAATATAATATAAAACAAATTTGGCCTGTTGCCGGTTGCCTGTAGTTTTTATATGAATATTTTAGTTCAAAATTTTTACCCGTACCGCAACTTTTTTTATTATTTGAACATTTACTGTGTATTTCGTTTGTACCTCTGTTCTTATTTTTATCAGAATACAAAGTCGTCGTCTCTAAGAGGCAAGAGTTCTTATTATGAATTGAACATTTGCTCTTTTGCCCTAAGAATTCTTACGACAAAACTCAGAATTATGATTTGTATAAGAATAAAAACTCTAGCCTTGCAACCTTTGTTCTTATTTGTACTATTGCATTTGCTTTTGCTTTTGCTTTTGTTATTTCGACAAAAGTCAGAATTCTTACGACAAAAGTAAGAAATGCAAAGCAAATGTAAGAATCAAAACTCTAAGCCTTGCAGAGGCAAGAGAGGCAAGAGGCAAAGGCCGCCGCACCCTCTGGTCTTGGACCTATCGGGCAAAGGCAAAAGCAATGGGCGTAGCGCACCTGAAAGGGTCCCTTGAATAAAAATAAGAACACAAGTTCATTTCGTTATTATCATGGTAGTAGGTCAAAGACCAACAACTATTATTCTGACTTTTGTCTTCAAATAAGAATTATGAGTTTTGTCTTAAAATAAGAAAAAGAAAAAGCACAAGAAAAAGCAAAAGAAGAAGCACAAGGGTTATTATATTTTTAAAATCTTAGCCTATTTTCTAACCTTACTTAGTAACTTTCTTAAAAGAAAGTATCGATTTAATTTATTGTAGTAACATTAATAAAAAAACAAACAACAAAAAACAAAAAACAAAAAACAAAAAATAAAAAAAACAAAAAAAAAGAAAAAGAGGGTTGAATATATAATATATATCTTTAGCTTTAGAAAAAGCTTAGATTAGAATAAAAATAAGAATTCTAATGCTGTAATTAAAATTTAAATTTAATTAAGTTAAGGTTCGAAGTTAATTAATGATATAAATTTAAACAAAAATAATTTTGTTGGATAAACTTGACAGAAAATTTTAACTTATAATCAAAGAATCTTTAATTATGTTTAGCTTTATCATCTGGTTATTTGGCAATCTGTGTATATTTTTTTATACTGGAGCTAATTAATTTATATTTATTCATTCATTTTTAGTTATTACCCCTTATTGCGGGTGTCTATTATTGGGAAATAAATTACTGTTGCATTTGTTTTAACATTTATCTGTACTTTAAAGTAAAGGTAAAAATAAGAATTAGGACTTTTGTCTAAGAATTAGGACTTTTGTCGTAAGAATTAGGACTTTTTTCGTAATAAAAAAAGCACAAGAAAAAGCACAAGAAAAAGCAACAGAAAAAGCAAAAGCAACAGAAAAAGCAAAAGCAAAGGGTGGCAAGAGGCAAAGGCTGCCGGGCTTGGCCTGTACCCTAATTCTGTATCTAGAATAGCGAAGCCCTGCGCTGCTACTGCACTAAATAGATGGAGGGTAAAAAATAATTAAGATTAATATTTGACACTTTAGTTTGTTTCACTATTAATAAAAAACAAAAAAGAATATAAAAATATAATATAAAAATTTGTACTTTTTATAAGTCTTTTTAAAGAAAGTTTATAAGTTTTTAAAAGAAAATAAATCCTATATCTTAACTTATTATTAATTAGATAAAATCAAGTAAATGTAAAAGTAAAATAATTTTAATATAATATAATATATTAGAACCTCCTTATTTTTAATTAATTATAGGATAGGGAGATTTTATAAAGAAGGTAAAGAAGGGATTTTAGGTTTTATTTATTTATTTTATTACTTTCCTTGTGTAAATTTAGTCTAAAAGCACCCTAAATTATATCCGGTATGCTAAAGGTGTCCACTATTTAATTTTAGTAGTGATTTAAATTTGTATTTAAGTAGTTAATTAAATGAAAACCCTCCAGGAAATTACCTTATTGTTGGAAATAAAAGCGGATGTTATTACCTACTTGCGGGAAATAACCTTGTTCTGATTTTTACTTCTGCATTTTAATTTTTCTTACTTTTGCATTTGATTTATTTTTAGAGTCAGGTAAAAGGGTTCCCTTGCCTCTTGCCTCTTGCCTCGCGGCTCACCCCCCCTCTGGTCTATGGCCAATCGGGCATAGGCTAGAGGTAAATAAGAACATAGGATGTAAGGCTACTCTTGCCTTATTACTACAGCCTAGAGCAGAGGGAGCATAGGTGCAGCGCTAAGGCATCAGAGCAATTGTTATAAAAGTCAGAATAAAACCCCTGTTGCATTTGCAAATTAAATTAAAAGCAAATGTTGTGGGTAATTACAAGCCGTATTAAGCCAGCCGTAACCCCTTGGACAAAAAGAAAAAAAAGGGGAAAAGGTGGGAAGATTGCCTTTACGGCCGTACATCCAAAAACATAAAATATAATATAATATAATATGTCAAAATTCAAATATACAATATACAAATATACAAAACTCGTTTTATAGTTTTCTTAATTAACCCTTTTATATTTTTATTTTTGTTTTTTACTTTTGCATTTGATTATTTTGTAATCTTTAGTCTAAGAGTAAAAAGAAGAACAACTGAAAAAGTAACTCTAATAATAACAGGTGCCATTAACGAACTAAAACAGAGAAAATTTTGAAGACCTCATTTTACATTTTTCCTTTCTTAAGAGAGGATTTATTATTAAATACCCATTCTTAAAGAGATGATTTATAATTCATACAAAAATATTAGTATTCTTATTCTTAAGGAGACAATCGTAAATTCAAAAAAGATTAATTAAGAATTAGTACAATAAAAAGGTATACTCAACATAACAAACTACAAAATTTAAAATACAAATTAAAATTTAGGGGGGTAATAAAAGTATCGATGACAATTATTGTAGTAACATTAAAAAAAAAAATAAAGTAATTTAAAGGGGTTATTAAGGAACAAAAAAGCAAATTTATAAATAAGGAGGTATATACCAAAAGCTTATATATGAATAAATTTAAGGTCTATTTAACTTTTTTTAGTTTAGATTTTAGCCCTCAGATTAAGAAATGAAATGAGGCGGATTAAAAATGCTAAAGCACAAAAACAAAAATAGATTTGAATTTATTTAATAACACTAAGCGATCCTAAGGAAAACCTTTGTTAAATTAACACTTCCTGAAGTAAAACATTTTATTAGGGAAAGGAAAGGAAATCAACCGAGACTCCGAAAGTAATGGTGAGTGAAATCGGACAAGCCTAGTCGTTGTATAATTAATTTGTATACACCTAACAAAAAATAAAATTAACTTGAAATCTCTAAAACAGATAAAACAAATATATAGTTATAATTTTATATCATACCCCTTGCATCCCTTGCATCTTTTGTAAGTTGTAAGAGGGTTCATATATTAGTATATTCATGTATTTTTGTACTAAATAAGGTATTCGAGTCCTGTAAAGTTAATTTTTTCTAACATATTAAGTCGTCTTAGTTTTAGATTAAGATTAAAAAAGATTAAAATTCAAAATTAAATTAATTTAAACTCGATGAAAAATATAAATATATTAAATCTAATATATTACTTAAATTGAGTACGATGAGAGAAAACTTGTCGGAATATAGGGGAACCATCCTCTAAGGCTAAGTATTATAAATTTAGCGATAGTGAAAAAGTACTGTAAAGGAAAATTTTGAAAAGCAAGTAGTATACTAAATATTCCCTAGTTAAAAAAAAGAATTTAATTATATTATATTAATTTTATTTATTTTTTAATCTCTTCTATTATTATATTAATTAAGAAACCCACTTTTGCTTGCGAAAGAAAAGTAAGAATAAAGTAAGAATAAAGTAAGAATAAAAACAATAGCCAATAGCCAATAGCCCCTCTAGTCTAGGGCCAACAGGTCATAAGGGCAGAATAAGGGCAGAATAAGGGCAGAAGGCAAATGTTGGTAATTTCTTCTGTAATTAATTACAGATATTTATATTTATAATTAGAAAACGGGGAATGGTGAAATAGATCATGAATTAGTAACTCTATAAGCAGTCGAAATACTACTTCTAAGAAGTAATGTATGACGGCGTACCTTTTGCATAATGGGTCAGCAAGTTAATAGGAGTAGCAAGGTTAATAACCTTAGCGAAAGCGACTAGACTAAAGCAGTTTAATTTTTTTTTTATATTAAATTAAATTCAGTAGTAGTGGGTGAGTTACTTCTATTAGACACGACAAGTGCACTGGGAAAGCAAAAATTTGGGTCAAACTATCAAACTCCGGGGACACCCTAAAGCATCTGATGATACCAAGCAATAATTTAAAGATTATAAGTGGCTGAACTAATCATTCAGGTAAGGTAATAAGTCATAAGAAGCAGGAAACTGAAAAGGGCTATCGCGGATCTAAATCAGAAATTCTACTAACCCAAAGTCCAAAAAGAGTTTCTGTAAAAGAGCAACGAGTAGATGGTAGTTGCTTTGGTTATAAACCAAAGTTAAGGTGTACTCTAATGGGTGGCGCAAGCTATTATCAAATCAATTACCCTTCTAAACAATTTAAAAGTTCTTTGTCTACTCTACATTATGATATAAATGTTCAATTAAATCCTTCTTGGGTAACAGGTTTTACTGACGCAGAAGGTACATTTACTGTTGTATTTGATAAAGTTAATACCCGTAAATTAAACTGGAGAATTCAACCCAAATTCCAAATTAGTCTTCATGTAAGAGATTTACCTTTATTATTGAAAGTTCAGCAATTTTTTGGAAATATTGGTTCTGTAAGTGAAAGCGAAAGCATGGCTATTTATTCAGTATCCAGTGTTAAAGATTTAGTAAAAACTATAATACCACATTTTTTAAAATATCCTTTGTTAACTCAAAAAGGTGCGGACTTTATACTGTTTAAACAAATAGTTGATTTAATGGAAAATAAGGCCCATCTAACTATAGAAGGGATTAATCAAATAATCAATATTAAAGCAGCTATGAACTTAGGTTTATCTGAATTATTGAAATCTGAATTTAAAGATTTCATTCTAACCCCGCTTTGGGAAAGACCTATAATTCAAACTGAGATAATCCCTGATCCTTATTGGATAACAGGATTTGTAGACGGTGAGGGAACATTCGATATTAAAATTTATAGCTCCAAAACTAACGTAGGATTTGCTGTACAATTAAGATTTAGAATACCACAACACGAAAGAGATACTAAATTAATTGAGCTATTATTGGAATATTTTAGTTCTGGTTCAGTAGAAAAACATACAAGTTACCCTGCGGTAACTTTGGTAATAACTAAATTTACAACCATAAGTGACAAAATTATACCTTTCTTTGAATCATATCCTTTAGTAGGTGTAAAAAAAAATGATTATTTAGATTGGTGTAGTGTTGCTAGACTAATGAGAAATAAGGCACATCTTACACAAGAAGGGCTAAATTTAATTAGAACAATAAAATCAGGTATGAACTCTTGCCGCCTTTGCTTTGGCGCTTCAGGCAAAAGTTGAGAGGCGTCGAGTTTTTATTCTTATAAAAATAAGAACAAGGGTACAGGTAGAAAATAAATAATTAGATTGCATGATAAATTTTGATCTCCATGGAAGCCAGGTGATCTTACCAAGACCAGATTATAATGGATCGAACGGTTGAATGTTGCATAATTCTCCGAAGAGTTTTGGTAAGCGGTAGAGCATTTTGCCGCATTGAGAAGTAATTCTCTTTATAAAAACTAGCTCATAACGGTGGAAACCTTAAATAAATATTAAGGCAATACCGTGGGAAGTAGTATCTTTCTAGAAACATATGTTTTTATAAACTGATATATCGATAAAGAATAAAACAAATTTTTGTTGTTTTATGAACGTTAGTATCATCTAATTATAAAAAGCTAGATACTACCCCGTAACGACTTTAATTGAAAAATTAAGGCTCTTATAATGTCGTACCCTCCTCCAGGACTACTATATTATAGTTGCAACACGCTAGCTCTCTACAGTTTCAAATTAAACATGGTTAATTTAATAGTATTAGTTTTAAGTATTTGTAAGTCTGCTGCCTTTTGCCTGTGCTTACAAAGTCAAAAGCAAAGGTAACATATTTATAAGAAGTATAAACTAATCATTAAAATATAAAAATGAAAAATATGAATAAAAACTTTAATATTACACCTGATTGAATATCAGGTTTTACTCAATCAGACGGTAGCTTTGTAATTAGCTTTATGAGTCAAAAAATTGGTTTACCTATTAGACCTGTACCTATTTTTAACATTACTCAATCTAAAATTGAATTTGACTTATTTATAGAAATTCAAAAAAAATTAGGTATAGGAAAAGTCTATAACAATAGACAAAACGTAATTTTCGTAGTAAAATCTATAGATGAAATAGTTGAAGTACTATTGCCTTTATTTGATAAATATCCATTAAGAGGAAGTAAATTAGTAGGTTATAATATATTTAAAACAGTAGCTTTAATGATTAAAGAAAAAAAACATTTAACATTAGAAGGACTAATTCAAATACTTAATTTATCTTATTTTATGAATAAAGAAACATCTTTACGAACAGATGATTCTAAAGAAATATTAGTAAAAAAATTAATTGAGAAATTTGGTGGACTTCCTACAGTTTTAGATATTGTACTTGTTAATAATACAAGTAATAACAAAGAACCTTTAACACTAGAATTTGTTAGAGGATTAATAGACGGAGATGGTAGTTTTAATGTATCTTTTGTCACTACTAGAAGAAGAATTAATGTTAATTTTACAGTAGTATGTGAATTATCTTCTATTTCAGTATTAAATGATCTAGTTGATTTCTTTAATTGTGGTACTGTTTATAAATTACAATCTAATGCAGCTAGATACCAAGTACAAAATGTAGAAGATATGTTAGATAAAATATATCCTCTGTTGTTCTTATTTTTATAAGAATAAAAACCCGTAGCTCCCTCTGGTCTTTGACCTATCGGGCAAAGGCAACAGCAAGGGAAGCTTAAGGATATTAAATTTAATACAATAAAACAAAATCATTTTGAAAAAACTATTAAAGTAGCTGAACTTATAAAGAATAATGGATATAAAACAGATGAAGGATTGAAAACAATAGTAGATTTGGCTTGAGATATGAATAAAGGAGGAAAAGGTAGAAAAATAAGTAAATCTGAATACTTACTAAAATTTGTCCCGTAGGCAAGGGAAGGAGGGAGTAGATAAAAAGAATTAAACCCTTCTTAATCGTTACATACATATAGCCATATGCTAACATTTATTAAAGCTAATATTTTGACTATTATTATAAATTAACCTAAAGTTAAAGTAGAGATGAAGGTATAGTCTTAACTATATTGTGAAATATAGAATAAAAAAAAGAAACAAAATTGGAAATGCCAATCTGACCTGGTGCTAGCTGGTTTTCTACGAAACATATTTAAGTATGACGTCTATCTTAGCCTATATAAACAAGGCACAAATTTATGGAGGTACAGCAAGGCAGTTCCCAACAGTTTAATTTATTATAACTATAATTACAATTACTTTACTTTTTTTAAGCAAAGGTTTATTTTAAATTTTATTCGTTTAGCGAGTGGGGATCTAGAAAATCTTACCTTTGGAAGCGAATCTCGGAATAACATAAATTGATGGTAGATATTCAGACTGCTCATGCTAAGTTGGGCAGTCAAGACGGAAACAGCCGATAACACCGATCAAGGTCCCAAATAGATTGTTAAGTGAAAATAAGGACGTAGCCAAATCAAATACAGCTGTGAAGTGAGCTTAGACCAAACAGGCTGCTGGGCTCAAATAAAAAAACTGAGCTATATGCAAGAAACCCTTAAAGCTTATAATACTAACTTAAGAGAATTAAAAGAACACAAGTTCATTGTGTTTGTATTCTTATTTTACCTCTTGGCTTAGGTAGAACCGAGGCAATTGCTAAAATTAAGACAAATGCAAAAGTACAAATAGTTAGTGAAAATTATATAGATAACGGTGGGCAATTTGCAGGAAACCAAAAATATATTTTATAATATAGAGTAGGATCCTCAACGACTAATCGCTTAGAATAATTAAAATCCTTTAGAAAACAAAAGCATATTTTTTTATTGCTAAAGGAGCTACTACCTGTTTAAACAGGCAGGTAGGCGAATTATTAGGACATAGTCTAATACATTGTGAAAGCAATGGTACATAGTCGAGAAAGAAACGGCTTCCTATAAATAAAATTTTGTATCTCTTTCGATTGAGCTTTAAAAATTAGGTGGTTGTTGGTTCGACTTATCACTTAGAAGGCTAGTCCCCTAACCTAAGTTAAAATAATAAAATTAAAATTTAATCTACAAAATTTACACTTTATATAAACAAACAAAAATAACTACAAACTACAAACAAAAATAACAAATTTATTTATGAACCAAATTTTTGAAAACCAAAAATAATACAATTTAAATTATCTCCAGATTACATTAGTGGATTAACTCAAGCTGATGGATCCTTTTTTTGCTCTATAAAAATAGCACCTAAACATCTATACGGTCTTCAATTTCAACCTAAGTTTACAATAACTGCTGATTTTGATTCTAAGTTTATATTAGAAAGCATTCAGTCTTATTTTAATTGTGGTACTATTACAATTAACACTAAGAAGCATACTGCTGAGTTTGGAGTAGTAAGACTAGCTGAATTGTATAATATAATAATTCCTCATTTCAATAATTATACTATATTTTGCGCAAAATATCATGCATTTAAACTATTTAGTCAAATAGTTACTGCTTTATTTAACAAAGAAAAAAGAAGTATACAAGAAAGAAGAGAGTTATTAAAATTAGCATTATCAATGAATATAACTACAAATAGAAAAATAGAAACGATAGATAAACTGTTTACTGTTTTAGGAGTAGATGAAGAGGCGTCAGAATTTATAGCCCAAAGAAATAAAAAGATAATAGAAAAAATATTATTATTAAATAGTGAAAATTTTACTGTATCTAATAACTTTATATCAGGATTTATTGATGGTGACGGTAGTTTTTTTATTTCGTTCCAAAGAAATGGAGAAATTAAAACTGGTTTCAATATAACTAATGATTTGTTTTCTAAACCTTTATTAGAAATTGTAAAACAAAAGTTAGGAAAAATAGGATCTATTCGAGAAGGAACTAAAAAAGAACTTGTTTATACTGTAACAGGTCTAAATCAAATTGTCGATTTTTTAATACCTTTTATTGATAAACACCCTGTATTTTCAGAGAAATCTATCCACTATGTCAAATTTAGAACTATTAGTATTATGTTAAAAAGGGAAAACCCTTTAAGCTTAGAAAGTAAATTAAATGCGATAGATTTGGCGTATAATATGAACAAAAAAGGAAAACACCGAAATTTAAGTAAGTCACAATATCTTGAAATTGTTCGCTTGCGCTACTCTAAAGAGATATTAGTAACACAACCCTTTTTTTTAATTTGAGTTGTTCTTATAATTTATTTATAAAGAAAATTATAGCCCTCGCTTTTGTTTACACAAGCACGGCAAGTAGTTATTTTTATTTGATTCTAGTCGATATATAAAGGAGAAAAGTAGCATAGGAGAAACGGGCAGTCGCTACTTTTAATGATCGTAGTAACAACGCATCAGCAGTTTTATTTATATTATATTATATTATTTAAATAAACAAAAAAAATAATAGATTAGATTATAAATAATAGATGGTAGCGCCGAAAATTTAACGGGTCTTAAACAATCAACCGATATCGTGTTGGTTAAAATTAAGTGAACTTCAAATTTAGTTAGTTTAGTTTTAATTTAGGTAGTAGAACATTCAGTAAAACTGTTGAAAAAATAGTGTTTCATTATTTTGAGGTTACTGAAGAGAGAATGCTGACATGAGTAACGTAAAAAGTTCCTATAATGGAATTCGCCGAATATGAAAGGGTTGCAAATGAGAAAGGTTTAACCGTTTTGTTTTAATGCGGCCTCTAAGGACTATAGCAAATGCTATTGCTGATGAGTATAAAATAGAAAGTCCTAATTTGAAAGTTTGGACCAGGAAAATAATATTTTAAACTACCGTACCCTAATCCGACACAGGTTCATAAGTAGAGTATACATAGGCGTAGAGCTAAAAGTTGTTAAGGAACTCGGCAATATCCCCTGCAAAGTATTTGGGAAAATACGTAATGTGGGAGAAACTATCAAACTCCGGGGACATCCTAAAGCTTTTGATACCAAGCTATATCCGAAAGGCTGTAAGTGGATGGAGTAATTCCCCATGTAAGGTAATAAGTCAAAAGATGAATGAAAATGAAATGGGTTATCGCGGATCTAAATCAGTATTTCTAAACCCACAGCCAAAGGAAATAACTGTAAAAGAGCAACGAGTAGACGGTAGTTACTTTGGAATTAATCCAAAGTTAAGGTGTACTCTAACGGGCGGCGCAAGTCATTATCATATCAAAATCCCTTCTAAACAATTAAATCCCGCTTGCGCGAGAACATTTTCTAATCTACCCCTGTTGCCCGGTGCGCCCTCTGGTCTTTGACCTATCGGGCAAAGGCAACAGCAAGAGTCAGGGCAAGAGAGAAATGTTTTAAATCCTTGGTTTTTCAGTGGATTTACAGATGCAGAAGGTTGTTTTTCAATTGGAATTCAGCCAGATGCTAAATTAAAAACTAAGTGGAGAGTTTTACCTGTTTTTATAATTAAGTTGCATAAAAAAGATCTTAGTATATTAGAAGATATTAAAAAGACACTTCACATAGGAAAAATAAGAAAAAGTGGAGAAAATTGCGTTCAATATGTTGTTGAATCATTTAAAGAGTTACCAGTAATAGTTAATCATTTTGATAATTATCCACTGGTAACAGCTAAGGTTTCTGATTTTTTATTATTTAAACAATGCTTTGAGATGATAAAGAATGGAGAACATTTAACTGAAGAAGGTTTATTAAAAATAGTTACTTTAAAAAGTTCTCTTAATTGGGGAATTTCTGATAAATTAACTAAAGCCTTTCCTTTAGTTATTCCTGTAAATAGACTAGAATATAAATTTAAGGGTATACCTGACCCTTTTTGGATCGCTGGTTTTACTAGTGGTGATGGATCTTTTCATATTAGATTTCATATTAGATTAAGGAAGCTTAATACTGATATAGGTTATGGAGTTTCATTAGTATATTCATTCCATTTACACATAAGAGACTTAGATGTACTTAAAGGTCTAGCTACTTATTTTAGTAGTAACTCCTTGTGCATTTGTGAAATGACAAGCAAATGTAAAAACTTAAAGTCTAAAGAAAAAAAAGTAAGTATTTCAAAGGACAAAAGTGTACATCTTAAAATAGCTAAATTTACTGATATCAATGAAAAAATAATACCTTTTTTCGAAAAATACCCTATAGAGGGTGTTAAAAGCTTAGATTTTGAAGACTTTAAACAAGTATGTACAATAATAAAAAATAAAAAACATTTAACTCCACTAGGAATAAAAGCTATTTTAGATATCAAGTTAAATATGAATCTAAATAGAAAAATACCTCTGTTGCCCTTAGCTTAACTTTTGTTCTTATTTTTACTATTGCATTTGCTTTTGCTTTTGCTTTTGCTTTTGTTATTACGACAGAAGTAATAATTATTACGACAAAAGTAATAATTCTTTCGACAAAAGTCAGAATTCTGACGACAAAAGTCAAAAATGCACAGCAAATGTCAGAATAAAAACTCGTAGCCTTACAGAGGCAAGAGAGGCCAGAGGCAATGGGCATTAAACGGGGCAAATTTTTAATTTGTTTAATTGCATGATAAATTTGAGAGCTGAGCGAAAGTTTGACGACAAGAGGTACCGCAAATTTAAATTTTGAATGTATAATTTTTATAATTATTACTTTTTGTAGTAAAGGTTAAAACAAATGACAAACAAATGTTAACATTTTCGGTGGCACAGAATCGGAGGCCCCGACTGTTTACTAAAAACACAACACAGTGCAATCATTAATATGGTAGTATACTGTGTGAAATTTGCCCAATGCCAGTAATATAAGAGAAGTTATATCAAAATGTGACTAATCGAAAATCCGGTTAATAGCGGTCTTAACTATGAGGATTTGATTAAAAACCTAAAGGGTCCTCAATAAACTCGATGATATGCTGGAACACCCTAAAGCTTTAAGTACTTTAATTAATAATTTAAGTTATTATTTCTTAAATTGATAATCTTAAAGATAATACAACTTTTGTCTTTGGTTTTGTACAAAGTCACAATCGCGTACTCTTGTGAAACCCGTAGCGAGGAAAGGTGGGCAATCAGCAGGGAGTATAAAAAAAAAATAATTATAGCTGCTTCGGTAAAAGGTTTAAAAGAGTATGCTATATTAATTAGCATATGTTAGACACTAATCATTTTACTAGCAACAACAATTTATGAAAAAAGAAAAAGATATTAAAAACACATCTTATCTTTATTTTTTAGGGGGATTTGTGGAAGGAGAAGGCTCTAATTCTGTATCTATATCTATAAATAAAAACTTTAAATTTGGAATAAACATCCAACCTGTGTTTAATGTTAGTCAACATAAAAACGGTTTAGATCTCTTATATTCATTTAAAGAATTATTCAATTGTGGATCTGTAGTAGAAAAATCAGGGTCCCCAGATATCTTTGTTTATACTTTGAAGGGTTATAAACAAATAATTAAACATGTAATACCTTTTTTAGAAATTTATGTACAACCATTTAGTTGTAAAAAGGAAGAATATTCAGTATTTAAACAAATTGTTTTAAAATCTTCAGATGGAGGACAAAGAGATAAAGATTCATTAATAGAAATAATTAACCTTGCTTATTCAATTCAAGGTAAAGGTAAAACCAGAAAAAGACAAATCTCTTAAATTTTAGAAATTATTGAAAATAAAACAGCTTATTTTGAAAAATTAAACACAAACTCGCTTAATAATAATGATTTAAATTAAATTAAATTAAATTAAATTATATATATATTGATCCCCTTTATAATTTTGTTGAGTGCTTCTATATCTTCGGTAGGAGCAGTGATTTTAATTTAAATAATAGCCCTCAGAGACTAGATAATCGAACAAATAGGAATATTTGATGAAATAGTCCAAACTAATTAGAAATAATTGGATAATTTGCCTAAGGTAGCAAAATCAGTTGGCCGTTAAATGCGGTCCGGTATCAATAATGTAACGATGGTCTCACTGTCTCTACAACTTGCTCAGTGAAATTGAATTACGCGTGCAGATGCGCGTTGCCTCCAGGGGGACGGGAAACTTAAATAACCTGGACTAAGAAATAGCGACTAGATAAGTTTAAATTAACAATGTGGTGAAAACCCACCCGATAATCCATTATTTGAGCTCAAAACAGCGTGCTTTATGAGTAATTTTAAAGCATGAAGCCTGTTAATTTTTAATTAAGAGCTAGATATCTAAGGACAATGTAATGTGAATTCACGTTTGAAGTATAAGTATTACTTGTAGGAAAATATTCCCGCATTTTTCTTAATGGGTCTGATTAGTAACTTATATATAGTGGAGTCCTAAGGAATATCATTAAAGTGTTAATTTAAAAACTAGGTAAGCCCAATAGTGACTAGCGCAAGCTAGAGGTTCTAACTGTGAAGTAGAATAACCGTTAGTGGGTAGAGGAAATTCAAAAAAGCAAAAGCCTTATTGTAATGATAGGGATAGGTTAAGATTAACCAATCTGAAAGGATGCCTACTTTGAATTGGTGTAAGTTAATATTAGAAAAATAGGGTTAAACCAGAACAAGCAACACCTGCTCCTATGTATTTAACTGCTGCTAACAAAAATATATAATATAAAAAATATACATATACATATACAATAAAAAACAAAAAATGAAAAATACACAAAAAATGGAAATACTTAATAATCAGCCAATATTGGAGGAAACTTTAAGTCCTTGGCAAGTAACAGGATTAACCGATGGAGAAGGTGGTTTTTATTGCTCGATTTTAAAGACTAGTTCAACAAACGGGACTGATAGAATCAGAGTAAAGTTAGAATTTAAAGTAGTACAAAAAAGTCATTCAGAAGGTGTTTTATTTAAATTACAAAACTTTTTTTCTTGTGGAACAGTAGTAATAGATAATAGGAAAACAGATACTAAAAAATATCATGTTACAGCTATTAACGAAATACTAAATAAAATAATTCCACATTTTGAAACATACCCTTGTTTGACTTCAAAGTTTCTTAATTTTAGAGATTGAAAAGAAATAGCTAGAATAATGGAAACTAAGGATCATTTAACAAAAGAAGGTTTAGAAAAAATAAGAGAAATTAGTTCCAAAATGAACACTGGAAGAACGTTTAGAGAAAAATATAACTTTTTAAGTCATTCTTTAAATTTAGACTCAAATGGTACTATTCAATATAAACTACCGGAGTATTGGGTTCAAACATTTATAGACGGAGAAGGTATGTTCTATAACTATTTAAAAACAGAGTTGCCATTAACTTCTCTTAATCATTATCCTGAGGAGAAAATTAAAGTGATTCTTAATTCTTCAATGGAAATAGCCCAAGCGAATCATGATGTTTTAATACTAATAGCTATTAAACAGTTTTTTAATGGAGGTTATATCAAACCTAAATATAATGTAAGTTCAATTACTGAATGTCAGGAATCTCGAAGTGTTAACAGATTTATACTAAGAGACACTAAGAAAATAATTGAATTTGTTAATAAATATCCAATGTTAACTAGAAAACATTTAGATTATCTTGACTGGAAAACTATTGTGGAATTAAAAAACAATGGTGAGTACAAAAGTCCTGAAGGTTTAGCAAAAATCCAAGAAATTAAAGGTAGAATGAATACTAATAGAGATTTAAGTAAGTAATATAATTGTACAATTCACTAATATAAAAAAACTTATGCTTGAGCTGTATGCGATGAAAGTCGCACGTACAGTTCTTAGAGGATGTTTTGTAGTAATACTAAACGGTGCCTCAACAGACCCTATGCAGCTTTACTGTAATTAGTTATCATATGAATCTAGAACAATCTAGTTTAATAGTGAATAGGTAAGTCGAGAGACATTTATAGTGGAAACCTTAAAAACAAGATTGGGTTTATATTTACCTTAAAATTAAAAAGAAAAGGGAGAGTTGACTAATGGTCAGTTTGACTGGGGCGGTCGTCTTTAATAGAGTAGCAAAGTACATCCAAATATATCAACTAAAAATCAAATGCAAAAGAAAAAAAAATTCTTTTAATTAAAACAAAAACTTTTAAATATTGAGAATAGATATTGTTAAGAAATTATTTTCTAATATTAATATATAATTTATAAGGTATGGCTAGAAATTGAATGGAAATCAATCAACCAGTGAAGGGTTGCGCAGGGTTCAATGGCGATAAGCATGCTTAACTGAAAGACTCAAAAGTCGCACAGATACGTAAGTAGGGCATAGTGACCCCTCGCTATAGTATGGGATAGACGGGGATCAATTGATAAAAGAAGTTCCAAAAAAAATATTTTTTCCCTCCTTCGCATAATCGCTTGCTTGTTTACACAACTGCGATTACCATGGGTTATTGAAAGGGCAAAATTTTGTTTCAAAGATAGTGTGTGGTAATAACCACCATCTAATATAAATGTAAATCTGATCAAGTTTATAACGGATGTAAAAGATCGACTTGGTTTATTTGGCGCATATAATAGACTTAATTTTTAATTCTATCTATTCCTAACCAAATAAATGTTAGACGCTATCACTTAGTTTTTACTAATAAACTAAAAAAATGAAAATTATTCTTCAAAACTTAAACATTGACTCTTCTAACTGGTTTTTAATAAACAAACCTGGCGTCTATCTGATTACTAATCTTATTAATGGTAAAAAATATGTTGGAAGTTCCGCTATTATGCTAAGAAGATTAAAGGAATATTTGAACCCTCTATATTTAGAGCGAAACCTTGAAAAAGGTAATAGTAAACTATTGAGGGCTTTATTGAAATACGGTTATTCTAATTTTGAATTTAAAATCTTAGAAATGTTTGAACCCCCCTTCCTACCACTTCTCCCTCTTTTGTTCTTATTTTTATAAGAATAAAAACCCGCTGCGCCCTCTGGTCTTTTACCTATCGGGCAAAGGCAAAAGCAAGGGACCTTGCAAGGTTGCGAAGTTAGGGCGCCTAGGGCTGAATTAAGAATGCTACTTTTGGCTAGAGAACAATATTTCTTGGATAAAATTAAGCCGGAATATAATATAAACTTCAAAGCAGGTAGCAACTTAGGAAGATCTTATTCTGAAGAGGTCAGAAAAAAAATGAGTTTAGCTAAACTAGGGAAAGTTGGAAATAAAAAAGGTGCTATATTATCAGCAGAAACTAGAGCTTTATTTAGAGACAAAAGTGGAATGAACAAGATAGTAGTTATGCTAAATGAAAATGATAAAGTATTAGGTTATTTTAAATCTATTCAATTAGCTAGTGAAGCCTTAGGGATTTCCAGAAATAGGATCAGTAGATGTGCAAGAGGTATTAGAAAAGAAATAAGAGAAAAAGGAAAAATATATAAATTTAAGTTTAAAGTTAGTGATGAAGAATAATTAACATTCGAATTGGTCTTCGACCTACCCTAAAAATAAAAATAAAAATAAATTGGAAATTTTGTAACTTTTGTCACTTTAATTAGAAATAATTAAATGAAAATTGGGTTAATTTCAAGGAACTCTCTAGTAGCCGTAGTTATCTCTTTAAGAGACAGAGAAAATTTGAAGCGAAACTGCTATCAACTGAACTAATCTAATAAGGTTAGTCTGAAAGTAGAACGTTCAACGACTAGTGGGTGAGCCTCAGTTAGCAATAATCCCACCACGAATGCCCAACAACTATATATTAGTTGAAGACATAGTCTGAACTAAATCGTAAGATTTAGATATTTAAGATAAAGAGCTTAAGTGTTAACATATTTGAAAAGTTACGCTAGGGATATAAAATGTTGTCCCTTTCTATTGAAAAATAGATAAAAAAACCGGGTGAATTGCAAGGATAATTTTATTTTTTAAAGTAAATTTGCAGCGAAGCTTACTTCTACATAATGAATATCGGAGTATGAACGTTCAACGACTAGAAAGTGAGTAATGTAAACAATAATCTTTCCACGAGCGCCCGGCATCTTAATTATTAAAGGTTTTGTTATTTTCAATTTCACCTTATTGCAACTTCTCGAGAACCACCACACGTGTATTTTGCATAAAACGGTCCTAATGATCATGTAATAATAATGGTAATAATTGAGGCTCCTCTTGCCGTTGGCTGCGAGAAAAGGCAGCCAAGAGTATTAAATATGAACATGCTAAACTTATTTTTATGTATTTGTAAGTCTGCTGCTAAGATATTATAGAAAAATAACAAAAATAAAAACATGAACAACAAAATTTTAAAAACGGATATCATAGGACTAGGACCTAATAGTAATAAAGTTAAAGAATATAAAAATAGCTTAATAAAGCTTTCTAATATTCAAAAAGAAGCAGCTATAGGATTATTACTTGGCGATGCTAGTTTACAATCTCAAAACGAAGGAAAAACTTATAGAATTAAATTTGAATGGGGTGATAAAAACAAGGCATATGCATTACATGTGTTTACTCTTTTTGATCAATGGGTTTTATCTCAGCCTCATAAAAAATCTAGAATAAGTCCTAAAGGTAGAATTGTAATTAATTGGGGGTTTCAGACTTTTAGTCATGAAGCTTTTAATTTTCTAGCTCTCTTATTTTTAGAGCAAAAACATAAAGGTATTAGCGATAATCTTATATTGGATCATTTAACTCCAAGAGGCTTAGCTTATTGGTATATGGACGACGGTGGAAAACTTGATTATAATAAAAATACCAAGAATAAAAGCGTTGTTTTAAATACCCATAGTTTTACCACTTTCGAAGTTGAAACAATGTCTGAACAATTAAGTAGCAAGTTTAACTTGATTTGTGAAGTAAGATCAAATAAGGATAAAAAAATAATCGTTATCAAAGATTTAAGCTATCAAGCTTTTTATAACTTAATTAATCCTTATTTAATTCAGGAAATGAGATACAAGCTGCCATATGATTATAGTAATTAAGATGATGACATAGTCTGAACTTACTTGTGAGAGTAAGAAGTAATAATTAAAAAAATTACGACAACATATTTTGAACAGGCTGATCGCGGACGAGAGTACACATTGTCTCCGCGGTTTGGCACCTTAATAATTTATACTAAATCAAAAAAACAAAAACAAAAAACAAAAAACAATTTCTCTAATGTAATTCTCTAATGCAACTTGCTTAAGGGTTTTACTTTAGTAACATTTATTATTTCATTTTATAATATAGCTCAAATATAGCTATATAACTGATTTAATTTATCTTATCCCTTGCCTGTTCCCAGCTATTTTTAAAGGTCAAAAGCACGTAAAAGTAGTCCAACCGTCAAAAAAACAAAAACAACAAACAAAAAAATAAATTATGAACAAAGTACTTAGAGAAATATTAATAGGAGCTATCTTAGGAGACGCACATATTCGTAAAACAGGTTTAAATAAAGCTTTTATTTCTTTTGAGCAATCAAGTAAAAAAGCTGATTATTTAAACTTCTTACACGAATTAGTTAAAAAAGAAGGTTTACCTTTAATGGATGAAACTGTTAGAACATATTCAAGACAGGATGTAAGATACAATACTCAAAATAGTTCTTTATACTTTAGAACACAATCTATTGAAGAATTAAGACCTTTAGCTGACATGTTTTTAGATGAAGCTGGTGCAAAACATATACCTACAAACATCGCGGAGGAATTCACTCATAGAAGTTTAGCATTTTGGATAATGGATGATGGTCAACAAGTAAAAAGAGGAGGTGTAACTTTATGTACTGATAGCTTCGATTTGGAAGAAGTTAATATTCTTAAAGAAGCTCTTAAACTAAATTTTAATTTGGATACTAATATTCATCATAAAAAAAGTAAAAACGGATCTATTTATGAAAGAATTTATATACCAAAAGCAGGTTTAGATGAAATAAAGCCTAGTATCCTTCCACATATCCACGATTCTATGCTTTATAAAATTAATGCAGGGATAGGTTTTAAACAAAATACAGAAGGTTTCGAAAGCAATCAAGAATCTGAAATGGAAATTGATCTTATAGATACTTAGTTTTTTTTCTCCGCAGATACGGAGAACTTTTGTGTTTTTTTATATTGAATTAGTAGTACATCGGGGATTTGTAATAGAAATATTAGATTAGAAGACGGCTATATGCTGAAACCCCTTTAGAGCTTTAAAGACTTATTTTAATTAATAAGTGAAAATTTAAAGATTGGGCGATCAGCAGGAAAGTTAATAATTTTAGGTGTAAGCTGCTGTATGAATTTTTAACCCCTCAACGACTACACGCCAATATCCATAAGCTTTGTATATGTATTCATACAACTGGATAAAGATATAGTCTAAACTTAACTGAAAGGTTAGGATAAATGCGATGTGAAAAGATAGTCGAGTATAAATTGGGAGAATTGCAAAGATCTCTTACTATTAATTAAGACAATTTGCAGCGAAGCTGGTATCGATATTCAATTATTATATTGTGATAACAGAACGTTCAACGACTAACAAGTGAGTAATATAAACAATAATCTTGACACGAGCGCCCAACAACTAAAGTATTTTTTATTTTTAAGCAAGGGTTGGCTGAAGCCTAGTGAAAATGATTCAGTTAAATTTGTATAAATAAATATTAAATATTAAATATTATAATTTGTGCTATAAAATCTGATATATTTATAAGTCTGCTTACTTTTGCCTGTGCTTACAAAGTAAAAAGCAAAGGTAATATACTATAAATAAAAAAAATAAAAATTTACTATAAAAGACTTAAATAAAAAGAAAAGAATAATTAGTTGAAGACATAGTCTGAACTCAATCGTAAGATTAAGATATTTAAGATAAAGAGCTTAAATGATAACATATTTGGTCGACTCATCCTCTCCTGCTAAGCGTTTTAGGAACACGCTATGGTGGGAAAAACTATCAAACTCCGGGGACATCCTAAAACTTCTAGTACCAAACTATATTCGAAAGATTATATGTGGATGAACTAATCACTCATGTATGGTAATAAGCTATAAGATGAGTAAAAATGAAAGGGATTATCGCGGATCTAAATCAGAAATTACAAACCCACAGCCAAATATAATTTCTGTAAAAGAGCAACGAGTAGACGGTAGTTATTGCATTAATTCTAAATTAATGCGATTAAGGTGTACTCTAATGAACTATGAAAACAGTTATCTAGTCAATAACCTTTCTAAACGATTAAATAATAAACAATTTTCTACTTTAACTCCAAATAATAAATTAAATCCCTGATTTGTCTCAGGTTTGATCGATGCTGAAGGAACATTTTATATTAGCATCAGGAAGGATAATGAATATAAATTAGGTTGACAAATTGGTGCTGAATTTCAAATACAACTTCATAAACGAGATTTAAACTTATTATTACAATTGCAAGACTTTTTTAAAACAGGTTCAGTAAATATAAATAAAACTCGTCACTCAGTATCTTATTCTGTTAAATCTATAAAAAATATAACAAATATAATAATACCACATTTTTTAAAATATAAACTCTTAACTCCTCTTGCCTCTCTTGCCTTTGCAAGGCTACGAGCAAAGGATGTAAGGCTACGAGCATAGGAAAAAGCAGCAGATTTTATTCTATTTAATGAAATTGTAAGATTAATCAATACAAAAGCTCATCTCACTAAAGAAGGGCTTCATCAAATTATTAATATTAAAGCTTCCTTAAATTTAGGTATATCTGAAAATTTAAAATCTTATTCTTATTTTACTAAAATTACTCCAGTTGAAAGACCTCTAATAAAAACTACAAACATTCCAGATCCCTACTGATTAGCAGGATTTGTTAGTGGTGAAGGATGTTTTGATATTAATCTGAAAAAATAAAAAACACATAAAACAGGACATCAAGTAATCTTAAGAATTAGTATTAAACAGCATGAGAGAGATAAAAATTTAATGGAGTTGATCACTAAATATTTAAATAGTGGAAAGATATACAGGTTAGATGAAAGACCTATGGTTTCTTTAACAATAGTAAAATATTCAGATATTACTAATTTAATCATACCTTTTTTTAAAAAATATCCGGTGCTAGGTATAAAACAAAATGATTTTTCAGATTGGTGTAAAATAGCCAAACTAATGAAGGATGGTTCACATCTTACACTTGAAGGTTTAAAATTAATCCGAGCAATTAAAGACGGAATGAATAGAGGTAGAAAATAACTAAATTTTAATCACATGATAAATTTGATCGCCATGCCAGGGGAAGAAGCTTGGAAGGGTTCGGCTGTTCGCCGATTAATAGGGTACGTGAGTTGGGTTCTCACTCACAGAGAAAAAGGATAATAAAAAGAAAAAGTATAATAAAAGTATGAATAACAAAAAAATAAAATTAAATCCCACAGGTAGGGTTAATACCTTGAGTTCTAGTTCTTTTCCACTAAATCTACAGTCTGTTTTTATTGGTATTATGTTAGGAGATGGGAGCTTATACAGATCTTCACCTACATCTAATGTTAGATTTGAAATGAGCTTTGGTCAAAAATACGAAGCATTTGCATTACACTTAGGGGAACTATTTAAAGATTACATGCTCAATCCTGTTAAGAGTTTAGAAGTTAAAGGTTTAAATAAGAACTATACTAATTATAGACTTAAAACTAGAAGTTTACCTATATTTGTACCTTATTTTAATATGTTTTATAATTTCAATCAGGATTTAAACAAACACGTAAAAATTATACCTCAAAATATAATAGAATTGTTGGATCCTGTTGTTTTAGCTTATTTAATACAGACAGATGGAAATTTCGATAAAGGGAGAAACAGAGTAAGAATTTATACTAATAGTTATCAAAAGGAAGATGTTAAGAATTTAGCAATAGCTATCAATAACAAATTGGGCATATATACAGGGGTTTTACATGATAGAAATAATCAATGGATCCTAACAATAGGAGCTAAACAGTTAAATCTATTAAGGGAAACTGTTTCTACACATTTTTATAGTTCAATGCTTTATAGAATAGGTTTATAGCGCAGTTATTTATATTTTTATTTTTAAACCCTTTTTTTAAGAGCCCCTACTTTCAAAATAAATTTTGTTAATTATATAAAAAATTTGAAGAAAAATAAGTAGAAAACCGGAGAAATTGCAAGGATCTCATTCTTGAAATAGAATGATAATTTGCAGCCGAGCTTGACTAAGTGAAATTTTAATTAAAAAGTACAAAAGTCAGGAAGGTTCAACGACTAATAGGTGAGTATCACTAACAATAAGCCTAACACGAATTTCCGGCGATCGTTAATTAAAAATAAGAACGATTGATGACATAGTCTGAACCATTTTGTGAAAATTGGATACTTAGGATAAAGAGCCTAAGTGATAACAATATTGTTAATACGACGTGAGTCAGTATGGTGCTTTGTGAAGTAGGATATCACTATTGTGCCTAAAATTATCAAACTCCGGGGACACCCTAAAGCTTTTGATACTAAACTATTTGTTAATACTAGTATGTGGCTGAAGTAATTACTCAGGTAAAGTAATAAGTCAAAAGATGAATGAAAATGAAATGGGTTATCGCGGATCTAAATCAGCATTCTGTGGAAGTTATGCTGTAAAAGAGCAACGAGCAGATGGTAATTGGTATCCATCAAAAAGATATCTAAGGTGTGCTCTAATGGGTGGCGCAAGCTATTATCAAGTCAGATTCCTTTCTAACCAATTAATATTAAAAAAATTATTCTTTTCTACTGTTAGTGAAAAAACCCCTCAACTAAATCCTTATTTTGTCACAGGGTTTTGCGATGGTGAATCAAGTTTTCAAGTTTCAATTTTTAAGACTAAAAACTTAAAATTAGGCTGAGGCGTACGAGCCCTATTTACAATTGGTCTTCATTCGCGTGACTTAGCATTATTATTACAAATAAAAGAATTTTTTGGCTGTGGAATCATCGTGAAAAACGACCCTCAAAGTGAGATTAGCTTTAGAGTAAATTCGCTTCAAGATTTAACAAATATAATCATTCCTCATTTTTTAAAATATCCACTGTTGGCCCAAAAAGCTGCCGATTTTTATTTATTTAAACAAGTTACTGAATTAATGAAAAATAAAGCTCATCTTAAAACGGAAGGTATAAAGGAAATAATAAATATTAAAGCTTCTATGAATTTAGGTCTTTCAGATGAATTAAAATCTAATTTTATTAATACGGTTCCGGTACAAAGACCAACAATTAAAACAACTAATATTCCAGATTCTAATTGAATTTCTGGTTTCGTCAGTGGTGAAGGAAATTTTTTTGTCGATATTTTTAAATCTAATTCAAATAAAATTGGATTTCAAGTAAAATTAAGATTAAGTATAACCCAACACAGCAGAGACAAAGAGCTATTAGAATTAATCGTTAAAAATTTGGCTGCTGGTATTGTAAACATTCATAGTGAAAATGCTTTCGTTTTCAAAGTAAGTAAACTTGTAGATCTAAATCAAAAAATTATTCCATTGTTTGAAAAAAATCCAATCCGTGGTGTAAAACAGTTAGATTTTGTAGATTTTTGTGAAGTAGCTAAATTAATGAATGAAGGAAAACACCTTACAACTGAAGGTTTAGACTTAATTCGTACAATTAAAAATAAAATGAACTCTTGCCGCCTTTGCTTTGGCGCTTCAGGCAAAAGTTGAGAGGCTACGAGCAAGGGTACGAAAAGAAAATATAATAATAATTAATTGTAGGTTAAATTCTGATCGCCATGCCCTATCTTCTGGAGGGATAATTAGTAAAAAACAGGGGCAGACCTTCTAGTACGAAAGGACCAATAGGCTGTGTTTCCATAGTGTACCAATTGTTTGTAATATTTGTTCAGGGAATCTTAGTATCTCGAAGGCAAAAGTACAGAAAAAAGATGAGAATCCTTTTTAACCTTTTTTTCCTATAAAAAAAGTTCTCCCTACCTTGACTTTTCTATGAGAAAAGTTTAAAGTTTAACCTAAAAAGGCTTAAATATAGTAGGACTCTTAAACAAAATTTTGTTTAATGAGCTAAAGGGTAACAAATTATGAATGCATAGTTGGGTAGCCACAAACATAATAGATAAGTGCTGAATGTCTATAAAGCAAGAATCTACCCCTAAGATACTAAAAACGGTTTAAATAAAATAATTTATTCCTGTAATTAAGAAATAGAACATTTCTAGATAGGCTACAAATGGAAGTATTGTAAAATATTTAGTTTAGTAGTACTAATTTATAAAAAAACTAAGTGTTAATGGTTGTTATTCTTTATTAAGAAATTGATTTTGTAGGGTTAGCTCCCCCTGTTCCATTGTTCTGATTTTTACTTGTGCATTTTTCTTATTTGTACTTGTGCATTTAAAAACGAAATGAACTTGTGTTCTTATTTGTACTATTGCATTTGCTTTTGCTTTTGCTTTTGTTCTTACGACAAAAGTAATAATTCTTACGACAAAAGTCAGAATTCTGACGACAAAAGTAAGAAATGCAAAGCAAATGTAAGAATACAAACTCTAGCCTTACAACCTTTCTCGTAGCCTTGCAACCTTTGCTTGTGCTTGTGCTTTTTCTTGTGCTTTTGCTTTTGCTTTTGTTCTTACGACAAAAGTAAGAATTCTTACGACAAAAGTCAGAATTCTGACGACAAAAGTAATAATTATTAGACAAAACTCAGAATTATTACGACAAAAGTAAGAGAGGCCAAAGAGGCAAGAGAGGCAAGAGAGGCAAGGGAGGCACAAGTAAAAATGCACAAGTAAAAATAAAAGAAAAGAAAAATAAAATAAATTAAATAAATTAAATAAATTAAATAAATTAAATAACCAAATAAAGGTCTTTTCGTATAAAGGCTAGTACAATTTCTTTTCATGGAATGAATATCAGTTCGATTCTGATAAGGACCAATTTTAATTTAATTTACCGAGGGATAAAGAATACAGACAAAAGAAGCATAAGAATAAAATATCAAATACTAGACTAAATTTTAAAGAAAATAAACTTAATTTTTTTTTTAACATAAACAAAAGAAAGTGACAAAGGAAACAAGGCAAGGAAGAATAAGTTTTAATTCCAAGTCTAGTGTGTTTGAATTACTTGAGGCATACAAATAAGGAGCTACAATTGTGCGCCCTTGCAAGGCTAGATTTGGTTTTATTATAAAATTCATAATTATTAATTTTGTCTAAGAATTCTGACTTTTGTCTAAGAATTCTGAGTTTTGTCGTAATAAAAAAAGCACAAGCAAAAGCAAATGCAAAAGTACAAATAAGAACCAATACAAGAGTCCAAATCAGAACAACAGTAAACAGGCAACAGGTCATTTAGTTTTAACATGAATTTTGAATTCTAAAAATAAACAACTAATGCAAAAGTAACTCTAAGAATTCTGACTTTGTTCTTAAAATAAGAATTATTACTTTTGTCTAAGAATTCTGAGTTTTTTCTAATAATTATTACTTTTGTCTAATAATTCTGACTTTTGTCTAAGAATTATGACTTTTTTCGTAATAACACAAGCACAAGCACAAGAAAAAGCACAAGAAAAAGCACAAGCACAAGCAAAAGCACAAGCAAAAGAAATAAACTAAAAAAATAAATTTAAAAGGGCAAATAAACTTAAAAGGGAGAGTTACCTGGCGATTTTCCTTTCCTTAACAAGGTGCTATTGAAATTAACGGGATAGGGCTAGTGAGGCACTGGTAATGTAATATATTTGGAATAATTGTATAGTACTACTTCTACAAATTAAAATACCACCACTCAAATCCACTCTGTTCCTTGACAATGTTTAATTATTTTGTTTGCCCCTAAGGGTGTAGGCTATAGTTTAGGTCACAAATAAAATTGGGAATGAAGATGAAAAATTAAGATGGTAATGATAAAGACCATGGGGTTTAAATGGCAGCAAAACAACAAAAGTCATTAAGTGAATTA
>Ga0193716_1000182_pt1 | contig 37786 bp, 34 predicted proteins | sample U2c1metaG_FD_145901 | JGI IMG/M metagenome (GOLD analysis project Ga0193716, IMG submission 145901) | Soil microbial communities from a riparian zone of the East river system, Colorado, United States - U2c1 | ecosystem: Environmental > Terrestrial > Soil > Riparian zone | place: USA: East River...
GCGCCCCCTTGTTCCACGCGACCACCGCGGGTTCGCGTTCGACGACGACCACCGAGCCGACCGACGGGTTGGCCACCGCCTCGCACAGGGAGAAACCGACGCCGAGGCCGCCGACCAGGAGGCGGCCACGCACCGGCATGCGGGACGCGGCCATGGCCACCATCAGCCGTTCGGACTCGCCGTTGCGCGTGTCCATCAGGAACATGCCGTTCGCGATGATCTCGTGGTGCGGGCCGACGCGACGAAGCACCAGTTCGCCGCAAGCCCCGGTCACGCGCGCCAGCACTTCCGGGGTCACCTCACCAGACTAGGAGCCTGCGCCACCGAGAAACGCCACGAGCGGTGCTTCAGGACCGTCCAGGGTCCTGAAGCACCGCTCGTGGGTTTCGACCGCGCGCCCGGTCAGACCCTGGTGAGCTCGTCGATCAGCGCGTCGACATCGAAGTGCTCGCCCTCGCTGCCGAGCGGGACCACCTCGTCGGTCGCGCCGAGGAAACCGGCGACGGCCTCGTGGTCCAGCTCCAGCAGGGCGTAGCCCTCCGGCGACTCGATCTCCACGACCAGCATGTGCAGCCCGCGCTCCTCGACCGGCCGCAGCCGCACGTCGCCGACCCCCGCCGAGTCGGTCAGACCCTCGACGAGCAGCTCACGGGAGAACACCCACTCGACCCAGCGGTCCCGGTCGGTCTGGAACGCGGCGGTCACCGTGTACGGGTGGTCGACGCGGTAGGACCAGCGGGAACGGACCGGCGTGGTGCCGTCGTACAGCGCGACGAGCTCTGCGTGGATTGCCTCGGTGGTCATCTCTGGCCCTCCTCCTCGATCCGCCACTGGGTGTGGGTCGGTCGAAGGTGAGATGCGGCGGAGGGCCAGATCTGACGTCCAAAGCTCGACATTCACGCCATCAGGTATGACCGGGGCCACACGTGTAACGCCTGACCTGCGGTTTTAGATGAGGCCGAGCCCGCGCACGGCGTCCCGCTCCTCCGCAAGCTCCTGGACCGACGCGTCGATCCGCTCGCGGGAGAAGTCGTCGATCTCCAGACCCTGGATGATCTCCCAGCCGCCATCGGCGCAGCGGACCGGGAACGACGAGATCAGGCCCTCCGGCACGCCGTAGGAGCCGTCGGAGACGACCGCCATCGACGTCCAGTCGGTGCCGTTGACCCAGTCGTGGACGTGGTCGATGGCGGCGTTCGCGGCCGACGCGGCCGACGACGCGCCCCGCGCCTCGATGATCGCCGCGCCGCGCTTGGCGACGGTCGGGATGAACGTGTCGCGCAGCCAGGCGTCGTCGTTCACGGCGGCCGCGGCGGTCTGCCCGCCGACCTCGGCGTGGAACAGGTCCGGGTACTGCGTCGCGGAGTGGTTGCCCCAGATCGTCATCTTCGCGATGTCGGCCACCGGGACGTCGAGCTTGTTGGCGAGCTGCGACAGCGCGCGGTTGTGGTCGAGGCGGGTCATCGCCGTGAACCGCTCGGCCGGGACGTCCGGCGCGTGCGACCGCGCGATCAGCGCGTTCGTGTTGGCCGGGTTGCCGACCACGAGGACGCGCACGTCGGCGGCGGCGCCCGCGTTGATGGCCTCGCCCTGCGGTTTGAAGATGCCGCCGTTGGCCTCGAGGAGGTCGCCGCGCTCCATGCCCTTGGTGCGGGGCCGGGCGCCGACGAGCAGCGCGACGTTGACGCCGTCGAACGCGCGCTTCGCGTCGTCGGTGATGTCGATGCCGCTGAGCAGCGGGAACGCGCAGTCGTCGAGCTCCATGGCGGTGCCCTCGGCGGCCTTCAGCGCCGGGGGGATCTCCAGCAGCGACAGCCGCACGGGCGTGTCGGGCCCGAGGAGCTGGCCGGAAGCGATGCGGAACAGCAGTGCGTAACCGATCTGGCCGGCGGCACCGGTGACGGTGACCTTGACGGCAGCCTTGCTTGCCACGGGGAAGATCCTCCCGAATAAGAAGAGAAAGACGGTGCCTGCGAGGCTATCAAGCTGAGTCAGGCACGCTGACGAGGTGCGACTCACGTCTCGCGGCCGGGGCCGCATGCCCCCTCGTCAGCGCCACTCGGCGGCGGACTGCCAGACGCTGCGGTGCCTGCTGACCCGCGCGTCGACCACGTCCGGGTGAAACGACTTCGTGGCGTTCTCCCGTTCGGCGGCCACCTCGGCGATGAGTTCGGTGGCCGGCCCACGTACTAGCAGTGTGGTCTCCGAATGGGTCAGCCGACCGGTGTGCCCGATGACGTCGACCCGACGCCGCGCGAACCCCGCCGCGCGCGCCGGCCACAACCCGGCGGTGGCCACGAGCAGGGCGACGGACTCCACCAGCAGCAGCGGCGACAGGAGCACCATGAGCACGATCAGCTCCGGCGACAGGATGTGCGCGATCACGGCGAACACCCGATCACCGAAGGTCATGGGCGGCGGTGGGGCCGATCGACTGGTCGGCGCGGGCTCCAGCTTGTCGCGACGGAGGAGCCGGAGAACGAGGAATGGCCGCCACGCCGTGATCCGTTCTCGGATCGTCCACTCGCGACCCTTCGCGTCGAGTACTCGTGTCATCTCTCCCCCTGAGTCCCCTGTGAAGTTGCCATGGTCGCAAGGCCGCCACCCTTTGAGTGGATGACCATGATGCTGCAGGGACCGGACTCGACCGTTCGGATCGAGGTGCTCGGTGACGAGCTACGCCGCCTCCGAGAGGCGTCCGGACTGACGCTCGCGCAGGTCGGTGAGCGGATCGGGCTGAGCATCTCGCACCTGTCCCGGTTGGAGAGTGGGAACCGACCGCAGAGTGTGGAGGACGTGGCGGCGCTTCTGGTGGTCTACTCAGCCGCCTAGTAGCGTGTCGTCGCTAATATTCGGCGTGGATGATGTAGGTGTGTAGCGGTGGTCTTGTCTTCCCGTCGTGAGGGTGTGTCGTGTTGAAGTCGTCGTTGCCGTCGGTGGTGCTGAGTGTCGATGAGCGTGAGTGGCTGACCAGGGTGGTCAGGACTGGTGCGCATCCGGCGCAGGAGGTCCGTAGATCGCGGATCTTGCTGGAGCTCGACGAGAACGGTGGCGGGCCCGCGGGCCGGCGTGAGATCGCTGAGCGGGTTGGCGTCGACCCGCAGACGATCACTGACGTGGCCAGGGTGTATGCCGATCGTGGTGGTGATGTCGCGGCGACGATTCAGCGGAAGAAGCGTCTCACGCCACCGGTTGAGCCGAAGGTCACCGGTGAGGTCGAGGCGCGGTTGATCGCGTTGGCGTGTTCGGCCCCGCCGCCCGGTCATGCCCGCTGGTCGCTGCGGCTGCTGGAAAGGCAGGTCCAACTGGTCGCCGACATCCCGGACATGGACCACTCGACCATCGGGAAGGTGTTAAAAAAACGGCGCTTCGTCCTCATCTGAAGAAGTGCTGGACCATCCCGCCCGCGGCGAATGGCGAGTTCCTCGCGAGAATGGAAGACGTTCTCGCGGTCTACGCCCGCCCGTTGGACCCGGCGGCGCCTGTGGTCTGTATGGACGAGAAGCCGTATCAACTCCTTGACCACGCCCGCGACCCGATTCCGGCCGCTCCCGGCAACGATCTCAAGATCGACTCCGAGTACGTTCGTCGTGGGACCTGCTCGATCTTCGTCTGGGTCGAGCCTCTGGCCGGCCACCGCCGGGTCACCGCGCGTGAACACCGAACCCGCCTGGACTGGGCCGGCGAGGTCGACCAACTCCTGAACCACGACTATCCCGACGCGGAGAAAGTCGTCCTGGTGATGGACAACCTCAACACCCATTCCCTCGGCTCGCTCTACGAGGCGTTCGAACCCGCCAAGGCGTTCGCCTTGGCCCAGCGGCTCGAGATCCATCACACCCCTAGACACGGGTCCTGGCTCAACATCGCCGAGATCGAACTCGCGGCCCTGACCCGTCAATGCTTGGACCGTCGCATCGCCGACCTCGACATCCTCAACACCGAACTCACCGCATGGCAGAACGCGATCAACGCCGACCAACGGCAGGTCAACTGGCACTTCACCACTCAACAAGCCCGAACCAAACTAAAACACCTCTACCCCGAAATTTAGAGGCGACAGTCTACTAGCGGGCCGCCTTCGATTGTCATCGCTACCGCGATCATGCAGGCGCCGAAGCCGGCGTAGGTCAACACATCCACGCCTCGGCCGCGGATCAGGATCAACCCAGCCTGCTCGTCGGACAGCAGCGCGCGCAGCGCCGCCGCGAGGAACAGGGCCACGCCGATGAGCACCGTCCCCTGTCGCCAGTGGTACAGCACGATCCGCACCAGACCCAGCGCCACCACCGCCAGCACCATCGCGAACGGCAAATGCGCCAGCACGGGGTGGCGGCGACGGTGCGGGGTGGTCATGACCGCTCCGCTGCCAACACTGTGTTGCTCAACAACATCGCAATGGTCATAGGTCCCACCCCACCGGGCATGGGTGCGACCCAACCGGCTACTTCGCGTACGCCTGGGTGGACGTCGCCGACCAGACCTTCATCCGTTCGGGTGATTCCTACGTCCAGCACAGCCGCGCCGGGCTTGATCATGTCCGGTGTGATCAGCGCCGGGTTGCCTGCTGCGGCGACGACGATGTCCGCGCGGCGGACCTCGGCGGCCAGGTCCTTGGTGCCGGTGTGGCACAGGGTCACGGTGGCGTTCTCGGAGCGGCGGGTCAGCAGGAGGCCGAGCGGCCGGCCGACCGTGACACCTCGGCCGACGACGGTGACATTGGCGCCGGCCAGAGGCACGTCGTAGCGCTTGAGCAGCTCGATGATGCCCAGCGGAGTACAGGGCAGCGGACCGGTCTCGCCGAGGACGAGCTTGCCGAGGTTCATCGGGTGCAGGCCGTCGGAGTCCTTGTCCGGGTCGACGCGGGCCAGCGCGGCGCCCGCGTCGAGGTGGCCCGGCAGCGGCAACTGGATCAGGTAGCCGGTGCAGGCGGGGTCGGCGTTCAGCTCGTCGATGACCGCCTCGAGCTGGGCCTGCGTGATGTCGGCCGGCAGGTCGCGCCGGATCGACGTGATGCCGACCTTCGCGCAGGCATTGTGCTTGCCGCGCACGTACGAGTGCGAACCGGGATCGTCGCCGACCAGCACCGTGCCGAGGCCGGGCACGATGCCCCGCTCGGCGAGCGCGGTCACCCGCGTGCGCAGGTCCTCGAAAATCGCGTCTCGGGTGGCCTTGCCGTCCAGAATCGTCGCGGTCACGGACGCCATCCTCTCACCGGGGTCCGACACGGATCGCGGCTATGCCGACCGCGACCATCGTGACGCCGACGCCGATCAGGCTCGTCGCGTTCAGCGCGCTGCCGGACGTCGGGACGATCACGTCCAGCAGCACAGCGCCGATGAGCTGCCCGGCCACCGACGACATGCCGAGCACCAGCACGCCGGTCACGCGCACGGCCGTCACCGCCGTCATGATCGTGACGATGCCCAGCGTGCCGCCGACGTAGAGCCACCACTGGCCGGGCAGCGCGGCCGGCCAGCCGCGCACGATCACGTCCACGACCGCGGCGAGGATCAGCGCGGCCGTGCCGACCAGGAAGTTCACGATCGTGGGCACGACGACGTTGTCCGCGGCCGTGCGGACGCGGCCGTTCACCGCCGTCTGCCACGCGAGGCCGAACCCGGCGATCGCCGGCAGTACCGCCCACCACAGCCCGCCGCCATCGCCGACGGCCGCGTGGTCCGACACCGAGATGATCACCGCGACCACGGCGAGCAACGCGCCGATCGCACGCGGCCACGTGATCGGCTGCGGACCGCCCGGCCCGAGCCCCGCCCGGTCGACCGGCAGGCTCGACACGATCTGGCCTGCGACGACCGCCACGGTAAAAACCGCGACACCGAGGATTGCAACGGTCAGGCCCTGGGTAGTGACGAGGAACGCACCACAGGTGCCGCCGAGGATCTGCCACGGCTTCAACTCACCCGTACGGAGGGTTCGGCGCAATCGGCCCACGCCGGCGCGGGCGGCTGGCAAGATCGGCAACACCGCGAGGAGGAGCACCGAACCGACGAAGAAGGAGATCAACGCGGCGAGAACACCGTCGTGGAGCTGGTAACCGAGCTGGCCGTTCACCCGGCCCTGCACGGCCAGCGCCACCCCGCCCAAAGAGGCAAGAGCGGCCCCCGCCGCACGCCGCCGGGCGGTCGGATGATGTGCTGAGGACCGAGCGGCGGTAGTCACGTGTCGTCATCTTCGTTCATCCGGCCTTGCGGGCACCGTGAGGGCCGGGTAAAGAAGCAGACTGTGACGCCGGCCGAAGGACAAGGGAAGATGTCACCGTGGCACAACCGACACAGCTAACCCCGACTGAGCAGGACGCCCTGGTCAAACAGATCGGGCTGGCGATGCTGCGCGTCGCTCCCGAGGACTGGGAACAGCTCACCGTCGACTACCGCGCCGTCGGCCGCTACGCCGAGTCGACCGGCCAGGTCGTGTACTCCGACGGCGCCGCCGAGTCGTGGACGATGCCGGCCGACCTGCAGAGTCTGTTCGCGCGCCTGCGTGGCGGCATGTACCGGGAGGGCCGGGGCACCTGGTTCAACGCGCGGTACCGCCTCGACCACCCGTCGAGCTACAACCTGGAGTACGACCGCGAGGAGCCGGAGTGGGACCTCCCGCCGGCGCCGCAGGCGTACCCGGACGACCTGCGGCTGTTCCCGCGCTCGGACGACAACGTGCCGGAGTGGCTGCGCAGGCGGCTCGCCACGGCGCCACCGCCAGGTCCCCCGCCCGGCACGCCGATGCAGGACCGGCCGATCGGTCCGCCGACGCCACGGTTCCGGGTGGCGCGGATCTTCGACGGTCCCGGTGAGGACGGTCGTCCGTCGGTCAACCGGCCGCCCGTCGACGAGATGGACATCCAGGACCTGCTGGACTACCTGGACGGCGCCCCGCTAGCCGGGCCCGCCCGCGGGTACGAGATCGACCGGCTGGACCCCAACGGTCAGCAGTCGGTGCCGGTCGCGTTCCACACCGACGGCACGTGGATCTGGCCGGCCGCGGTCAACTACTTCCTGCGTGAGCACGACATCGCGCCGGAGCCGGATCTCGTCGAACACATCCGGCGCATGCACTTCCAGCTGCCGCAGGTGGACGAGCAGACCCGCTCGGCCGCGCAGCTGTTCCTCGGTCCGCCGCCGGGTGGGCCTCGGCCGCCCGCGCCGGCGCCGACCAGGGCGATGCCCGTGCCGGCGCCGGTTCCCGCGCCCAAGCTGCCGCCGATGGCTGCCCCGATGACGCCGCCGCGTGCCGCGCTGCCGTCGCAGGGACCGCCAGGGCGTCAGATCGACCACCTGCGTACGCGGCTCGATGATCTCGACGTGCCGGAGTCCGCGTACCGCATCGGCCCGCCGGCCGGTCGCGGATGGACGATGGAGCAGACCGACGAGGGTTGGCGGGTCGGTTGGTACGACCGCGACTACGTGGCGCCCGCGATGTTCGAGGACGTCGCGGACGCGTCGGCGTTCCTGCTCGGCAAGGTCATGCTCGACACCGACCGGTGGGCCGCCGGGCCGCAGAACCCGGAGCTCCCGCCGCTCGAGGACCACGGTTTCGAGCCGATGTCGGCGCCGATCGAGGAGTTCGAGCCGCCGCCGGCGCCACTCGCGCCGTCGCCGTTGGATGACTTCGGCCCGCCAGAGCCCCCGCTCCTTCGGCCGCCGCCCGGCACACCGGAGCCACTGCGGCCGCCACCCGGCACGCCGCCACGACCGGAGCCGACACGGACGATGGCGATGGAGGCGCCCGCGCCGCTGCCGGTCCGGGAGCCGGTGCCGGCGCCCATGCGCGAGCCGATCCGGGAACCTATGCGGGAGCCTGCTCGGGAGCCGGCCATGGCGTCGCGTTCGCTGAACGGCGCCGCCGCCGCGCCGCCCGGTGCCGAGTGGCCGATCAACCCGCTGCCCGGGGAGCCGCCGCTGACGCTGTTCCGCGGCAAGCGGGTCATCGAGCTGGAGCCGGGTACCGAGTTCGACCGGTTCGGCGACGACGACGGCAACCTCGTGTACGCCGCGGGCACGCCGTTCTCGGAGCGGTCGCTGGTGCCGGAGTGGATCGACCGGCCGTACCACGTCTATCGCGTGCGGCAGCCCGTGCAGGTGCTGACCGGCGCGGCGATCCCGTGGTTCGACCAGCCCGGTGGTGGCACCGCGTTCCTGCTGCCGGACGCGATCGGCGAGCTGGTGGCGCACGGACAACTCGTCGAGGTCGACGGCCGGGAGCGGCCGAGGGGATAACCGTGGTGCTATGACGAGGTGAGATCTACCTCGTCGGCGCCTTCGGTGACACGTTGGGTCAGCCGGGTGCTCTCCGCACCCGGCGCCCCTGCACCGTCGGAGGTTCCCATGCGTATCCGAAGCACGATCTTCATCGCCGCGATCAGCGTCGAAACGACGGCTGGCTGACCCTGGTTGGCCTCCGGCCCCCGGATTCCACGCTACGGCACACCACCGACAGAAATCGGTGCGAGCGCCGCGTCTGTGGACAACCGTCCCAGTTGTGTGGACAACCGACGCCGCACCGCCCACGGCTGTCGGTACCCGCGGCTAGGCTGGATTCCGGGGGGCCGGAGGCCGCCGTCGCGACGGCGGCCTGTGGACAACTGCTGGCTCGACCCAAGAGTGTCGGTGTCCGGTTTTGGGGACCGGAGGTCGCGCTCATCGGCGCGTGCGGACAACCATCGCCGCGACGACCGGCACTGTCGGTGCCTGCGGCTACCGGCGACCACCGACAGAAACGGGTCGCGGGCGGAGTTTGTTGTGGGCGGATGTGGCTGCCGTGAATCTCGCTGTCGGTGCGGCCGGCTTGGCCGCCAGGCTCTGTCGACGTCCGTTTGTGAGTGAACCCGGTGGTTCCGCGCCGCGAAAGGCGCGTTCGGGACATGCGCGATGCCATGAAAGGCGCGTTCAGGGCACTGGGTGCCCTCAACGCGCCTTTCACGGCATAACCCGATGTCCCACAAGTGCCGTTCGCGGCCAGCATCCGGCGGTGGTCCCGGGAAGCGGCCTCCGCACCGGGGCGACCACCGCACATCAGCAGCCACGATGTTGATCGAACCCCTGGCGTGGCCGCTGGCCCCCTCGAACCACGCTACCGGCGACCACCGACAGAAACACGGCGTTGCCGGGCCGCTGTGGACAACCGGAACGCCTGTGGACAACCACGTCCCGGCGCACCGGGACTGTCGGTGTCCGCGGCTACGCTGGATTCCGGGGGGCGGCGGCCGGCCTCACTCGGTCGGTAGGCGGCCGTGGCGGGTCAGCCACTTCGCGTAGACCTGTTGTCGCGCTGGGGCTTTCTGCCAGTAGCACTCTTCCGCGCGTGCTTGCAGTGCCCGCATGTCCGCGTCGGCGATCGGCCCCTCTCGCGACCACACGATCAGGTGGCGGGTCTGGATCGGAGCACCCACGAGCGGCCGGCACACCACCCCGGGCCGTGCGCGGCTGGGCGCCTGCAACAACATCACGCCGCCGCCCATCGTCACCAGTTCGGCCGCTATCTCCTGATCAAGGCCCTGCAGTTCGGGCATCGGCACGTGGTGGCGCAGGCACACATCCCGCACGTAGCCCGCGAACCAGTCGTCCGTGTGCGCGGCCGTGAACCAGTGCAGGCCGGCGACCTCGGACAGCTCGACCTCCTCCGCCTCGGCCAGCCGCGACTCGGCGCCGACACCCACGAACAGCGGTTCGGTCGCGATCGCGGCGCGGCTCAGCACCGGCGGCAGCTCGAGCTCGTGCCCCGGCGCCTCCTGGCACACGACCAGCTCGAGCCGCCCGTCGACCAGCAGCTCCAGCATCGTGTCGCGGCCGCCGGTCACCCGCAGGTCGACGGTGGCGCCCGGCAGGACCTCGGGCACCAGCGTCGTCATCGCCGACGTGATGGTGCCGGCCGTCGCCGCGACGCGGATCGTCGTCGGGTCGCCGGGGCCTTGCTTGCGGACGCTGCGGTCCAGGCCGCTGACCGTCGCCAGCACCGCGCGGGCATGCATGAGGACGACGTCGCCGAGGGCGGTCGGCCGGCTGCCGGTGCGGTCGCGGTGGAACAGCGGTCCGCCGACCAGCCGCTCCACGCGCTGTAACTGTGCGGTGAGCGCGGGTTGGGAGATGCCGAGCGCGGCCGCGGCCTTCGTGATGCTGCCGGACTGCGCGATCGTCTCAACGAGCCGAAAGTGCCGTACCTCGAGATCCATGTCGCACCCGCCTGTGTCACTCGTAGTAGAGGGCGAGATCGACCACCTGTGACGGTCGGTGCGGTCATTCACCCACTCGGAGGCCGTAGGCGGCCGCGAACGCGATCGCCGTGTCGATGTCGACGCGGGCGCCCGCGAGCGTGCCCTGCCGCAGGACGTTCGCGTCGAGCTGGGTGCCGCGCAGGTCGGCGCCGTCGAACTGGGCCTGCAGGACGCGGGCGCCACGCAGGTCCGCGCCCGTCAGGTCGGTCTCGCGCAGGTCCGCGCCGGACAGGTTCGCCTCGCGGAACCGGAGCCCGGTCAGCGTGCTCTTGCGGAAGTTGGCGCCGACGAGGCTCGCCAGCGTCAGGTCGGTCTCCTTGATCGTCCACGGGCGGAAGCGGCACTGGTGGAAGTTCGAGCCGAGCAGCGAGCAGCCGATGAACTCGGTGTGCGTGAGGTTGGCGCGCTCGAACGTGCACGACCGGAACGCCGTCGTCGTGTGCTTCGACTCGCCGAGGTCCGCGCGGCTGAAGTCGCAGTGGTCAAACGTGCAGCCCTTGGTGACCAGCCCGCGCAGATCGGCCTCGACGAACACGGCGTGCTCGAAGCGCCGGCCCTCCCAGGACTGATGGGAAAGGTCGGCGTCGCGGAAGTCCTCGGTCATGCCAAGAGACTAGGGAACGACCTGCGGCTGACCTGGTCGAGGAGTTCCTGAACGGAGCCGGTAGGTAGGTTTCCTCCCATGACACTGGGGGTCGAGCCGAGGGTGATCGCTGGCCGGTATGCCCTGACCGGCGAGCTGGGCCGGGGCGGCATGGGTGTGGTGTGGCGGGCCACGGATCGCGTGATCGGCCGCGAAGTGGCGGTGAAGGAGCTGCGGCTGCCGCCCGGCAGCGCGGCGGGTGAGCAGTCGGTGCTGGCCGAGCGGGTGCTGCGCGAGGCACGCACGGCCGGACGGTTGAACGACCCGGCGGTCGTCACCGTGCACGACGTCGTCGTCGAGGACGACGTGCCGTTCATCGTGATGGAGCTGGTGGTCGCCCCGACGCTGGCGGACGTGGTCGCGGCGTCCGGTCCGCTGTCACCCGAGTGGGTGGCCGACCTGGCCGGTCAGGTGCTGGCGGCGCTGGAGTGCGCGCACGCCGAGGGGATCGTGCACCGGGACGTCAAGCCGGCGAACATCATGGTGCTGCCGAACGGGCGGGTTAAGCTCGCCGACTTCGGCATCGCGCAGGCGGTCGACGACCCGACGGTGACGGTGTCGGGCACGATCGTCGGCTCGCCCGCGTTCATGGCGCCGGAACGGATTCGCGGCGAGGCGGCCACCCCGGCGTCGGACCTGTGGTCGCTCGGCGCGACGCTGTTCTACGCGGCGGAGGGGTGGCTCCCGTTCGAGCGGCAGACCACGGCGGCCACCCTGCACGCGGTGCTCAACGACGTCCCGCAGCTAGTGCGCTGCCCCGAGCCGCTGGCCTCGGCCGTGACCGGGTTGCTGATCACCGAGCCGGCCGCACGGCTCACCGGCGCGCAGGTGCGGGCGTTGCTGCGCAGGGCAGCCAAGACCGTGGTCGGGATGACCGGTCCGGTGGTCCATGGCCCGACGGTGCCGGTGGCGCCGACCTCGTGGGTCCGGCCGGAACGCCCGGCCGCCGGCCGGCGGCGGGGCCTGGTCGTGCTGACGGCGATCGTCGCGGCGCTCGTGCTGTTCGGCGGCGGTCTCGCGGTCGGTCGGCTCGCGTGGTCCGGCACGGACGAACCGGCCGGGACGACGTTCACCTACGGCGCGGGCGGCGAGCTGCCGGTGTTCGCGCCGGCGTTGAAGGCGCCGAGCCTGGTGTGTCTGAACGGCAGGCCGACGCAGGGCACCCGGTACCCGCTGAGCGCCACGACCGACTGCACCGACGCGCACGACGCCGAGATCATCGGTTTCGCCTGTGTGCTCAACGACTTCGGCGCCGGCAAGGGGCGGCCGGACTACCCGGGCATGGCGGCGCTGACCGCCTGCGACCAGTCGCTGTGCGGGATCATCTTCGACTCGGACTGGGTGTCCTACGAGGACAAGGCCGACGTGCTGAAATGGGCGGCGATCGTGCCGACCGAACAACAGTGGGACGAACACCCGGCGACCGAGGGCAACTACTCCGTCGCGCCCGCGCTGTGCGTCGTGTGGCGCACCGACGGGGAGAAACTGAAGAAGTCGGTCCTACGCGACGTCGGATAGTCCGACTCGTCCGAGACCGGTTCGGTGGCAATACCGCAGATCGACGTCGTCGCGGCTCATTCGAGGTGGGCGTCGCAGAAGTTTGCGACGGTGGTGGGATCGAGTTGTGCGACGGCGAGTAGAGCTTGCTTCCATTCTGACGTGGTGAGGATCTCGGCCACCAGGTCGGCATTGCTCGTGTCACCAGTTATCGCGATGAGTGTGTCGAGACCGTACGCGCGTATTTCCGGATCGTGGATCGCGCGAATCGCGGTGCGGGCGCTGGCATGGTCGTCGAGACGAGTGGTCAACACCGCAAGGCGTTGCCACAGGTAATCGTCCACCAGGTTCGGCTGCGGCAGCCCTCGTGCGGCCGCCACCGCCGAGTTCGCGCAGGCGGCCGCACTGGCGTGATCGCCCGCGTGGAACGCGATCTCGGCGATGTCGGTCCACGCTCGTGCTCGCTTCGCCGGATCGTTGATCTGGCTGACAATTCGGTCCGCCTCGGCGTAGTCACCGTTCGCGGCAGCGATCGTGGCCGATGGGTCGTCGTGAAGCCGCGCGGTGGAGATCTTCCCGGTGAGTCGTACGGCACGCGCATGGTCACCGACGAGCCGTGCGTAGGAGACCAAGGCGGCAAGTTCGGCGGTGGCACGTTCGACGTCCACGAGTGATTCGGCGGCGTCCAGCAGGGTGTGCGCCCACGTCAGATCGAGCTGCGCCACGACTGTGGCGAGATAGCCCAGATTGTCCGATGTCTTCTGCCTGGCGTCGCCCGAGTTGATGAGCTCGTGCGCCACGCGAGCCAGCCGTTCCGCGTGGTCGCCATGTCCGATGACCAGTTCGGCCCGCGCGAGTTGGACGAGCGCCAGAATGCGTTCGCCCATCTCGGTGATGAGGTCTACTGCCGGTGCGACCGTGTGCAGCAGGCGGGCGGCGAGACCAACCGCGCCCCCCTCAACCAGTCGCTCCGCTTCCCCGATCGACTCGGAAATTCGGACAGCGGGTTTGGGAAACGCGAGTACAGACCTGATGGTCAGTTCCCGGTCGCCTGCCTCCGCCGTCCAGGCGAGGACGTCATCCGGGTCCGGGTCGGGGGACGCACCGACACGAATCAATTCCAGGCGGCCGGCTCGACGGTGGTTCCCGGCTTCGTGCAGCGCCCCGATGAGCTGGTTGACCGGCTCGGATTCCGTGGTCCCCTCGGCAGCAGCGGCCTCGAAGACGTCGGCGAGCCGTTCGAGCCGGGCCGAGTCGCCGAGCACCGCGAGTGGCTGCGCCAGCGCGCCCAGGATTCGGAGGTGCCGGGTCCGTTGGTCGACGGACGTGCCGGCGGTCGCTTCCACGGCGAGGGCCAACCGCGTCGCGCGGGATTTCTCACCTGCCACGGCCAAGAAACCCGCCAGCCTGGTCACCTGCCGCCCGTCGAATTGGCGGCCAGGGGCGCCGAGTGCGGACCGCTCGACGAGGTCGTCAAGACCGGAGTGCAGCGGGGCGCGCACCCACGGCGGGTATCCGCTGTCAGTGAGGGCCTGCGCGAGCTCGGCAGAGCTGTCCGCGTGACCCGCGACGGACATAGTCAGTTCGAGCAGGGCCCATTCGATGGCCGCGCTGTTGGCATTGGTGATGCGTTCGAGCAGCCGGATCGCGGCGCGGGCATTTCCCTCGAGCGCCAGCGCCTCAGCGGTGGGTTGGACGTCGTCCAGGCTTCCCTGCTGCCGCGTGCGGTAGATGAACCGGAGTGCCTGGAGCGTGGTCATGATCCGCGGTGCCGTGATGGGCAGGCGATCCCTGGCACGGAAGAAACCGCCGAGCCCCGCGAAGACGGCGCTTTCCGCCTCCGCGAACAGCAGGTGCGCACGGTCGCGCTCGCCGCAGCCGGCCAAGGCCTCGGCCAGTAGGCACCGCGCGTAGGCGTGGAGCTCGTCGTTCCAGTCAGGCTCGGTCGCGGGGCCGTTCGGATCGGGCACCGGCGCGAGTTGGCTGGTGGCTTCTTCGGCCAACTCCCTGGCTTGCGGTATGTCGCCACGGTTCGCCAGCGCCGCGGCGACGCCGCTCAGCGCCAGCAGCCGATCCCAGTCGCGGGTACTGGTGGCGATCCACCCGCGTGCCGCCGCCAGGTTCCCCGCGGCCGCGGCGGCGGCCGCCACGGCGTTGACAGCGGGTGCTCTACGGGCCTGCTCAGCTACGACATCCAGCAGCCGGCGTGCGCCGGCCTGGTCGTCGATGCGAGCCAGCGCCACGGCGAACGACTTGAGAGCGTCGTGTCTGTCCCCCAGATTGTGGATCTGGCTCGCCGTGCTCAAGGCGACCTCGACGAGTGCGGCCGCGAGACCCCGTTCGCCGGCGGCGGCAAGCGGACGGAGCAACGCCGGCAGCGCCGCCATGCGCGAGTACGGGTCGCCGATCCCGGTCGCCAGGGCGATCGCGCGGTGCGGCTGACCGAGGGCGATCCACACGGCGGGGAGGTCGGTCGGGAGCCCTTCGGTGCACGCGGCGAGGCTGTCGCGGGCCACCGCCAACCGCAGGAGACTCGCGAAGTCGGGCTGGTCGGCACGCAGTATCAGCCCGGTCGCCACGTCGACCTCGGTGGCGGCGGCGCCGTAGCCGCCGGTGACCGCCAGCAACCGCTGTTGACGTGCCTCGTCGACCGCGTGGGCGACCAGACTCGCGATGTCACCCTCGGCGGCCAGTAGCCGGGGATAGCCGCGCAACAGGTACGCCGGGGTGTTGGGCGGCCAGCGCAGGCCCCGGTAGTGCTCCGCCCAGGTGCCGAGCCGGGCGCGGTAGGTCGCGATGCTGGCGCCGTACTGCTCGACGGCGGTTTGCCGCAACGTCTCGTGGGCGAACAGGTAGCCGCGCTCCGACGGAGTGTCCTCGACCGCCCGGCTCTGGATAGTGCGCCCGAACACGCTGCCGAACAGCTCGTTCAGCTCATAGGCGGCGCGGCCGGTGAGTTCCTCCAGGTCTCGAGTCGTCAGGCCCCCACCGCAGGCGGTGACGAGTCCGAGGACCTCTCGACCGAGCTCCGAGTCGTGCAGCAGCCGGTTGAGCTCGTCCTTGGCCGCGATCTCCATCCCCAGCGCGTAGGCGGAGCGCCGCAACGAGCGCGGTGCCACCGCCCGCAACGGGTGGTCGGCGGGGACGTCGCCTGGCAGCCCTGGCTGCGGGCGGCTCGCCACGAGCACGCTGACGCCGGTGAGCGGGCGCCGAGGCAACAGGGCCGCGATGCTGACCATTCCGGCCGGTCTGCTGGTGTCCTCGTCGAGCCCGTCGACCAACAGCACCAGCCAGCGACCCGCCGCCGCGCACCGCGCTCCCACCTCGCCGAGCAGCCGCAGCAGGTGACGCGGCCTGGCTCTTGGCTCCACCGGGCCATGCGACTCGCCGTTGAGCACGGCGAGTTGGTCGAGTACCGCTTCGAGGAAGGCGTCGCTGTCGGACTGACCCCGGAGACGGCTGGTGATGAAGAACGACACCACGTCCGTCCCGGCGGGCGGGTGCAGTGCGAACCACGACAGGAGCGCGGACTTGCCCGCCCACGGTTCTGCCTGCCACCACAGGTAGTCCGTCTCTCCGGAGCAGAACCGCACCAGCTCGTCGAGCTCGGCGGACCGCTCGTACAGCTCCCGCGGTGCGATGTCCTGGACCTGGGCTCGGTAGGAGGCGAGCAGGAGGCTGTGGTGCTCGACCGGCACGACATCCGGCAGCGCGTCCGTGTTGGCTGGCATCGACGGCAGCAGTGACCGCAGCGTGGCGAGCGCGGCTGGGTCGAGGGTGGCCAGGGCACGGTCGATCCGAATGGCCGCGAGCTGTGCGACTCCGTCGCTCGGATGGTGCCTTGCCAGCACACCGATGATCCGTTCGGCCGCCCATACCGCGGCGCCCGACATTCCTTCCCATGGCGACTCCCGACCCGATCGCAGCCGCGGCACCGCCTCGACGCCGACCTCGAGCGTGCCCTCCCGCCAGTTCGACAACACCGGCACCGTGCCGACGACGTGGTACGCGTCCCGGTAGCGCGTCGCCCCGTCGGCACGCAGCTTCCACAGCGGAAATCCGACCGCGTGCACCGACAACACAGCCGCGCGGTCGTCGACACGCCCGAACCGAGCTGGGGCCACCGGCTCTTCGTCCGGACGGGCCGCGATCGACACGACGGCGATGTCCGACTCATGGTCGCACCACCACGAAACCGCATCGGCCGTCCACTCCCCTGGCAGATCGGCCTCGAATCGCACGCGCACCGACTCCGCGCCGTCCACCACGTGAGCCGCGGTCAGCACGGCCGTCGCGGTGACCCGGTAGCCGGACCCACGCCGCGGCTCCGATCCGGACACGAGCAACTCGGCGACCCGCTCGCGGCGCAGTCCCTGGCTACCGCTCATCGGCCACTTCGGCTCCGGAGATCTGCGGCCGAGGCAGCCGGCCTGCCCGCCTGCCTCGGCTGCGACTCGGCGTCCGCCCCACCAGCAACGCCGCCGCCAACTCGGCCCGCAACCAACTCGCCACTTCGGCCAGCTCGACCGCCACCACGCCTCCTCGGATGAACCAACAACGACATCGTCCCAGGCCACCCGTCATTGCGAAGGGGCCCACCGACCCGTCTGCCCCATTGGGGCGAACTCCCAGTTCATCGCGGCCCCCGCCCCGGTCGACGGCAACCACCTGCGGGAACGCGTGCCGTCCTGACGGGCTACTAGTAGTGCGGAGACGCGCTGCCCACCAGGTCGCCCTCGGCGTTGTACGCATCGACCACCGCCGGCGGCGGACTGTCACCCGTGAGCCACCAGTCGAGCGGGCGGACGATGCGGGCGGCGTAGACACCGCCCACCAGCACCGCATCGATGGTCACGTCTTTCTGGGTGAGGGTGACCCGAGCGGTCGTGGCGGGATCGACGCGGCCGATGACGACCTGGTAGCCCGCGTGCTCGGGGCTGCCCTCGACGGTGGAGACGAGGTTGAGGTCCGCGGAGATCGGCGGCTGGAACCCGCCCAGGACGGTGAAGGCGGGTCTGTACTCACCGGCCGGGCCGCCGAACTCGCAGGCGATCAACTTGTCGCCGCTGTAGAGCACGGCGAGCCGGCCGGCCGCGTCAGCGAACGCGAGCTTCAGCTCGAAGGTGCCCTCGACTTTCGCGCTGTCCACGCAGCCATGGACGAGTTCGGGGACGTCTTCCGTAGGTACCCGGACCTGCCGCACGATCGATTCGTCGGCGGTCGGGCTCGCGGCCGCGCTGGTCGTGGCCGGCCCGGCAGCTCGCCCGTCGCCGCCACCGAGCGGGACGAACCACATGACCAGGCCGAGGGCGACGATCGCCGTCGCCATGCTGAGCGCCGGTGCCACCCACCTGCGTGGCGGCGGTTCACTCGCGGCGCGGACAAGGGTGGCGCGGATTCGGGCATGCCGGTGCGGCGGCAGGTCGCGGGCCGGCGGCAGTGTGGTGTTCATCAGGGAGCCTCCTCCGAGGTGGTGAGCGCGACGATGGGCGGTGTGAGCAGGTCCCGCAGCCGGGCGCGGGCCTTGCTGACCCGCGCCCGCACGCTGACCTCCGCGATCCCCAGCACGGCGGCGGCTTCGGCGTAGGACACGCCGGACCACACGCAGAGGCCCAGTGCTTCCTGCTGGTTGCGGGGCAGCTCTCGCACCGCCGCCAGCAGCTCGACCATGCGCCGCTCGTCGTCGATGCGGCCGACGACCTCCTCGGCGTGGTCGGGCACGTCCTCGCCAGGCAGTCGCCGGGCGATGCGCAGCCATCTGGTCATCGAGCGGTGGTGGGTGCGGACCACGTTGGTGGCCACGCTGAGCAGCCACGGCAGTGCCGAGTCGCTGGTCATCCGCACCCGCGCCCGTTTGCGCCAAGCCAGGAGGAACACGGCTTGCGTCAGGTCCTCGGCCGCTCCCCAGGACCCGACGAGCCGGAAGCAGTGGTTGTAGACGGCGCGGCCGTGGCGGTCGAACAGCAGGCCGAAGGCCCCGCCGTCGCCGCCGCGGGCGTCGTCCCACAGCTCCCGGTCCGTCCGGTTTTCGATCGTCATGTCAGGTAATGCCCACCACGACCGCAAGTGTTGCCTACCGCACCCGGAACACCGAGCCCTTCGGTGTGAACGGCAGCCGGGCGCCCGCCGGCATCAGGAACGCGTGCTCGCGACGGCACGCGTTGGGCTGGAGTGGTGGTCTCACGTACTGGCCCATGGGCCATCGAGGGGCCAAGATCAGTGAGAAAGGGCCATCGAATTTTGGGACCCTACAACAACGGGACGCGCCCGCGCCGGTCAGCGGAAGTCGCGGGAGCGGCTGGGGATTCTCAGGTCCAGGTGTTCGAGGTGGTCGGCCTGCAGGCTTGTCACTCCTTCCGCGTTCTCGATGATGCCGCGTACCAGCAGGGCCGACGAGTTGCGGGCGATCTTGCGGTAGCGCGCCCACAACCCTTGTGTGCACACCACGTTCACCATGCCCGTCTCGTCCTCGATGTTCAGGAACGTGACTCCGCCCGCGGTCGCCGGGCGTTGGCGGTGTGTCACCGCGCCGCCGATCAGTACCCGGGTGCCGCTCTCGACATCGGGCAGCGACGTCACCGACAGCGCGCCCTGGCGGACGAGCCACTTGCGGACGAACTGGGTCGGGAAGCTGTCCGGGGACAACCCCGTCGCCCAGACGTCGGCCACCGCGACCTCGATGTCGTCCATGCCGGGTAACACCGGGGCCACCGCGCCGACCGTGGTGCCCGGTAAGCGATCCGGGCGATCGCCTGCCACGGCGCCCGCCGCCCACAGTGCCGCGCGACGACCGACGTCGAAGCACGCGAACGCGCCCGCCGTCGCCAGCGCCTCGACCTGCGCTCTCGTGAGGCGCATCCGGCGGGACAGGTCGACCATGTCCCGGTACGGGCCATCGGCGGTCCATTCCGCGACAATGCGTTCGGCCAGGTCGTCGCCGATCGTGCGGACCGTGCCCAGTCCTGTTCGGACGGTCTGCTCGCCCCGGTCGTCCGGTTCGAGCGTCGCGTACGGCAGGCTCGCGTTCACGTCCGGGCCACGGACCGTCACCCCGTGCCGGCGTGCGTCGGCCACCAGCGACTGCGGCGAGTAGAACCCCATCGGCTGCGCCCGTAACAACGCCGCGCAGAACGCCGCCGGGTAGTACAGCTTGAACCACGCGCTCGCGAACACCAGGTACGCGAAGCTCAGCGCGTGACTCTCCGGGAAGCCGAAGTTGGCGAACGCCATCAGCTTCTCGTAGATCCGGCCGGCCAGCTCCGCACCGATCCCGTGCCGGGCCGCGCCTTCGTAGAACCGCTCGCGCAACCGTTCCATCCGCCGCGTCGACCGCTTCGCGCCCATCGCCCTGCGCAGCTCGTCGGCCTCCGCCGGCGTGAAGTCGGCGACGTCGACGGCCATCTGCATCAACTGCTCCTGGAACAGCGGCACGCCCTTGGTCTTCTTGAGTGCCTTCTCCAGCAGCGGATGGTCGTAGGTGATGTCCTCCTTCTTGTTGGCACGGCGGATGTAGGGGTGCACCGAGCCACCCTGGATCGGGCCCGGCCGGATCAGCGCCACCTCGACCACCAGGTCGTAGAACTCCCTCGGCTTCAACCGGGGCAGCGTCGCCATCTGCGCGCGGCTCTCCACCTGGAACACGCCGACCGAGTCGGCCACGCACAACATGTCGTAGACGGCCGCGTCGGCTAGGTCCAGGTTGTCGATGTTCACGGCGACACCGTGGTGTGCTCCGACGAGCTCCACCATGTACCGCAGCGCGGACAGCATGCCGAGGCCGAGCATGTCGAACTTCACGAGACCGATCGCCGCGCAGTCGTCCTTGTCCCACTGCAGGACCGTGCGTTTGTCCATCCGCGCGCGCTCCACCGGGCAGACCTCGCTGACCGGCCGGTCACAGATCACCATGCCGCCGGAGTGGATGCCCAGGTGTCTCGGGAAGTCCTCCAGCTGACCGGCCAGCTCCAGCACGGTCACCGGCACGTCGTGGTCGTTCTCGGCCACCGTCGACTTCACCGGCGCCCAGCGGTCGATCTGCTTGCTCCACGCGTCCTGCTGCCCAGGCGAGTAGCCGAGCGCCTTCGCCATGTCCCGCACCGCCGACTTCGCCCGGTAGGCGACGACGTTCGCCACCTGCGCCGCGTGTCTTCGGTCGTAGCGCTCGTAGACGTACTGGATGGCCTCCTCGCGACGGTCCGACTCGATGTCCAGGTCGATATCCGGCGGGCCGTCCCGCGCCGGCGCGAGGAACCGTTCGAACAGCAGGTTCCAGCGCACGGCGTCGACCCTGGTGATGCCCAGCGCGTAACAGACCGCCGAGTTGGCGGCCGAGCCCCTGCCCTGGCAGTAGATGCCCCTGCCACGGCAGAAGTCCACGATGTCGGCGACGATCAGGAAGTAGCCCGGGAAGCCCAACTGCTCGATCACCGTCAGCTCGTGGTCGAGCTGCGCGTACGCCTTCGGCGACTGGTCCCGAGTGCCGTAGCGGACCAGCGCTCCCGCGATCGTCTTCTCCCGCAGGTAGCTGATCTCGGTGTGCCCCGGCATCTCGAACGGCGGCAGCTTCGGCGCGACCAGCTTCAGGTCGAACGACAACTGCACGCCCAGTAGCGCGGACCGCTGCACCACCCCCGGGTAACGCGTGAACCGGCGAGCCATCTCCTCGCCGGAACGCAGGTACGCGGTGGGCGCCGGCGGCAGCCAGCCGTCCATCTCGTCGAGGCCGCGCCGGGCCCGGACCGCGGCCATCGCGGCGGCCAGCTCACCTCTGCTGGGCTGCGCGTAGTGCACCGCGTTGGTGGCCACCATCGGCAGCCGCAGCTCCAGCGCCATCTCTGCGAGCAGGTCGTTGTGCGTGGTGTCGAGCGGCGACCCGTGGTCGATCAGCTCGACGTAGGTGTGGTCGCGGCCGAACGCGTCGGCCAGCCGGTGCAGCTCACCGAACGCCGCGTCCGGGCCGTCGCGCCGCAACGCCTTGCGCACCGATGCCTTGCGACAGCCGGTGAGCGCGACACACTGCCCCCTGGTCTGGTCGACCACGTCGTCGAAGTCGTAGACCGGGCGCCCCTTCTCGCTGTCGTGCGCCAACTGCCCGTCGGTGATCGCGGCGCACAGCCTGCCGTAGCCGTCCGGGCCGGTCGCCAACAGCAGCAGGTGATCGCCCTCCGGGTCGGCGACCCCGTTCTGCGGCTGGGAGAGCCCGAGGCTCAGCTCGGTGCCGAACACCGTGCGGACACCCAGCTCCTTCGCCGCCTCCGCGAACCGGACCACGCCGTACATACCGTCGTGGTCGGTGATCGCGATGGCGTCCAGGCCGAGCAGCGCCGCCGCCTCGACCAGCTCCTCCGGATGGCTCGCGCCGTCGAGGAAGCTGAAGTTCGAGTGGCAGTGCAGCTCGGCGTACGGGACGCGGACGTCGCTGCCCGCGTAGTCGGTGACGCCGGGCGGACCGACCCCCGACGGCGCGGCGTAGCGCTCGCGGTGTCTCGTCCACGCCGGACTGTCGCCGCCATCACCGAGCTGGCCGAGGTGGCCGAGGTGGCCGAGGTCGGGGCGGCCGGAGAGGATCCGCTCCACCTCCGACCACCGCCGCGGCGGGTTGTTCCAGCCCATCTACCGCACCCGAACGTTCGCTGTATCCATCTGCCTCTCTCCGTTCGACAGCAGGGCGTTCGCGCGGTCGCCCTGGCAAAGTGGTCCGGCCAGCTCACGCCGTATCCATCTGCCTCTCTCCGTTCGGCAGCAGGGCGTTCGCGCGGTCGCCCTGGCAAAGTGGTCCGGTCAGCTCACGCCGTTGCGCGGCGCGGGGCAGGAATAAGTAAGTCGAGGCCGTCCATGTCGTCGATGACATGCCGCTGCGCGTAACCCGCGACGCACACCGGCTCCGGGTGTCCGATGACGAACTGCCGGCAGCTCCCGTTGGTGGTGCGACACTCTCGGCAGGCGCCGAATTCCCTGGCCATCAGTCGTAGATCCCTTCCACTGTCCACCGCTCGCCGGAAAGCACCAGCAGCAGTGCGGTCTGAATGTCCTCTTCGGACTGTTCGAGCAGTACCTGCAGACGGGCGCGGCGGCCCGGAGTGGCCCACCAGCGCTCGTCGGTCGCCCACGGCCCGGCCCAGGCGTGCACCCTGCGCGGGCGGGCGCCGTCGACCGAGACCCGACACGGTTTGCCGGTCAGCTCGTGCCGCGCGCTGATGTCCACCAGCGCGCCCGCCTCGTCGAACACCTTGGCGGGCAACGGTTTGGCCAGCACGGTGGCCGGCGACGGCGCGGGTAATCGGCCCGGCCACGGCGCGTCCGGGTCGCGGCGCGGCGACCGCTCGTCGCCCCACGGCACCAGCCGCACCTGCTCGCCGGGGTCACGGCCGCCGCCGAGCACCGGCGTGACCACCGCGTCCGGGCCGAGCAGGCCCTGCACGTGGACCATGGCGCGGCCGGCACGCTCGTCGGCCTCGGCGCGACCCTCGCCGCGCCACAGGTCGAGCTGCAGCGCGTGGCCCTCGACCACCTCCACGGGTTCGAGCCGCAACGTGGTGATGCCGGCGGACGGGCGGCCGTTTGCCCCTCGCAACCACCCATCGAGCTGCCAGCGGACCCGGTCGGCGATGCCAGCCGGCGAGAGCGGTTCGGCGCAGCGCCAGACCCGCTCGTACTCCTCGTCGTTGGCGGTGGTCGCGTTGATGCCGAGACGGGTGCAGGCCAGACCGTGCGCGGCGAGGCCGGCGTGCAGCTTCTCGGCGAGGGTGCGCGCGACGAACGCGGCCGCGTCGACCCGCTCCACCGGCGGGTCGAGCACCTCGGTGACCGACAGCTCCGGCGGCGGTCTGCGCCGCGACGGCGGCCGCTCCTGATCGCCGCGGGACAGCCGATGGGCGAGCACAGCGTCGGCGCCGAAACGGGCCGACACATCGCGCTCGGCCAGCTCGGCGAACGTGCCCAGCGTGCGTAAACCCAAGCGGCGCAACAGGTCGACGAGATCGGCGCGATGATGCCCCTCGGCGGGACGGTGCAGCTCGCGGACGCTGATCGGGCTCAGGAACGCCGGACTGCCGCCGGCCGCGACCAGCACGCCGCGCCGGGCGGCGAGGGTGGCGGCGAACAACCCGTCGGCGATGCCGACCTGGCACTCCACGCCCGTGCGGACCGCGACCTGGTCGATCAGCCGTTCGGCCGCCTGCTCCTCGCCCTTGAAGTAGCCGGCGGGGCCGCGGGCAGGGACCGCGACCACGCCAGGTCTGATGATCTCGACACCGACCGCGAGCTCCTCGACGGCGGCGGCGACGGGTTCGAACAGGCGCGCGTCGCGAACCGGGTCGTCTGAGAAGACGACCAGCTCGGGACAACGCCCCTGCGCCTCGCGACGACGCATGGTGCGGCGAACGCCCTCGGCCCTGGCCGGCGCGGAGCAGGCCACGACCCGGTTGGCCGCGACCACCGCGACCGGTTGGTGCGCCGTGAGCCCGGCTGCCGCGGCAGCGGCCGTGACCGGCCAGTCGGGACACCACACGACGAGCATTCGCTCCATGCGTCGAACATACGTTCGACCATCGAACGCGTCAAGCTGGGTGCGCGGATTACTTTTAACGCAGAAGTCCTTGGCACACAAGGGAACCCGCAGGTCGGCTAGCCGCCATTTCGGACGACCAAAGCGCCCAGAGGCGCGAGTCTCGAAGAGCATTCGGGGCGGCCCTCTCAGGACACCGGCACTGTTCCCGAGGCGCCCTTCACGAGTACCGCCAGCCGAGTGGACCATGGACATACAGCCGTGTTAGTATCGAACAGGCGTTCGAGTTCGCTGCCTTCCCCGCAGCGCCAAGCGGGGGAGAGGTGCGTGCGAATGCCGGCGTTGGGTGCGATGTCGCTGGCCGCTTCTGGTGCGGTGGGGGTGGCCAGCGACCTCGCTTCGGCGCCGGACGACCGGGCTCGGATGCTACCCGTGCATGCCGACCTGGCCGGCCTGTTCCCGTGGGGTGGCCTGCGCCGGGGCGCCACGGTGGCGGTGCACGGTTCGACGGCGTTGCTGTTCGCGCTGCTGGCCGCGCCGACGGAGACCGGCTCGTGGGCGGCGGCGGTCGGCATGCCCGACCTCGGTCTGCGGGCGGCCGCCGAACTGGGCGTCGCGGTCCATCGACTGGCGCTGGTTCGTCATCCGGGCAGCTCGCCGGCGGCGGTGGTGGCCGCGCTGCTGGACGGCATGGACATGGTCGCGGTGGCACGCGGCCGGCTGACGGACACCCACGCGCGACGGCTGTCCGCCCGCGCCCGGCATCGGGGTGCGGTGCTGGTGTCGCTGGGGCCGTGGCCGGGCGCGGACGTGGAGCTCCATCGCGGCGCCGCGGCATGGGACGGACTGGCGGACGGGCACGGTTGCCTGAGTCACCGGGAGGTGCGGATCCGTGCCCGGGGACGGGGAGCCGCCGCTCGACCGGTGGAGACGGCGGTGCTGCTTCCCGGGCGGGGCGGAGGCTTGGGGGCGGTGACGGTTCGACCCAGGGTAGTTAGCTTGAGTGTTGCCGAGGACCGAGGGCCGATTTAGCAAGCGGGGTTGGTCGGCAAGGATTGGCTACCTGGCCTTGACTGTGCGCAACCAATGCCACGCGCAGCCCCTCGTACAGGTGAAGACTTGCTGCCACGCAAGGAAAGCCGTCGACGGTCAGTAACGCGTGGTCGCGTAGGACTCGACTCCATTGACGCGTGCCGCCCCTCGTTCGAGTGAAGATTTCCTGCTGCGCAAGGAAAGTGGGCGTCGACAGGTACAGTGAACATATGTTCGACGAAAAGACGAAACTACTGGCCGAGATCGCCGAATCCGAACAACGCCACACTCAGCATGTTGCAAAGCGATTGGACGGGATCGCACGACTCGCGTCACATCCTGGCCGCGACAGGAAGACCGCGCTGACGAAGCTTGCGAAGACGTCCGGGTGGACGAAGGCGATCGCGCGGCGAGAGATCGCTTTCGCGGTCGCGTTGACCACTCGCCTTCCCGCAACGTTCGCGGCCATGCGCGCCGGGGCGCTCAACGAGCAAAAGGTGCGGCGGATCGCGGCTGCCACCGAGGCACTGTCCGACGAGCTCGCCGCGCGGGTCGACGCGGAGGTTGGCGCACCGGCAGCACAGTTGCAATGGGATCAGTTCGAAGAGCTGTTGCGAGACGCCGTGGCGCGTGCGGATCCGGGCGCGGCACCTGATTCCGCTGGGAGACCGAAGGGTCGGCGGGTCATACACAAGGACTTGGGCGATGGCACCGGCTCGCTGGCGTTCTACGGCGATGCCGAACGAGTTGTTCTCGCCTCTCAGCGGATACGGGCCATCGCATGGCGGCTCAAAGCCGCCGGCGACAGTCGCACCCTGGATCAGATCACGTCCGATGTGACGCTGGACCTCTTGACGGGCACAGGTCAGTCCATGGAGTCCAGGTGACTCTCCAAGGCCGCCAAGCGATCCGCCCACAGCACGCGATAAGGAGTCAGCCACGCCTCCAGCTCACGCAGCGGTTCGGCGCGCAGTCGATAGACCCGTCGTTGCGCGTCCTGGCGCACGGCGACCAAGCCGAACTCCCGCAGCAGCTTCAGATGCTTCGACACCGTCGGCTGCGCCACCCCCAGCTCAGCCACGAAGTCCCCGGCGGCCCGCTCGCCGGTGCGCAGCAACTCGAGGATCTGCCGGCGATGCGGCTCCGCCAGCACCTCAAACAGCGAGCGCGCCATTGAGCCGCTCCAAGCCGACCTGCCAACCCTCGTCCACGGCCGCCGCCGTGTCGCGGTCCGGCAGCACGTTCGTGAACACCAGCCGGCAACCGTCACCGTCGGGGGTCAGCTCCCAGCGCAGCACCTCGTCGTCCCACGTGTACTCCAGTAGCGACGGCGGCTCGCACGCCAGCACCTTGCCCTCCCCCGCGGGCTGCCCACCCGCGACGAACGACAGGGTCGCGCCGGGCGCGAACGTCAGCTCCGAGCGGTCGTAGTCGAGGACGTCCACGAACCACGCACGTAGTTGCGACGCCTCGGTCAGCGCTTGCCACACCTTGTCACGCGGATGAGCGAAACGGCGCTCGAAGCGCAGCTCGAACCGTCCGTCATCCCGCTCTCGCACCGTGCCGAACATTCGCCACCTCCATATATCGTCTGGTGGCAATATTACTACAGGGCGATGAGCATGCGGTAGGAGTTGTCACAACCATACAAAGGGCGACCGTGAACTTGTCACGAAGCTGACAAACCGTAAGTTTGTTCCGTGCTGCTGTGACATCTGGCACTCCCGGATCGATACGAAGAGTGCCACCTGCTCAACGACGCGCGGTGGTGAATGGGGGGCAGCACATGACGGTCGAGTACCGGCTCGACGGCGCCGTTCTACCGAAGCGGCTCGCGGACATCCTGCGGCCCGAACTGGCCAGTGTCGCCAACGAGATCGTCGACGAGATCCGAGCCAAGATCCCGAACTACGCGCGCCCGCTCGACGGCCCGTACGGCAAGTCGATCCGGGCTGGTGTGCAGTACGGGACCAGCCTGTTCATCGAACAGATCGCCAACCCGGAAGCCTCGGCACAACGCTGCTACGAGGTGCACCAGAAGCTGGGCCAGAACGAGATGCGCGAGGGCCGCAGCCTGGATGACCTGCAGGCCGCCTACCGCATCGGCGCCCGTGTCTCCTGGCGGCGGATAATGCGGGTCGGCAAGCGGAACGGGCTCTCGTCGACCGTGATGTCCCAGCTCGCGGATGCCGTGTTCGCCTACATGGACAAGCTGGCTTCGGTCGCGCTCGACGGTTACCTCGAGGCGAAGGCGACCTCGGCCGGCGCACTCGAGACCTGGCGCAGGCGGTTGCTGGGCATGATCACGCAGTCCCCCGCGGCGCCGAGTGCGGCGATCGCCGAGCTGTCCCAGCTGATCGGCTGGTCGGTGCCGGACAAGGCGTCCCCGATCGCCGTCCAGGCCCTGCCCGGCACCGGGCACAACCAGCGCAAACCCACGCTCGACCAGGACGTGCTGGCCGACCTCGACGGGATCGAGCCACGGCTGCTGGTGCCCGGCGAGGTCACCGACGCGCGGATGGCGGCCATCCAGGCCGCACTGCCGCACAGCCGGATCGCCGTCGGCCCGTGCGTCGGGCTCGACTCGGTCGCGTACGCACTGCGCTGGGCACGCAAGGCACTCACGCTCGCGCAGCAGGGCGTTCTCCCGGACGGCCAGGTCATCCGCTGCGAGAACCACCTGTCGACGGTGCTCGTGCACTCCGACGACCGCCTGCTCGCCACCCTGCGGAACCGGCTGCTGACACCGCTCCAGAACCTGACCGCCAAGCAGCGCGAGCGGATGCTGGAGACACTGCGTGCCTGGCTGGACGCGCAGGGCAGCGTGCCGGACATGGCGACACAGCTCGACGTGCATCCGCAGACCGTCCGGTACCGCATGCGACAGCTCGAACAGTCGCTCGGCGACCTGCTCCACGACCCCAACCAACGGTTCGAGATGGAACTGGTGCTACGAGCGACGCCACCCCGAACACAGCGCGACGCCGAGAGCACGAAGTCATACTCCCGACGCCACGAGAACAGCGCTAGCCGATCGGTTGACACAGTCTCGCCCTGAGCAGCGGAACCCCAGGGGAACGTGACGGCACCCAGCCACTAACCACCGGCGGTCCGCACCGCTCGCTGGGACGCGACCAACACTTTTAATTCCGGGGAGGCGGACTAGACTAGCCTAGAACCGCTGCGTGCCAACGGTCGGACAGTTGCTGGCCTTCCGTCGGCGCGAAGTTCCTCGGCGTCTGGAAGCCGCCGAAGTTGGTCGTCGCGTTGTCCAGGACCAGGCTGTTCGAACCGGACGGGGACGGCAGGCCCTGCTTGAGGTTGACCGCGCCGGACAGCAGGCCGAACAGGCCGCAGCCGTTGGCGCCGGGGACGGCGAACGTGCTGTCGCCCTGGCTCGCGCCGGACAACGACACGTAACCCATCTCACCGGTCGTGCTCGGCGTGCCGTCCGCGGTGAAGCGCACGACCTTGCCGGTCGGCCGGGTCAGGTTCGCCGGCTTGAGCAGGATCGGGCTCGAGTTCGACCCGATGTAGCAGTTCGGGTCGAGGAACGGGTTGCTCAGCTTGATCTTCACCGGCAGCGTGACGATCGGCTGGCCGATCCCGAGGCCCGCGCCGAGGTTGAAGTCGGTCGGCGCGCCGGCGGCCTGGATCGTCGCGGTGACCTTGTTGAGCGGGCTGTTGACGACCTGGTCGCAGATGTCGGAGATGAGCGGGATGTTGCTCGGGCACATCAGGCCGAGCAGCCCGCCGGGGATCTCGACGGGTGCGCCGATCACCGCGCCGCTGGACGGCGCCACGACCGAGTACACGCCGCCCTGGTTGAGCAGGCCGAGCTGGAGGTCGTTGGCGCCGGTGGTCAACGTGGTGCCGCCGAGCTTGATCGTGCCGGTCGCCGAGCTGGACGACAGGCACGCCGCGACGACGGTGACGCCGTCCGCGGCCTTCATCGCCGACGCGTCGACCGGGCAGCGGTTGAGCGGCGCCCACGCGCCGGCGAGCGTCGGCGTCGCGGCGACCGCTTCCGTGTCCGCCGCGGCGGGGGTGGCGATGACGGCGGCCGTGGCGAGTGCCGCGACGACAACGAGGGCTCTTCGGACTCTTCCGGACACAGGACACCTCTCAAAAAAGGGGGATATGACTGGCTTTCGGACGGAAGGACCGCCCTACCGCTTCGGCTCCGGTTTCACCGGTGGGCAGCCGAGGTTGTTGCCGGTGACCGTGCAGACCGCGCCCTGGGTGAGCTTCACGTAGTTGCCCGGCCCGGAGATCAGGCCGGTGAAGACCGGGTCGAGATCCTCCGTAGCGCCGCAGCCGCTGAACGGCGGGATCGTGATCGTGCCGGTCAGCACGCCGCCCTTGGTGATCGAGTAGTCGGCGTAGTTCGCGGTGAAGACCGCGTCGATCGGCGTCGCCGTCCGGCAGTTGTCACCGATGTCGACCGGGACACCGTTGACCTTCGCATCGAGGACCTGCGCCGACAGCTTCACCTGCACCGTCGCGAGGCCCGGGTACGGCGGCTGACCGGTGGACTTCGACCACAGGTACACCTCCCCGAGCCCGATCTGGGTCAGCTGGATCGTGCCGGTGGTCGGCACGAAACCGAATGCCAAGAACGAGCCGGGCGCGGGCGGAAGCTGCGGTTTCCCGTCGAGCTCCGGTTGCACCAGCGCTTTCTGGCAGAGAATTCCCGGACCTTCCGGACACACGAAGATGAACTTGGTCGCGCCGATGTTCTGCAGTCCGGCGGGCTGCAGGACCGACGCGTTCAGTTTCGCGACGTTGGAAAAGCCGGTCAGGTAGGCGCAGTAGCTGTTGGTGTACTCAACGGGCGCCGCCGCGATCCGGTGGCATTCCGGCGGCACCGGGCCGGCGAGCAGGTTGGGCACCCTCGGCTGCGCGTCGGGCCCCACCTCGATGCCCGCGACGCCATCGTCGGGCAGGCGTTCCCTGGACGGTGTCGTCGACTCGGTCACCGACACCACCGCCAGCTCTGGGGCCGCCGCGACGTCGAGCACGCAGGTCAGTTCGACGCTCGGCGGCTCGGTCGCCGCGCCGTCGGCGGTGTACCCGGTGACGGTGGCGACCAGGTTGCCGGCGGCGAACGCCACCTCACCCGGCGCGTTCACGGTCACCGGCGCCGGCTCGACCGCGCCGCCGAGCACCACGGAGTCCGACACCGGGAGCGGGGTGTCCTGCACGGCGGTCCACGTCGCGGCCGCGGTGTCCGCGTCCTGGGTCACCGTGGTGTCCAGCCGCATTACGGACGTGACCGCCACGGCCCCCGGCAGCTCCGCGAACGCGGTCGGCGACGTGGTGAGCGCGAGCGTCAGATCCGCTGGCACGATCGGTCGCCCGACCGTCGCCGACGACGGGAACGACCCGGTCACCCGCACCGTCACCGAGCTCGCGGACGGCGAGCAGAGATAGGCCAGCTCGCGATCGACCTGCTGCCGGTCCTGTTGCGCCCCGGCGATCTCCGGGCCGGCCAGGCCACCGGCCAGCGCCACGGCCACGCCGGCGACGACCGGCAGTGCCACCCTGGCGGCTCGTCGGATCCGGCTGCTCATCGCCGCTGCCTCTCGTGAAATGGGACTCGTCCGGCCGGAGACGGCCGGACGAGTCACCGGGTTTGGTGCTACGGGCTGGTGACGGTCAGCGCGGGGGTGATGGTGAAGGAGCCGTTGAACGACGAGTGCTGACCCTGCTCGATCAGGCCGAGGCAGTCGTTGGCCGGGTCGACGAAGCTGATGTCCAGCGTGTAGTTCGGCAGCACCGCGAGCACGGCGGTGCTGTTGGTGTACGTGCCGTCCACGTAGCCGGTCACGGTCGCTTCGCAGCCGGGCCCGGAGATGTTCGCGGTGATGTTGTCGATGGTGCCGATCGTGACACCGGTGCCGGCGTCGTAGGACACGCCGTTGAGGTCCCAGGTGCCGACGTGCGTCACCTCGAACGTCAGGCCGAACGGGCCCTGACAGTCGTTGAACTGGATGCCGGGGGTCGCCGGGATGGTGGCGATCGGGTTGGCGCCGCTGTCCGCCGAGCCGTCCACCGAGGCCGAGGTGCAGGCCAGCTCGATACCGGTCTCCTCGATGGTCAGGATCGTCGTGCCCGCGTTGCCGCTGAACGCGCCTTCCGGAGTGACGGTCCAGTCTGCCAACTCCGCGGAGGCCGTACCCGAGATCATCGCCGAGGCGACCAGGGCCGCACCGGCGGCCAGGGCACCAAGCAAACGTCCACGCATTCGATCGTTCCTTTCTCCATGGAAATCACGGCGAATCACCATTTCCGACTATTCGCCGCAATCGGGGCTGGAACAAAGTTTCGAAGCCCTCGTCTATTATGTTACCTACCGGTAACTCTGTTTACAATAATCCAACAACAATGCCTCCGGTTTGCGGCTCTGGTGATAACTCGCGAAATAGAAGTTGTCACGTCCGGACAAGTCAGCGGGGCTCCATATCGGTGATGACCCAGTGCCCGCCCTCGCGTTTCGCCGTCACCGACAACTGGGCGGCCGCGGCGCTGGAGGTGTCGGTGTCCGCACGGGTCGCCGACTGGTCGAGGAACACCAGCAGCCGGGCGCGGTCACCCTCCAGCGACTGCACGGCCGAGCTCACGACCCGGGTGGTGAGCACCAGCTTCTGACCGGGCGCCTTGTCGCGGACCTCGGCGAACAGCTTGTCGTAGGTGTCCCGCGCACTGCCCCGCAACACGGTCGCGGCCGCCTGCTCGGTGACCTCGGTCTTGTCGTAGGAGTACGAGAAGATCTGGTTCAGCGCGCTGCTGACCGCGGCCGTCACCTCTGCCGTGCGGCCGGTGTCCACCAACGCGCTGTTCGCCACCGTGGCCGACGAGCGGAGGTCGTCGGCCGCGAGCAGGGACCAGCCGCCGACACCGGCCAGCACGACCGCGGCGACACCGAGCACCACGGCCAGCCTGCGCGGGCCGCGGAACATGGCGAACCTGGGCCGGTCACCGGACTCCTGAGGCGGATCGGCCTCGGCGTCCTCAATGTCCTCAATAGATTCGTCGGCGTCCTCGAACTCGTCGACCTCGTCCAGGTCCTCGACCTGCGTGGCCATCACGCACACCCCTTCATCGGGTCCCCAGCGACACCTGGTCGAGCGCGGACAGCTTCCAACCGTCGTCCGTGAGCGCCATGGCCGCGACGAACCGGTTCCGCTTCGCGACCGGCGGCGCGCCGTCCTTGGCGTTCGAGATCTCCACCGACACCAACAACTTCGCGGCGCCGGTCCGGGTGTCCAGCTCACTCACCGCCGCGTCGAGTACCCGCCCGGTGGCCACCGTCGCGCCGTCCTTGAGCGACTTCCGCGTCGTCGCGTCGGTGGCCGCGAGCTCGTCGCGCAGCCCGCCCGTCGACACCGCGAGCCACTTGGCGATGCCGCCGTCCACATCGTGATAGTCCAATGTGGTCAGTGTGGCGACCTGCTCCCGTCCCATGACGAGCACTTCGTCACGGGCGGTCGCGTACGCGATCGAGTCGTCGTTGCCGGCGCGGAACCACGTCCATCCGCCCCAGCCCGCGAAGGCCAGCGCCAGCACGAAAACGCCGAGCACCACTCGGAACACCGTCACTTCTCGAGCCACAGCAACCCCTCCAGGCCGGCGGACACCATCGGTAGCGTCGGCGCGCCGAGCGGGCCGGGCATCTTGACCCCGCCGCCCGGCACGGCGGCCGGCGGCACCCCGCCCTCCGGCGCGTTCTGCGAACCACGCACGAGCCGCTCGTCGCCGTAGGGCAGCGTGCACGCGGTACTCGTGTCGAACGGCAGCGGCGTCGCGTCCTCGCCCTGCCGGTAGGGCGTGTTGTAGCCGGTCACGCACGGCAGCGGGTCGAAGAACGTCAACGCGATCGACAGGTTGCCCGTGTCCGGGGTGATCGCGGTCGACGTCGCCGCGACCGCCTTCGGCAGGTTCACGAACAGCTGCCGCATGCCGCCGACACGGGACTCGAAGATGTCCGCGGTCGTCAGCAGGTTCGCCACCAGCACCGACAGTCCCGGGTTCGTGTCGTTGAGCAGCGCGGACAACTGCGTCGCGGCCTGCGGCGCGGCGGCGATCAGCTCACGCAGGTCGCCGTCCGCGCTCGCCAGCTCCGCGGCGAACAGCTTGGCGTTGCCGGAGAACGACCGCCACGCGTCCGACGAGTCGACCTGGGTCTGCAACACGGTGGCGCCGTCGCCGATCAGCGCCGTGGTCTGGGGCAGGTGATCGGCGGCGGTGTCGGTGAACGTCATCGTCGAGTCCAGCAATAGCTGCAGGCTCGGGCCGGTGTCGTTCATGGCGGTGTACAGCTCGTCGACGACCGTGCGCAGCGCGTCGGTCGGCACGGACGAGTTGAAGTCGCTGAGGTTGCCGAGCAACTCGGTGACCGGCATGGGAATCGTCGTCGACTCCTTGGGGATCACCGCGCCGTCGCCGAGGAACGGCCCGCCGTCGCCGCGGGGCTGGAGGTCGACGAACTGCTCGCCGATCGCCGACCGGTTCGCCACCACCGCCCGCGAGTCGACCGGCACCCGCGGCGCCGAGTCGTCCAGCACGAGGTCGGCCTCCATGCCGTCGTCGGTCAGTCGCAGGTCACCGACCCGGCCGACGCTCACCCCGCGATAGGTCACCTCGCTGTTGGTGAACAGCCCGCCGCCGTCGTCAAGCTGTAGCCGCACGACGTAGGTCCCGGTGCCGAACAGGCGATCCAGGCCGGCGTAGTTGCCGCCGACGAACGCGACCACGGCCAGCGCGATCACCACGAACGCGAGGACCTGGAACTTCACCGTCCTGCTGAGCATCAGCTACCCCCAGCCGGGAGCGGGAGCGGCGGCAGCGGCGTCGGGAAGTTCACGTCCGGCGAGATCTCGAGGAAGATGTTGATGTAGTCGCCCTTCGTGGCGTCGAGGATCGGGTCGGTGAAGGGAAACGTCGGCAGGATCTCCAGCGCCTGCGGCAGGCTCTGCCCCGCCTCGGCGAGCCGGTTCAGGATCGGCGCGAGCGCCTGCAGGTCCGCGACCATGTCGGCCTTGCTCTTCTCGATGGTGTCGACGGCGACGTCGGACAGCGTGTCGAGCGACTGCAACATGGTCACGAGGGCGCTGCGCTGATCGGACAGTGCCTGCAGGCCCGGCGTGAGGTCGGTGAGCACGCCCGTGATCTGGTCGTTGCGGCCGGCGAGTGTGGTGGAGAGCTGGTTGAGGCCGTCCAGCGCGGCGGTGATGTCGCCGCGGTGACTGTCCAGGTTGGTCACCAGTTCGTCCACATTGGACAGAAACGCCTTGATCTCCGGCTCGTTGCCGGTCAGCGCGCTCGACAGCTCCCGGTTGATCGTCTGGAGCTGCCCGATGCCGCCGCCGTTGAGCAGCAGCGAGAGCGCGCCGAAGACCTCCTCGACCTCGGTGTGCCGGTTGGTCCGGTCGGCCGTGATCACCGCGCCGTCGGCGAGCTCGCGCGCGGGCGGGGCCGCGTCTTCGCGGTGCGGCTCGGCCAGCTCGACGAACTTCTCGCCGAGCAGACTGGACTGCCGCAGGCTCGCCACCGCGTCCGCCGGCAGCGCGACGTCGCCGTTGACCGCGACGACCACCTGCGGCGTCCACCGGTCGTCGCCGCCGAGCGTGATCGACTCGACCCGGCCGACCACCACGTCGTTGACCTTCACCGCCGACTGCGGCACCAGGTCGAGCACGTCCGCGAACTCGACGGTGACCCGGTACGGGTGATCGCCGAGGTCCGCGCCGCCGGGCAGCGGCAGGTCGTAGATGCCGCTCACCTCCGACGAGCACCCGGTGGCGAACACGGCGACGGCGGCGAACACGGTCAGCAGGCGGCTCATCTCGGCGGCTCCACGACTTGACCGCCCGTGATCGGCACCGGCACCAGGTACTCCAGGATGTTGGCGCGCCCCTGCAAGGTCCCCGACCCGGGGTCGAACGCGGCCAGCACGTTCGTCACCGCGAGCGGCGCGACGTCCAGCGCCTCCGCGACCGACGCCCGGTTGTCCACCAGTAGCTGGGTCGTGCGCGCCAGTTTGTCCACATTGGTCTTGATGGCGAACCGGTTGTCCTTGATGAAACCCTGGATGTCGGCCAGCGCGCTCGCGAGCGTGCTGAGCGCGGTGGTCAGCTCGTCGCGGTCGGCGGACAGGGTGCGCCACACCTGGTCGAGCTGTGCGTTGACGCTCTGCACCTGCTTGTCGTTGCCCGCCAGCATGGTGGTGAACTTCTGCAGCTCGTCGACCGTGCCGAACAAGTCGCCCGCCGAGCCGGACAACGTCCGCGCCGCCTCGGCGAAGTTGCGCACGCTCTCGTTGAACGCCGCGCCGTTGCCCGCCAGGTTCGCGGCGCCGGTGTCGAGCAGGTCGGACAGCGCGCCGTCCTTGTTGGCCCCGTTCGGGCCGATCGCGGTCACCAGTGTGTTGAGGCTCGCGTACAGCTCGTCCAGCTCGACCGGGGTCGCCGTGCGGGACTCGGGGATCACCGCGCCGTCGGCGAGCTGCGGGCCGCCGCGACTCAGGTCGGTGAGCTGCACGTACCGGTCCGACACGACACTCGGCGCGACGACGACCGCGTTGGTCCGCGCCGCGACACCGACCTCGGGGTCGAGCGTGAACACCACCTCGACGCGGTTACCGCGCGGCGTCACGGACTCGACCGCGCCGACCCGCACCCCGAGCACCTGAACGTCCGAGCCGGGATACACACCGACCGTGCGGCTGAAGTACGCGGTGACCCGCTTTTGTTCGGCGCCACCGAAGATCCACCACAGCGCGCCGGCCGCGACCAGACCGACGACGGCGACGATCGCGACGATCCGGCCGAGCCGCCGCCGTGCCCTACTCTCATTCACTTGGCACCCCCGGGAATCCTCGGCGGGACACAGGGATCGCGGTTCTCCGGCACCAGTCCGCACACGTAGTTGTCGATCCAGCGGCCGCTGCCGGTCGCGTTGTTGACCGCACGGAAGTACGGGCCGGCGAGCTTCAGACTCTGGTCGAGCTTGTCGCCGTAGCGCTGCAGGATGTCGGTCACCGTGCCGAGCTGCTTGAGTGCGGGTGCGAGCTGTTTCTGGTTGTCCGCCACGAGTCCGGATAGCTGCTGTGCCAGCGCGGTGGTGCCGGTGAGCAGGTCGTGGATGGCGGAGCGGCGGTTGTTCAGCTCGGTCAGCAGCAGGTCGCCGTCGTCGAGCAGCTTGTCGAACTCGTCGTTGGTGCCGGCGAGGGTCGACGTGATCTGCCTGGTGTTGGCGAGCAGTTGCGCGAGCTGGTCGTCGCGCGAGGAGATCGTCTGCGACAGTGCGGTCAGCCCGTCCAGCGCGGAGCGCACGTGGTCCGGCGAGTTGGCGAACGTGTCGGAGATCGCGCGAAAGCTCAAGGCGAGCTGGTCGGTGTCGATGGCGCCCGCGGTGTTCGCGAGGCCCTCGAACGCCTGCGTGACGTCGTACGGGGTGACCGTGCGGTCGAGTCCGATGCGCTGGTCGGCGTCCTGCGCGGTGTCGCCGGTCGGGTGCAGTGCGAGGAACTTACGGCCCAGCAACGTCTTGATCTTGATGGCCGCGGTGGTGCGGTCGCCGACCCACGCGTCCGTCACGCGGAACGTCACGAGCACCCGGTCCACGTCCAGCTCGACGTCGGTCACCTCGCCGACCTTGATGCCGGCCACCCGCACCTCGTCGTCCGGCCGCAGCCCGGCTGCCTCGGTGAACTCGGCCTCATAGGTGGTGCCGCCACTCAGCACCGGCAGGTCGGTCCAGAAGTAGACGAGCGCGGCGACGACCAGCAGCACGACCGTGCCGATCACGCCGATGGGCGCTGGGTTGCGTTCGCGGAAGGACTTCATCGGTCACACCTCGGAGCCGGGCTCTCGTACCCCTGCGGCGGGTCGAGCGTCACGGTCGCCTCGCACAGGTAGAAGTTGATCCACGACCCGTAGGAGGCGGTGCGGCCGATGGCCTGGAACTTGCTCGGCGTGATCGTCAGGAACTGCTCGAGGTCCGCCGCGCCGGCGACCAGGTTCGTCGACACGGCACCGAGTCCGGCGATGCTGTCCTTGAGCGCCGGGCGGGCGGCGGCGAACAGGCCCGCGGTGGCGTTGGTCAGATCAGCGATGCCCGTGATCGCGTCGCCGATCGCGGCCCGGTCCCCGGCGAGCCCGGACACCAGCCGCTGCAACGTGCCGACCAAAGTGGACAGTGCGTCGCCCTGGCCGTTGATGTTGCCGAGCACCGAGTTGAGGTTGTCGATCACGCTGCCGATCACCTGGTCGCGGTCGGCGAGCGTGGTGGTCAGCGAGCCGGTGTGCGCCAACAGACTGTCGACGGTGCCGCCCTCTCCCTGCAGCACCTGGACGATCTCGCCGGAGAGCTGGTTGACGTCCTTCGGCGACAGGGCCTGGAACAGCGGCTTGAAGCCGTTGAACAGGTCGGTCAGGTCGAGTGCCGGCCGGGTGCGGGCCAACGGGATCTCCGCGTCCGCCGGCAGCATGTCGGCGGACAGCTTCTCGCCGCGTTCGAGCGCGATGTAGCGCTGGCCGACCATGTTGCGGTACTTGATGGTCGCGGTGACGTCGGACGGCAGCGCCTTGTCGCGGTCGACCGAGAACCGCACGAGCGCGAGGTGACCGTCCACAATGGACATATCATCCACCTGGCCGACCCGCACCCCGTGGATGCGCACGTCATCGCCGGGGTTGAGCGAGGTGACGTCGGTGAACCTGGCCGCGTAGTTCATGGTGTCGCCGACGTTGGTGTTCGAGATGGACACCGCGAGGATCGCCGTGGCGAGCCCGGTGACCAGGATGAAGATCAGGCCCTTGATCAGTGGTGCGGCAAGCTTCCTCATCGCAGCTCGACCTCCGTGCCGCGGTAG
>Ga0193716_1000183_pt1 | contig 37770 bp, 30 predicted proteins | sample U2c1metaG_FD_145901 | JGI IMG/M metagenome (GOLD analysis project Ga0193716, IMG submission 145901) | Soil microbial communities from a riparian zone of the East river system, Colorado, United States - U2c1 | ecosystem: Environmental > Terrestrial > Soil > Riparian zone | place: USA: East River...
ATGGTCACCTGGAATTGTTACGAAGGACCTGTCCGAATCCTTGGCGTTGTAAAGGATGCGTTAATGGAGTCGCCCTATAAACCTGTCGCTCCTGCCATCTTTTATCATGGCCAATGGGGGAATACGCTGTTATACCGGCTGTCTGCACACGTAAAGACCCAAGATGCACTGCCTGTACTGGCGCAGCTGTTTGAGAAATATAATCCCGCTTACCCCTACAGTTATAAGTTCGTCGATGAAGAATACAGTCGCAAATTCACGCTCGAGCTGCTGGTCGGCAAACTGGCGGGTATTTTCGCGGGCTTGGCCATCCTCATTTCCTGTCTGGGTTTATTCGGCCTGGCTGCCTATGTGGCGGAGCAAAGAACCCGGGAGATCGGCATTCGTAAGGTACTGGGAGCGTCTGTATCGCAGGTCTGGATGTTATTATCAAAAGATTTCATGCTGCTGGTCGGTATCAGCTGCCTGATCGCCTCACCCATTGCATTATATTTTCTACAGGGCTGGCTGCGGCAATACGATTACCGGATCAGCATTGGCGTGGATGTCTTCTTATATTCGGCGATGGCGGCTATGGGGATCACTCTGCTTACGATCAGTTGGCAGGCTATCAGGGCGGCCCTGGCCAATCCGATAAACAGTCTTAGAACTGAATGAGCTTATATCGGGCAGAAAAATCAAGACTCCAAAAATCATTCAGCCTTGTAAGATCAAGTCATGTTTCAATGCAGTATTTTGTTAGATCAAGTCCTGAATAATTCACTTGATTCCGCGGCAAGCTGTGACAACTTCAAATATGTCACAAATAAGGTTAGGTAGCGCCTGAATCAATTTTAATTATTTGAGTTTAGGAACCTTTTTGCCTTATAAGTGCTGATTTCAACCAAAATAGGTTACCCTGGGCGAGTAACCTATTTTGCAATAAGCTGATAATCAATGTCTGTAGCGCGATCGGGATTTGAACCCGAGACCTCAGGGTTATGAATCCTGTGCTCTAACCAACTGAGCTATCGCGCCGGTTGTTGTTCATTTACAATGGTCGCGGTTGACCGGGGTTTGTAAATGGGCTGCAAAAATAGAGAAAAAAGATTGGAAAAAGCACTTTGAAGAGATGAAATCGAGTAAGAAAAATGGGATTGGAATAATGTGAGGGTGGGGGAAATTTTGAGGCGGAAGAGAGGGGATGAGGTCTGGGGAGATGAAGAGGGGAGGGATGAAGATGATGGGTTGGGTGGGGAGAGGGGATTGGGGGACGGGTTGATGTGGAAAGGGAGGGATAAAAAAAAGGCCCTCTGTGGAAACAGAAGGCCGTCTAACGATTGCTTGCCATATGAAAATTCTTAAAAAGATCGATGTTGCTGGTGGCGCTTTGCTTATTCACTATTCTTTTTCACTGTCTGCGAGGCCACAAAAATAAGTATCAAAGAAAGAACTTAATAATATCAAAAGGTTAAAAAACGGTTATTAGCTAAATCCTTTTACTTGATGCTTCGTTTCTCTTTTCGTTCTGAGTGCAAGATCGGAGGTTTTGGCGAGAAAAGGAAATTATTTTGTTAAGATTTTTGAAAATTTATCGCCATTACTTGTATAAATCACGTATAGTATTTTATTTAATATGATAATTGAGGTCTTTTTGGGCCAATTTAGTCTTATTTACCCTGTTAATTCGCATATTTCGATAAATCGATAAACAAATATAAATTTATTGTCATCTAATTTATGCCTATTGAACGGGGGCCGGGTCATATTGGCCGTCTCAAGGGAAACTGCGCTGGGGGAATTATTTTGATCTGCCCGGATATTGTTCGAGGGCTTTCTCCAAACAATCCATGGCCTTGTCCAGATCCTCTGCGTTGAGGACGTATGCCAGCCGGACTTCTTTTTTCCCTAATCCTTTTGTGCCGTAGAAGCCGCCCGCCGGGGCAAGCATTACCGTTTGATTGTTATAAGAGAAGGATTCGAGCAGCCATTGGCAGAATACATCGGAGTCGTCGACAGGCAGGCTGGCCATCGCGTAGAAGGCGCCACCGGGATTGGGACAGAATACGCCGGGGATCTTGTTCAGCCTGCTAACGAGGACGTCCCTGCGCTTCAGGTACTCGGCCCTGGTAGCGTCGAAGTAGTCGGCAGGCAGGTCGGTAGCCGCTTCGCCAAGGATCTGGGCGAAGGATGGCGGGCTGAGCCGGGCCTGTGCAAATTTCATGACCGTGTCAAGGACGGCCTGGTTACGGGTAACCAATGCTCCGATGCGACCTCCGCAGGCGCTGTATCGTTTGGAGATGGTGTCCATCATCAGTACGTTGTTCTCCGCCCCTTTCAGGTCCATTGCGCTGACGTGCACGCCGCTGTAACAGAAGTCGCGGTAGGCTTCGTCGGAGAAGAGATATAAATTATGTTTAATGATCAGCTCTTTCAATGTCTCCATTTCTTCTCTGCTGTAGAGGTATCCCGTAGGATTATTGGGATTACAGATGACGATGCCCCGGGTACGCGGTGTGATGAGCTTTTCAAACTCCGCAACGGGGGGCAGGGCGAATCCGTTCTCGATATGGGAGGTGAGCGGCACGACCTTAACATTGGCTGCCACTGCAAATCCGTTGTAGTTGGCATAAAAAGGTTCGGGGATGATGACCTCGTCACCTGCGTCGAGACAACTCATAAAGCCAAAGAGAATGGCTTCGGACCCGCCGGTGGTGACGATGATCTGCTGGTAGTCCACGTATATGCCCAGGTTTCTATAATAGGTCGACAGCTTGCGCCGATAGCTTTCATTACCGGCGCTGTGGCTATATTCCAGGACCTTGAAGTCGAAATTCCTAACGGCGTCGAGTGCCATCTTTGGGGTCTCGATGTCAGGCTGGCCGATGTTGAGATGATATACTTTGACGCCTTTCTTTTTGGCTGCCTCTGCATAAGGCACGAGTTTCCGGATCGGCGAAGCCGGCATTTGTTGTCCGCGTTGGCTGATGGTTAACATGGCGCAAAAGTACGGGGCAAAAGAAAAACCTCCCGTAAATGGGAGGCTTTTCTTTTTATAGGGGGACCAGCCTTAGCGGCCGGACTTGTTGCTCTTGGAGGCTTCGTATTTTGTATAGGCGTCGGCTGTCAGTACTTCGCCGGTAATTCTTAACTGAACGGGCAGGTCAACACCAGCTACTTTTATCGTAATGGTCTTGTTGAAAGGGCCAACATTGGCGGCATTGAAACCGGCCGTGATCTTGTCGTCCTTTCCTTTTGCGATGGCGCCTTCGGGTTTAACCGGGGTCGTGCATCCGCAGGATGGAACGGCTGATTCGATGATGACAGGGGAAGTGCTGATATTGGTGAATCCGAATTCGTGTGATACGGGCGTACCCTGTTTGATCTTTCCAAAGTCATAGGCCAGCTCTTTGAACTTTACAACGTCTTCGGCTTTTTTAGCCTGGGCAAATACACCTGCGGATAAGAGCAGTACGCTGGCAGCGAGGAATAGTTTCTTCATTTCTATTAGTTTATTTGTTTTAATAATTGAACAGATGAATTTTCAGGCGCCGAGTTCGCAGGTACTTTGTATACCTCCCCTGTAATGGTGAGCGTCTTTGTCTGATTGGTGTTGTAGACTACGGTTACGGTCTTTGTGAATGTGCCTTCGGCGTAGGCATTATAGCCGACCCTGATCTTTGCCGTCGCCCCGGCTTCTATAGGCTCCCGGCTCCATTCAGGTGTGGTGCAGCCACAGGACGCCTGTACATTATCGAGCTTCATCGCCGTGCTGCCGGTATTCACAATTTCAAAAGTATAGGTGGCTGGCCTTCCCTGCGGGATCTTTCCGAAGTTATGGCTGTTTTCCTTCAATTGAAGAACATCGGCGGGTCTGGGAAGTGCTGTTCCTCCGGTGTTGACTGCCTGGGCACGTGCGGCAAGAACGGTGGAGAAAAGACTGATCACAATTGCTAATTTTTTCATAGTTTGGCTGCTTTAAGCAGGATATAAAATTACGGACTTATCGTCAATAATACAAAGTACAGACTTAAGGCCGGTTTTGCCAGTAAAACGCAATAAAATTAATACCTATTATATTTTTTGCCCCAATTAACAATCAATGAGATAGGGTGTTATGGTTCCGAGGGAGAATATTAAATTTGCTGCTTAAGGCAGCGATTGCGATCAAATTTTAACTCTAATGGAAAATCTTTTTGCCTCCGAAGTCGTCGATCCCGAAAAACTGTCCTTTGACAAGTTCCGGGAAGAAGTTTTAAAAGACTACCGGTCTGCCTGCGAGAGTCGGGAAGCCAGCCTTCTGGGCCGCAAAGAGGTTCTTACCGGCAAGGCTAAATTTGGCATTTTTGGGGATGGGAAAGAGGTCCCGCAGGTCGCCATGGCCAAGTTCTTCAAGCCTGGTGATTTTTATGCGGGTTATTATCGCGACCAGACATTTGCCTTTGCCACGGGCGCCGCCACCGTAGAAGAATTTTTCTCTCAGTTATATGCAGATCCTGATCCCGCACATGATCCGCACAGTGCGGGAAGGCAGATGAATTCGCATTTTGCGACTCCCTTTATCGATTCAGACGGGGCCACACTGGACCTGGTGAACCGCAAGAACCTTACGGCAGGTCTGGCTCCTACTGCAGCCCAGATGCCAAAAGCGTTGGGACTGGCCAGCGCCTCGAAGGCTTTCCGGGAGATCAAGGTTTTGCAACCCTTTGAGGAGCTGTCCAATAACGGTAATGAAGTTTGTTTTTGCACCATCGGCGATGCCTCCACCAGCGAGGGGCATTTCTGGGAAACGCTGAATGCGGCGGGCGTGCTGCAGGTGCCGCTGGCTATTTTTGTCTGGGATGACGGTTATGGCATTTCGGTGCCCCGCCAGTTCCAGACGACAAAGGGGTCCATTTCCGAAGCCCTGAAGGGTTTTCAGAAGAAAGATGGCACCAATGGCATCGATATTTATAAGGTCAAGGCCTGGGATTATGCCGGTATGTGTGAGGCTTTCGAGGCTGGGATACGATCGGTCCGTCAGACACATACTCCCGTCCTTTTCCATGTCGAAGAAGTGACCCAGCCCCAAGGGCATTCCACGTCGGGCAGCCACGAAAGATATAAGACTCCCGAGCGCCTCGAATGGGAGAGGGAATGGGATGGGATCAAAAAAATGAAGGAATGGATCATCGATAATGCCCTGGCTGCCGAGGACGAGCTGAATGATATCGAGACGGTGGCAAAAGAGATTACGCGCAATAGCCGGAACCGGGCCTGGGAAAAATACCAGGAGCCTATCCGGTTACAGGTGAATCGGTCGGTCGATCATATCCGGAATATGGCCGGACAGAATCCGGAGCAATCGGAGGATTTGCTGAAGATCGCTTCGACGCTGGCTGCGAACCGGGAGCCGGGTCGGAAAGAAGTGTTGCAGGCGCTGCACCAGGCGATAACCATGTCGGGGGGCCTCGCTGGCGGTAAAGGGGGGGCCGCGGCGGCTTACCTGGCTGAACTGAAGAAAGAGAATGCGGCCCTTTATAATTCTCACCTTTATCATGAGGGCGCCCGTAATATCCTGCAGGTACCGGAAGTGGAAGCCGTGTTTTCCGATCATTCGCCAGTGCTCAACGGATATGAAGTTTTGAACCGGTATTTTGACGAGCTGTTCACCCACAATCCCAAGGTGATCGCTTTTGGCGAGGATCTGGGAAAGATCGGGGACGTGAACCAGGGATTTGCCGGTTTGCAGGCCAAACATGGTGTCGAACGCATTTTTGATACCGGCATACGGGAGCTGACCATCATGGGTCAGGGGATCGGGATGGCTTTTCGCGGACTCCGGCCCATTGCGGAAATTCAATATATCGACTATTTATTATATGGTCTTCAGCCTTTGAGCGATGACCTGGCTTCGCTTCAGTATCGGACGGCTGGGAAACAAACTGCTCCGCTGATCGTAAGGAGCCGCGGACACCGGCTCGAAGGCATATGGCATAGTGGCTCACCCATGGGGCTTATCCTCAATTCTCTAAGAGGTTTGCACGTGTGTGTCCCCCGAAATATGGTTCAGGCTGTCGGGATGTACAATACCCTTTTGGAAGGAGTGGATCCTGCGCTGATGATCGAATGCCTCAACGGGTACCGGTTGAAAGAAAAGTTGCCTGCGAATCTCCTGGAATTCCGCGTTCCGCTGGGTATTCCGGAAGTTGTCCGGGAAGGCGAGGATATTACGATCGTTTCATATGGCGCAACTTTGCGCGTTGTGCAGGACGCGGCTGTCGCGCTGCAGGAGATGGGGATCAGCTGTGAGGTGGTGGATGTGCAAACCTTATTGCCGTTTGATATCAATCATGGAATTTTGAAGTCCCTGAAGAAGACCAGCCGGATCCTTATCGTCGATGAGGATGTGCCGGGTGGGGCGGCGGGATTTATCTTTAATAAAGTTATGGAGGAGCAGGGAGGTTATAAGTGGCTGGATACGGCGCCGAGGACGATCACTGCGCAGGCGCATCGGCCCGCTTATTCCAGTGATGGGGATTATTTTAGCAAGCCCAATGTGGAGGAGGTTATTGATGTGGTGAGAGAGATGGTGGCGGAGTGAAAATATTAGGAAAAGCAAAATCCCCGGTTGAGCCGGGGATTTTTTTTATTTGAGATTGTAGAAGACTTTTTGAACGTCTTCGTCCTGTTCCAGTTTGTCGACCAGCTTTAGCACTTCCTGTGCCTGGTCTTCGGGTAATTCTACCGTCGTAGTAGGTATCCATTCGATCTCCGAACTTATAGGGATGATGCCTTTTTCTTCCAGAGCCTTTTGCATGTTGCCGAAGTCGTTGAAGGCAGAGCGCAGTACGATGATGGGTTCGTCGTTTTCGCCGGTGCCGTCTCCCATTTCTTCGAGGCCGTGGTCGATGAGCTCGAGTTCGAGGTCGTCGATATTAACGCCTTCGGGCTTTAATTTGAATGTTCCCATTTTTTTGAACTGGAAGCTGACGCTGCCGCTATTGCCGAGGACGCCATGGCCTTTGTTAAAATGGGATTTTACGTTGGCTACGGTGCGGACGTGGTTGTCTGTTGCCGTCTCCACCAGGATTGCAACACCATGAGGGCCATAGCCTTCGTAGAGGATCTCCTCGTAGTTTTCCATTTCCTTTCCCTGGGCGCGTTTGATGGCGGCTTCAACGCGGTCTTTGGGCATGTTTACGCTTTTGGCGTTCTGGAAACAGCGGCGCAGGGCCGGGTTGGTGCCTGGGTCGGGGCCTCCTGCCTTGACGGCGATGGCGATTTCCTTACCAATACGGGTGAATTGTTTGGCCATCCGGTCCCAACGGGCAAACATAGTGTGTTTTCGTACTTCAAATATGCGACCCATAGTTCTTTACTTTTTGGTGTGTGGGGGGCAAATTTAACAAAAAAGACCGTACACCTTGTGGCGTACGGTCTTTTTAAATAGGCTATTATTTAAGCTTTGAGCTTACTGTTGTTTTTACTGTAGGCGAAATAGATGATGAGCCCGATGAGCATCCAGATCAGGGCTGTCACCAGAGTTTCTCCGTCCAGGGAGACGATCATCGCTGTACAGACCAGCATGCCCATAATAGGCACAAATGGTACCAGGGGGGCCTTGAAGGGACGTGGACGATTGGGGTCGTTCCTGCGCATGATCCATACGCCCGCGCTGACAAGCACGAAGGCGAAGAGGGTTCCGATGCTGGTCAGGTCACCTGCCACGCTACCCGGGACAAAGGCAGCGAATAAGCCCACGAATACGAAAAGGATCATATTGGACTTATAAGGCGTGCGGAATTTGGGGTGGAGGGCGCAGAAGACCTTGGGCAGAAGACCGTCGGTGGCCATGGTATAGAACACCCGGCTCTGGCCCAGCAACATCACGAGGATAACCGAAGAGAATCCGGCGAGGATACCAACTGTTACAAGGTTGGACAACCAGCCATATCCCTTCATATAGTGATCGATCGCATAGGCTACGGAGGCTTCTTTACCTTCCTTTACAAAGTCTGTAAAGGGAGCGACACCCGTCAGTACCCAGGAGAAAAGAACATATAGGATCGTACAGATCACCAGTGAGCCCAGGATACCGATAGGCATGTCCCTGCTGGGGTTTTTAGCTTCCTGTGCGGCGGTGGACACGGCGTCAAAGCCGATGAAGGCAAAGAATACGACACCTGCCCCGGTGAGCACGCCTCCCCATCCATGTCTGAAGAAGCCGGCATAACTATATAGTGTGCCGTCCCTCAGCTGAGCGGGGGGAGCGTCTGCCGGAATCAAGTAAGGATGGTGGTTGGCGGGGTTGATGAATTGCCAGCCCACGGCGATGAATACCAGGACGATCGCCACTTTGATAAAGACGATGACGGCATTTACCGACGCCGATTCCTGGGTACCTTTTATTAATAGTAGTGATAGGAGCAGGAGGATGATAAGGGCCGGAGCGTTCATGATCCCGGAGTGCAACTGGCCGTCTATGAGGATCTTTTCAAAAGGGGAATGGGACCATTCGAAAGGGATTGCCCCCCCCAGCAACTTATTCAGGAATTCACTCCAGGCGATGGAGACGGTAGCCGCACCCAGGGCATATTCGAGGATCAGGGCCCAGCCGATGATCCAGGCGACGAGTTCTCCCATGGTCGCGTAGGCATATGTATAGGCGCTGCCGGCGATGGGGATCATAGAAGCAAATTCTGCATAACAAAGTCCGGCAAAGGCGCAACCGATGGCTGCAACGATGAAGGAGACGGTAACTGCGGGACCGGCATGTTCTCCGGCGGCCGCGGCTGTCCTGACGAACAAACCGGCGCCGATAATGGCGCCGATGCCCAAAGCAATGAGGCTCCAGGCGCCAAGGGTTCTTTTCAGACCCTTTTCGGAATCTCCCGCCTGGGACATGAGAACATCCAATGATTTCTTTCGAAATAAACTCATATTAAGCTTGTTTTGATAAGATGATGTGTGACGACTAGGGCCGAAAATAAACAAATATTTAATTTCGCCCGGCAATTCTTTGAGTCCCAGAGGGAATTTTAATAGTAAAGTTTGTTCAAATCAATAATTTTCGATTGTTTGCATCCTATTGTACGCAGGGGTCCCGGGCGCAGCCGGGTAAATATTGCCGATTATGCCAAAGATCAGCCTTACGGGATGGATTATGATAGCCATGGTAGCAGGCGTGCTGCTGGGCCTGTGGGTGCATTATAATGGCAGCCCCGCCCAGGTTGCTGCATTCTCCGATGTCATCAATGTATTGACAGATATCTTTCTGCGGCTGATAAAAATGATCATTGCTCCGCTGGTCTTTTCCACGCTGGTGGTTGGGATTGCCAAACTGGGAGATATCAAGGCGGTAGGCCGGATAGGGGGTAAGACCCTGATTTGGTTTATGGGCGCGACCTTATTGTCCTTGTCACTCGGGTTGATCGTCATGAGCAATCTGTCGCTGGGGAACGAGCTCAATCTGCCGATGCCTCCGGCGGGCGCCTCCACGGGACTGGAGTCTACGATTTCCTTTAAGACCTTTATCACTCATATTTTTCCCAAGAGTATTTTCGAGGCACTTGCGAATAATGAGATCTTGCAGATCGTAGTGTTTGCCGTGTTTTTTGGGATCGCTACGGCTTCGATCGGGGAAAAGGGGAAGATCGTTATCAAGGCCCTGGATGCCGTCTCGCTGATCATCCTGCGGGTGACCGGGTATGTCATGTATTTTGCACCGGTTGCCGCTTTGGCGGCCATAGCTTCTATCATGGCTATCAAGGGCCCGGAATTACTCTATACCTATGGCAAGTTCATCCTTGCCTTTTACCTTTCCATCCTTGGGTTGTGGCTGCTGCTGATGGTGATCGCTTCTTTTTTTATCGGCAAGCGGGTGATAGAGCTGGCGCTGACCATCAAGGATATGGTCTTGTTGGCGTTCAGCACTGCCAGTTCGGAAGCCGCTTTTCCAAGGCTGATAGTCGAGCTGGAGAATTTTGGCTGTCCGCCCAAGATCGTAAGTTTTGTACTGCCGCTGGGATATTCCTTTAACCTGGATGGCAGCATGCTTTATATGACTTTTGCCTCCTTGTTTATTGCTCAGGCCTATAATGTACAGCTGACGCTGGGACAAGAAATTTCCATGTTACTCGTTCTGATGCTGACAAGTAAAGGGATCGCGGGAGTTCCACGTGCAGCCCTGGTAGTTATAGCCGGTACTCTTTCGCTATACAATATACCGCAGCAGGGCTTGTTACTTTTGCTCGGCATCGACCAGATACTGGACATGGCCCGAAGCGCCACCAATGTACTAGGCAATAGCATCGCATCGGTGGTAGTGAGCAAATGGGAAGGTGAGCTGGAAGGAAGCCCCGTCAATATAAAATGACAATTTTTTTATGCTTGAACTCTTAACGATCACCTTAAAAGACCTTGTAAACCCTGAATTCTACATTAATAATGGCGGTTTGTGGGTCCTCTTATTTATTGTTTTTGCAGAGACCGGTCTGATGGTCGGATTCTTTTTACCCGGGGACAGTCTCCTGTTTGTTGCGGGCATTTATTGTGAGAAGCTGATAGGCAGCATGATCAGCGGCGGGACGGGCAGCCCCTTTCTTAACCTGGTGTTGTTGTGGGTTATGATATCCATCTGCGGGATCGCCGGGAATGTGGTGGGATATTGGTTTGGTCATAAGACCGGGCCTTTTCTTTTTCACCGGAAGGACAGTTTTTTATTCAAGAAAAAGCATTTGTACCAGGCCAAGGAGTTTTATGACAAGCATGGCGCGGTTGCGATAATTTTTGCCCGTTTCCTGCCGATCGTGCGGACCTTTGCTCCGATCATCGCGGGAATTGTGGCGATGGACCGAAAAAAGTTCCTGGTAAATAATATCATTGGTTGTCTGGCCTGGGTATTTGCTATGATCTTCGGCGGTTATTATCTGCAGCAGTTCGTGCAGAGAAAATATAATTTTGACCTTAAGGAGCACCTGGAAGTCATCGTGATCGGCATTGTCGTGATTACAACGGCTCCTGTCCTCTACAAGATATTTTTTGGCCGGAAGAGTTCGGCTCCCACAGAGGATCCTTATAAAAATTCGTAATACTGCATGGAACAACAAAAGAAAGTCTCTCTTTTCAATCTGGCTGTTATCGTTGGGGCGCTTGGTTATTTTGTGGACGTTTATGACCTTTTACTTTTTAGCATTATACGGGTTCCTTCCCTGAAGTCGCTGGGTTTAAGCCCGGAGGATATCGATAAACAGGGTTTGTATATTCTCAATCTCCAGATGATCGGGCTGCTGCTGGGTGGTATCGTCTGGGGGGTATTGGGGGACAAGAAGGGGAGATTGAAAGTGCTGTTTGCTTCTATCATTTTGTATTCGCTGGGTAGTGTTGCCAACGGGTTTGTACATACGGTGGGGCAGTATGCTGCGGTGCGTTTCATAACGGGAGTGGGTCTGGCTGGTGAGCTGGGGGCGGGGATCACGCTTGTGAGCGAGCTGATGCCAAAAGAAAGACGCGGGCTGGCGACCTCACTGGTGGCCGGCATCGGGCTTAGCGGGGCCGTCTTTGCTTATTTTATCAAGGTACAGTTTGGGGCTGCTGCGGAAGGGTGGCGGACCTGTTATTTTATTGGCGGCGGACTTGGTTTTTTCCTTTTGTTGTTGCGGGTGGGTTTATTGGAATCGGGGATGTTTAAGAGTATCGAGCAAAGCAATGTGCGGAAGGGGGATTTTTTTATGTTGTTCACCAAGGGTGAGCGGCTGAAGAAATACCTGACGGCTATTCTTATTGCGTTGCCGAACTGGTATGTGATAGGGATCCTGATCTCTTTTTCGAACAAGTTTGCCAAACAGATGAATGTGCAGGGGGCGGTGGATCCGGGTAAGGCGATAATGTATGCGTATGCGGCTATTGCTGTGGGTGATGTACTGATCGGGTTTATCAGTCAGTGGTTGAAAAGCCGAAAGTTGTCTTTATTGATCTTTCACATTATCAGTATAATAGGAGTTGTGTGGTACTTCCATTTACAGGGCGCCGAGGCCAGTACTTTATACTGGGTTTGTATCGTGCTGGGATTTGGAACGGGATTCTGGGCGATGTTTGTGACCATGGCGGCGGAGCAGTTCGGTACCAATATCCGGGCTACTGTGGCGACGACGGTTCCGAATATGGCGAGGGGGTCGCTGAACCTGGTTTCCTTGTTGTTTGTTTCTTTGCAGGGTTATCTGGCGCCTGAGCATGCTTATTTCCAGAGCGGGTGGATCACGGGGATCATTGTGTTTGTCATTGCTTTTATTGCTTTGGCCATGACTAAGGAGACATTTGGTAAGGACCTTGATTATATTGAGCAGTAGAAAATGCACGAGGTTCCCGAGCAACGCGAAGGGAATGACCGAGGAAAAGCAAGGAACGACGCTTTTACGAAGGTCCCCGACTGCATCTGGCCATTGAAATCCGCCTTTGGCGGATTCACCGAGACTATTGAAAAGATATTACGGTCCGAGGTAAAAGACGTAGATTCCAGATGAAATTTTTAATCATTCGTTTTAGCTCCATCGGTGACATCGTACTCACCACTCCCGTTGTCCGGTGTCTGAAAAGACAGATAGCGACGGCGGAAGTGCATTATCTCACCAAGGCTTCTTTCCGGCCGATACTGGCCGCCAATCCCTATATTGATAAGATCCATTGTTTGACGGATGACCTGGACGGAGTGATCGAGTCGCTGCGCGGCGAGGATTTTGATTATGTCATAGACCTGCATCATAATCTGCGGACCCTGAAGGTGAAGAGGGCGTTGGGGAAGCAGGCTTTTTCGTTTGCCAAGCTGAATATAGAGAAGTGGTGGTATACCAATTTTAAATGGAACCGGATGCCGGACCGGCATATTGTGGACCGGTATATGGATACGCTGGCTTCATTTGGGGTAAAGAATGATGGGGCTGGTTTGGATTATTTTATTCCGGCTGAGGATGAGCTGGGATTGGAAGACATCCCGACCTCGCACCAGGCCGGTTATGTGGGTTTGGTTATTGGTGCGGCGCTGGCGACGAAGAAGCTGCCTTTGCATAAGCTGAAGGAGATCTGTGAGCAGACCCGGTTTCCGCTGATCCTGTTAGGGGGGCCGGAGGATGCGGCTGTGGGGATGGAACTGGCGGCTATCGATCCGATACGGATCTATAATTCCTGCGGGAAGTTTAATTTGAATGAGTCGGCTGCTCTTGTCCGGCAGGCGAAGCTGATCGTTACGCATGATACGGGCTTGATGCATATTGCGGCGGCGTTCAAGAGGCCGGTGCTTTCTATTTGGGGGAATACGGTGCCGGAGTTTGGGATGTATCCATATTATGGGGAGAATTATCTTTCCAATTATGGGGGGGGGGATGTTGGGAAACTACCTTATGAGATGATGGAGGTGAAGGGGTTGTCGTGCCGGCCTTGTTCCAAGATTGGGTATAAGAAGTGTCCGAAGGGGCATTTCAAGTGTATGGAGCAGCAGCCGCTGGAGCGGGTGGTGAGCGCGATAAATCCCGGGTAGGCGCCCGGGTTGGGGGCGGCCAGTGTCCGGAGTTGGGGCGCTTTGATGCGGCGCGGTGGCGTGGTATAGGCTGCAGAAACGCTATTCGCCGGAGCGCAGGCTGCTGGCGGGGTTGATGATGGCGGCTTTGATCGTTTCAAAGCTTACGGTAAGCCAGGCTAGGAACAGGGCGGCCATCGAGGCAAAGAAGAAGACAGTCCAGCCTACCTCGATGTGATAGGCAAAACTTTCCAGCCAGCGATGGATGGCAAAGAAGGAAAGAGGAACCGATATGACGACGGCTATAAGTATGAGACGGGTAAATCCTGTCGACAAGAGATAAACAATATCGAATATGGAAGCTCCCAGCACTTTTCGGACGCCGATCTCTTTTGTGCGTTGCTGGGCCATAAAGGCGGAGAGGCCGTAGAGGCCGAGGCCGGAGATGAAGATCGCCAGAAAGGCGAATAATTTAAAGATGTTTCCCATTTGTTGTTCACCCTTGTACAGATTGGCGAGGTCCTGGTCCAGGAAGTTATAGCTGAAGGGATAGGCGGGGTTGAGACCTTTTGAGATCTTTTCCAGCGCATGGATTGTTGCTTCGGCAGATCTGGCCTGTGCACGAACCACTATATTGCCTCCATAGTTGTTAAGCCGTAAGATCAGGGGTTCAATGGCCTGCTGTACGGGTTTGAAATTAAAGTCCTTTACCACTCCGATGATGGTGCCTTTTTTATTGTAAAAGGTCAGCGATCTTCCTACTACATTGTCGATGGTCATACCCATGGTCCGGACGGCTGTTTCATTGATAATAAAATTATTGGAATCGGCTTTGAAAGCCGGGGAGAAATCGCGGCCCTTCAGGATCTTCATGCGGAATACGTCGATGAAACTCTCGCTGACGGCTAAGGAAGGGATAATGACCTGGGATTTGGGATCTTTACCTTCCCATTTAACATCGATATCGCCGCTGGTGAGATTGATGGGCAGCTGTGATACGATGGCATAACTGCTGGTGAGCGGATTTTGTTCCAGCTGGGTGCGCAGGGCTTTTTGTTTGCCCCATACTTCCCCTCTCATCGGCATATACAGGAGATTTTCTTTTTCGAAGCCCATGTTGCGGCTGCGGATAAATGTGAGCTGTCTGTATACGACGATGGTGCCTGCCAGCAATACGATGGATACGACGAACTGGGTTATGACCAGTCCATTACGGAACAGGAGGTTACCGCCAAGTGTCCGGAGGTTGCCTTTCAGCACTTTTACGGGCTGAAATCCCGAGAGGAAGAGGGCGGGGTAGCTGCCGGCCACCAGTCCTGTCCCTATCGATATGCATACAAGGGTAAACAATAATTTTCCGTCCCAGAGGCTGAGGCTGAGGTTTTTGTTGGCGAGCTGATTGAACAGGGGAAGCGACAATGCGACCAGCGCGATGGCGAACAGGAGGGCAAAGAAAGAGATGAGGAGGGCTTCTACCAGGAATTGCCGGATGATCTGTCCTCTTACTGCGCCTGCGACCTTGCGCAGTCCCACTTCTTTGGCCCTTCTGGCCGAGCGGGCAGTAGCCAGGTTCATAAAGTTGATGCAGGCAACGATGAGAATGAAGATGGCGACGATGAAAAAGATGTTTACGTATTGCCGGTTGCCGTGCCCGGGCAGATCGACCTGCAGCGAGGGGTCAAGGTGAATAGCTGTGAGGGGCTGCAGCTGGAATTCGACCTTGAAAAAATTTTCATTTACATGCTGCTTGAATACCTGGTTCATCTGCTGGTTGAGCCGCGCCATTGACGAGGGTGTAGGAACAAAGCTTTTGTCAAGCAGTACATAACTGTAAAAGGTAAAGCTGCTGTAGACGTTGTCTTTGACGTCGGTGTTGATTTCATGGGTCAGCGGCATGATGAAATCTAACTGCAAATGGGAGCCGGCGGGGATATCGGCCAGGACGCCGGTAACGGTGACATAATTGCCATTGTCTTTTTTGAGGGTTTTACCCAGTGCATCTTGGTCGCCAAAGTATTTTTTTGCCATGGAGGCGGTGAGAAGGACACCGTCATGACGCAGGAGGGCTGTTTTGCGATCGCCTTCCAGGAGGGGGAAAGAGAAAACTTCCAAAAAAGTGGAGTCGGCGTAAAAGACCCTTTTTTCCTCGAATTTGCGGTCGCTGCCAGCGTCGAACAGCGTTGAAGCGGGTTGACTCAGGCGGACGGTCTTTTTTATCACGGGCATGACTGCCTGCAGGCCGGAGGGCATGCCTGCGGGGTTGACTGCCGCTTTAAATCCTGATGCGTCAGCGGTGATGCGGTAGATCTGACCCGCGTTGGTATGGAACTTATCAAAGCTAAGCTCGTTCTGCACCCAGAGCAGGATGAGGATACTGGAGGCCATGCCGATAGCGAGGCCGGATATATTTATGGCGGAATAGGCTTTGTGGCGTAAGATATTCCGGAGAGCTATTTTGAAGTAGTTCCTTAGCATGAGTGGTTCTTTGAATATGGGGTCTTTTGAACAAATGGGATACCATTATCTTAAGCCATTAATAGTGTGGGTTTTATGCATTTGGAATGGAATAGACTGTCCGGTTTTGATACGGGTAACTGTCCGGTAGTAAACGAAGTTGTGGAAGGCTAAGAGACGGTAAACCTTTTTTAGCTATTTTTAGAAAAAAACCTTTGAGCCGTCATCATCTTCGTCATGACAAGACCTGTCTAAACTGCGGAACTATTGTTGGAGAAAGGTATTGCACCCATTGCGGGCAGGAGAATACCGAGCCCAAAGAGGGGGTAGGGCATCTGATAGGTCATTTCTTTGCTGACATCACGCATTTTGATTCACAGATTTTTACTACGTTGAAGGATCTGATCCTGCGGCCAGGTTTTTTGACCCGGGAATATGCGGCGGGGCGGAGGGTGAGGTATTTGAATCCGATACGGATGTATGTTTTTATTTCTGCGGTTTTCTTTCTGGTGATGTTTGCTGGCACTGAGGAGGAGCATAAGGGGGTTGGGGAAGAGAGTACGCATGCGACGAATCTATTTCGACAAAAGTTTGCCGATAGTTTGAGGGAGGCAGGGGATAATGGGGGGGCGAAGGGATTGACGGGTGGTGAAGGGGGGAAGGTATCGGCGAGTGGCGGGGTATCTGGCGGCGCTGGTGTGGGATCGAAAGTTGGGGATAGTGGGCGCAGGGTCGTCAATAGGGAGATAGCTGCCCGGCTGGATACAACGGAGGCGGTGAAGCCAGGTGATGAGTCGATGTTCTTTGCGTTTGGGTCGGGGGGAAAGTTGACCATCGATCTGACGGAGAACAAGTATAATAGTTTACGCGAGTATGATTCTATCGAGCCGCGTTTGCCGGATAGTTCACGGAACTCGGGGCTTTGGGGTTGGGTTTTACGCAGGAATGTGCAGCTGAAGGAAGAGCATGGTGGTCGAAGCAAGATGCATATAGAGCAGAATCTGCAGCATTCGATACCCAAGATCATGTTTGTACTGCTGCCTTTGTTTGCGCTGTTTGTGAGCTGGTTTTACAGTCGGAAGAAGTATTATTATGTGCAGCATGCCATTTTTACCATTCATTTTCATTCTTTTCTCTTTCTCCTTTTTATGGTTGTGCTGCTGGTCAGCAAGCAGCTGACTTCGTACCAGGCGGTGATGTGGGTCTTTTTTGGGTCTTATGTGCTGGCGTATGTGTATTTGGTGGCGGCGTTGAGGGGGATGTATCAGCAGGCGGTGTGGTTGTCGGCGCTGAAGGCGTTGGCGATCGGGTTGATGTATTTGCTGGCGATAATGGTGACCGTGATGACTATGATCTTGTTGGCGTTTTGGAGGGCATAGCTGCGAGTATCGGGTTTAAGTGTTTTTATTTATCCCTTGCAAATACCTGGATTACCCGCATTTTGAAATGACCTTTGGCCAATCAGTTAACCAATTATTAATACAACATGGCTTACACTAAAATTAACCGTTACCTCTTCTTTTTAGTTGTTGCCTCCTTTTTTTGTTCGGTGTCGTCAGCCCAGGGGGTGAAGAGTCCGGACAGTACGGAACTGCTGATCAGAAAGATCAGAAAGGAATACAACAGGATCAATGCAGGGAGTTCGCGGATGAAAGTAGTCAAACAGGATGTTCCGGATGAATCTCCTGAAAGCGGTGAGCTAAGAAAATTTTATGAGAAGGACACTTTAAGGAAGGCAGTAAAAACCCTTTATTTTGAGATGGGGAAACTGGTCAATGAATATTATTTTAAGGACGGGCGGCTGTTCTTTTCTTATGAGGCTAATATGAGGTATGATAAGCCTATGAGCGTGGAGGGTTCCAAGGTTAGCAAGGTGGAACAAAGCAGGTTTTATTTTAATGGATATAACCTGGTCCGATGGCTGGATAAGAGGGGTAAGATAGTAACGGATAAAAAGCTGCATGCGGCGAAGGAGAAGAAGCTATTGGATGAGGCAAAGAAATTCCGGTAGCGGGCCGGTAAGGCAATAAAACGGGAAGAGGGTGTCTCAATTGATTTGAGACACCCTCTTTTTGGTATAAGGATCTTTTTTTAGAGTGTTTTCAGCACGTCGTTCATGCTGCGGACGGCGTCTGCGCTTTTGGAAAAGAGGGCCTGTTCGTCGGCGTTGAGGCCGAAGTCGAGGATCTTTTCCCAGCCATTTCTGCCAATGGTAACGGGTACTCCGAGGCAGATGTCTTTCTGACCGTATTCGCCATTGAGGGATACGCAGCAGGTAAAGAGTTTCTTTTCATCGCGGAGGATGCTTTCTACCAGGGCTGCTCCGGCTGCCCCTGGGGCATACCAGGCGGAGGTGCCGATGAGTTTGGTCAGCGTGGCGCCGCCTACCATTGTATCTGCGACGATCTGTTTCTGTTGTTCTTCGCTGAGGAATTTTGTTACGGGGGCGCTGTTCCAGGTTGCGAGGCGGATCAGGGGGATCATGGTCGTATCGCCATGGCCACCTACTACCACTGCATTCAGGTCGGCGGGGCTGCAGCCGAGGTGTTGGCTCAACTGATATTTAAACCGGGCGCTATCGAGGGTACCACCCATACCGATGATACGGTTCTTTGGCAGACCTGTCGCTGTGAGGGCGAGGTAGGTCATCGTATCCATCGGGTTGCTGATGATAATGATGATGGCGTTGGGGGAATACTTTAAGATGTTTTCGGCAACTCCTTTTACGATGCCGGCATTGGTGCCGATGAGTTCTTCGCGGGTCATGCCGGGTTTGCGGGGCAGGCCGGATGTGATAACGACGACGTCACTGCCGGCAGTTTTGGAGTAATCGTTGGTGCTGCCGGTGATGCGGGTATCAAAACCCAGCAGTGCAGCAGTCTGCATCATATCCTGGGCCTTTCCTTCGGCTAATCCTTCCTTGATGTCCAGCAGCACTAATTCTTCAGCTAATGCTGCCCGGGCAATATTATCGGCACAGGTAGCGCCTACGGCGCCGGCGCCTACAACCGTAACTTTCATCTGTAAAATATTTGAGTGATAAAATTATTTTTCGCGGCACAAAGGTAGGGGAGGGTGGGCAATTGCTTGCCGATTAACTTCCCTTTTTGTCGAAAGCAGCCAGGATCGTATCTATTTTTTGAGCGCCTTCGAAGGTGGTGATCAGATTACCTTTTTTATCATATAAGGCGAGGTAGGGCAGGTTTCGGATCTTATAGAAGGGGGGGAGGAAGAATTTTTCATCCCGGCCCATCTTGATGTTAGGATGTTCGGCCATCCGATAGTGTTCGTTAAATTCCTTTAGTTCTTCAAATGGCTGATAGGTGGCCATGATGATCTCGATGTCCTTGAATTTTGAAAAGTCGGCCAGGATGGATTCCGTCTGGTGTTTGCAATGGTCGCAGTCCGGGCTGAAGTACATGATGATAGTGCGACGATTCTTTTTTACGTCTTCTTTAGTAAGGTAGGTCGAGCTATCCAGTTTCAGGAGGTGAAAGGGGGGTAGGGTCGGGAATCGTTTGAAGGGCGGCTCTGCGCTGGCCTGGTCGGCGGCAGTCGTGGTTGCGGGCTGCTGAGTAGCGGTCTGCTGGGCGAATAAAACGGAGCTATAAACCAGGATGGCGATGGCCAGAAATACTTTTTTCATCGTGAAAGTTTCAAAATATAGTTTGAAAAGGTAAAATCCTGCTGTAAAAATAAATCTTTAACGAATCGGCCCTGCCTAAAATTTCATTAACAAGAGAAAAATGAACATTTTAGGCAGGGTAAGATCCGGCCGGCAAAAAAAAAGACGAAATGAACGGCCAAAAAGGGCGCTTTTTTATTTGTTGTTACGAATTTTTCGTAGATTTACGAAAATATCGTAGATGTATGGAAAAACTAAGTCATCAGGAAGAGGAAGCCATGTTGGCGGTGTGGAAGACGGGAGAGGGTAATGTCAAGCTTTTTCTGGAGAATATGCCGTCAGTGGGTACTCCTTATACTACGCTGGCCTCGACCATCAAGAACCTGGAGAAGAAGGGGTTTCTGTCGAGTCGTCTTATCGGGAATGCCTATTTGTATAAGCCGGCGATCACGGAAGACGAGTATAAGAAGAAGTTCATGAGTGGGTTTGTGAAGGATTATTTTGATGATTCTTACAAGGCGCTTGTGAATTTTTTTGTGGAAGAGAAGAAACTGAGCGCGGGGGAGTTGAAGGAGATCATCGATCTGATCGAAAAATCAAAATGAGAAAATAAGACTATGCCTTCTACCTTTTTATATTTTCTAAAACTTTCGATCGGTCTGGGTTTTGTCTGGGGCTTTTACCAGGTCTTTCTGCGCAGGCTTACCTTTTATGAATGGAACCGGTGGTATTTACTGGGGTATTCTCTTTTATGTTGTTTTATTCCAATGATCGATGTCGGTCCGGTTGTGGGCGCCGGGGGAGAGCCGGCGATGGTTCAGTTGATCCCTACGATCGGGGCAAGGGCGATAGTATTGGGTGCCAGCCGGCCGGCGGGTATTGGACTGTGGGACCTTGTTTCTATTTTAATGGTAGCGGGGGCCGGGTTTTTACTGGTCCGGCTTGTGGTGAGATGGCTGTCGCTTCGCAGGGTTCGGCTTGGGGCAAGGCTGACGGAGCAGGATGGGATAAAGATCTACCAGGTCGATGAGGCGATAACTCCTTTTTCGTTTGGCCGTGGTATTTATATCAATCCGCGGCTGCATACGGAAAGAGAGTGGGCGGATATCATTCTGCATGAGTATGTGCATATCCGGCAGAGGCATTCGGTGGATGTCTTGCTGACAGAGCTGTTGTGTATCGTCAATTGGTATAATCCTTTTGTTTGGTTGATGCGCTATTCCATCCGGCAGAACCTGGAGTTTGTTGCCGACCAGAAGGTATTGGGGAGCGGGGTTGACCGAAAAGGTTATCAATATCATTTATTAAAGGTGGTTGGCGATCCGGCTTACCGGCTGGCCAATAATTTCAATTTTTCATCACTGAAAAAACGCATTATTATGATGAACAAAATTAAAAGCGCAAGACTTCATCTTGTAAAGTTTCTTTTTATTCTGCCGTTGCTGGGGGTATTGCTGGTGGCGTTCAGGAGCAGATATGAGAAGGCCCTGCAGGCGAAGCCGCAGCATTTGGATGTAGATATGGTGGTGGAGAAGATGATGCAGAGAGCTGTGCTGCCGGCTTTGGCGGGCACTGGCAGGGGCAAGCCGTATGCCGTGGGTGTAAAGGCCATGGAGGTCGATACAGGAAAGCCGGCCACGATCGTTGTTGAGGCGCCGAAAGCTTTGAAAGACAGTGCAGCGAAATTTCCGGCTAATGCTCTTTTTGTGGTGGACGGGGAAATAAAGTCGGTGGAGTTTTTGCGGGATTCTATGGTAGAGCCCGCCAAGATATATGCGGTAGATATTTTAAAAGGAGAGCAGGCCCTCAAATTTTATGGGGAGAAGGGAAAGAACGGGGTAGTGGTGATCTCGACAAAAGACTTTATGTACAGCCATATGACCATACATTTTGGGAGACCGCTGGACGCGGCACATCAGCCTTTGTATGTCATTGACGGGGTGATAATGTCTGACAGCGATGTGCTGTCAAAGATCAAACCCGACGATATCGAATCGGTCAGTGTAGTGAAGGACGCAGCGGCCCGTGCCATTTATGGTGATAAAGCGAAGAATGGGGTGATCATTATCACGATGAAGAAGAAGACGTCTTATATGCCTAAATTGACCATTTATGGGAAGGATGGACCCATGAGCATGATGGCCGATACCATCAGAACGAAGGTAAACGGGGAAAGCGTGGTCATTACGGCGGATAAATTAGCAGAACATTAGCAAGTATTTGCCACATACTGATTTTGATGTAAATTTGCCCCTCCCTCACCAAAGAGGCTTCTACTATGATTTTTAGCAGGAGCAGCTGGCGGGAGGGGTTTTCAATTTAAATAGCTAAAAATTTTACAGCTTTTATGGCAAATACTGCAGACATCAGTCGTGGCATGATCATCAAATTGGATGGTAGTTTGTATACCGTAGTGGAATTCGGGGAGAACAAGACGGCCCGGGCTGCTGCAAAAGTCTGGGCAAAGCTGAAGGGGGTGGACAATGCACGCTCCATCGAAAAGACCTGGAATAGCGGAGATACCATTTATCCTGTACGTGTTGAGCGTAAAGCCTACCAATACCTGTATAAAGACGATACGGGCTATAATTTCATGGACAATGAAACTTTTGAGCAGATCGCCTTGCAGGAGCAACTGATCGATGCCCCTCAGTTTCTGAAGGAAGCGCAGGAAGTTTCGGTGTTGATCAATACCGAGACCGAGCTGCCGATGAGTGTAGAATTACCCGATAAGATCGTTGTGCTGGTCACTTATTCCGAGCCTGGTATGAAAGGGGACACGGCTACGCGTACCCTCAAGCCGGCTACGATCGAGACTGGCGCCACTGTCAATGTTCCTTTATTTGTCAATGAAGGTGAATTGATACGGATCAATACGAAGACGGGAGAATACGTAGAAAGAGTAAAATAACTCTCTTAAAAGATATTTAAATGGACCTTTCCACTAAGTGGGCAGGTCCATTGTTCTTCGCCGAAAGGCGTTGGAAAAAAGTAGCCTTTCGACAAACAACCTTTGATGATTGGCCTTCGGCCTAAGGTTCTCTGAACCTTAATGGTTTATTCTCAAAGGGTTGAAATTTTAAAATTCACCGTTGTTTTTGGGTATATTTAGCTTTAATCCCTATTTTAGCCGCCCAAATAAAACTGTAAATTCATCCATATGGATTTTAAACAGATTCAGGAATTGATCAAGATGATCAATAAGTCAAATATCGGAGAGGTAAGTATTGAGGAGAAAGGGTTTAAGTTGACTATCAAGCAGAAAGAAGAACCGGTCCAGCAGCTGATCGCTGCTCCGATGCAGGCGCATTCCGTCGCTACGATGGCTGCGCCTCCTGTGGCCGCTGCGGCTCAGGCGCCTGTTGCGGCAGCGGAAAAGGGTACAAAGGCAGCTGAAACTCCGGCCGGTAATTTTGTTACTATAAAGAGTCCAATGATCGGTACCTTCTATCGTAGTGCATCACCGGACAAGCCTCCTTTTGCGAGTGTCGGTGATGAAGTAGCGCCGGGTAAGGTCGTCTGTATCATTGAAGCCATGAAGCTTTTCAATGAAATAGAGAGTGAAGTATCAGGTAAAATCATAAAAGTGCTGGTAGAAGACGCCTCTCCTGTTGAATATGACCAGCCTTTGTTCCTGGTAGAACCATAACGGACAGATCCGAGTCCCCAAAATTGTAAGAATGTTTAAAAAGATACTGATTGCCAATCGAGGAGAAATAGCCCTCAGGGTCATTCGTACCTGTCGTGAGATGGGTATTAAGACCGTTGCTGTCTATTCTACCGCAGATAAGGAAAGCCTCCACGTCAAGTTTGCAGATGAGGCTGTATGTATAGGAAAACCCGCAAGTTTCGATTCTTATTTGAATATCCCCCATATCATGGCTGCCGTGGAGATCACCAATGCGGATGCTATTCATCCCGGGTATGGATTTTTGGCGGAGAATGCCCGGTTTGCCGAGATCTGCGGCGAGCACGAGATCAAGTTCATCGGGCCGACCCCGGCCATGATCAATTCCATGGGTGACAAGATCACTGCCAAGGAGACCATGATCAAGGCGGGGGTACCGGTAGTTCCCGGTGGTGAAGGGTTGCTTGAGAGTATCGACCAGGCAAAAGGGATGGCGAAAGAGGTAGGTTACCCGATCATTCTGAAGGCGACTGCCGGTGGTGGTGGTAAAGGGATGAGGGTTGTTTGGGAAGAGGCGGATATGGAAAAGGCCTACAATACTGCCAAGGCGGAAGCCGGCGCCTCTTTTAAGAATGACGGGATCTACATGGAGAAGTTCGTGGAGGAGCCCCGGCATATCGAGATCCAGGTAGCTGGTGATCAGTATGGCAAGGTTTGTCATCTCAGCGAAAGGGATTGCTCTATCCAGCGTCGGCATCAGAAGCTGGTGGAAGAGAGCCCATCGCCCTTTATGACTGAGGACTTACGTCGACGGATGGGTGAGGCTGCTATCAAGGCTGCTTCGGCCATCAATTACGAGAGCGTGGGTACCATTGAGTTCCTCGTGGACAAACATCGTAATTTCTACTTCATGGAGATGAATACCCGTATCCAGGTAGAACATTGCGTGACGGAGGAAGTCGTCAATTTCGATCTTATTAAAGAACAGATAAAGATAGCTGCCGGGGATAGTATCAGTGGTGTGAATTATGAGCCACAGGGACATGCTATCGAGTGCCGGATCAATGCTGAGGATCCGTACAATGATTTCAGGCCCTCGCCGGGTCGGATCAATGTGCTGCATCAACCGGGCGGACATGGGATCAGGGTTGATTCACATGCTTATGCCGGGTATACGATACCGCCATATTATGATTCGATGATCGCGAAGATCATTGCGGTAGCTCGTACGCGGGAGGAAGCCATCAATACGATGCATCGTGCGTTGAGTGAGTATGTGATAGAGGGGGTCAAGACTACGATACCTTTTCATTTGCAGTTGATGAAGGATGAGAAGTTTAGGGCGGGGGATTTTAATACGAAGTTTTTGGAAAGTTTTAAGATGGTTTAAATGGTTTTGGCGCCTTTGGCGCCGGAACGGTGTTAAAATATGTGATGGTTGCGGATTTAATTATATTTCCGCAACCATTTTTTCTATCTGGTCGGGGGAGGCGTAGTAGCCTGCTATTTTGCGGATAACGGCTTCGACGAGGGCGTCGGGGCAGGAGGCGCCGCTGGTGATCAGGATGGATAGGGGTGTTGTTGCGCTTGCTGGCGTTGTTGCTGCGGGGTGGCGTGTTGTTTGGAGTTGGGGCGCCTTTTGGGGTGACAGCCAGTCCTCTGTTGTCAGTTCCCGTTTTTCATGAAAATTATAGTGAAGGATCTCCTGTTGGGAGAGGATCTTTTCTTCAGAACTGATGAAGTAGGTCGGCATTTTTTCTTCGCAAAGCTCTACGAGGTGGGAGGTGTTGGAAGAGTTGTAGCCGCCGACGACGATGGCCAGGTCGGCGGGGGTGTCGAGGAGTCCTATGACGGCGGATTGGTTGTCGAGGGTGGCGTAGCAGAGGGTGTCGCGGGTGTCGGCGAAGTAATCGCTGATAGAGGGGGGGTGGGCACTGAGGCCGTTGGTGGTGGGGGCGCCGTTGCCGTTTGCCGGGGTTTCCATTAGACCATATTTTTCAACCATCGTTTCTTTCAAATAGTCGGCGATGGCCTGGGTGTCAGTGGCCAGCATGGTGGTCTGGTTGACGACGCCGATGCGGGTCAGGTCCTTTTTTACGTCGAAGCCTTCGCTGTACTGTCCATTGAAGGTGGTGTAAAAGGAGTCGGGGGGCAGGGTACCTTTTATATATTCAGCCAATATTTTTGCTTCTTTCATGTCTTTTACTACGACCGTTGGTGTAGCTGCTGCTGCGTGGGAGAATGTGGCTCTTGTTTCCTCGTGTCCCGGTTTGCCATGAACGACGATGGTATAATTTTTTTGGGCGATCTGTGCGCTGCGGTTCCAGACTTTTTCAACAAAAGGACAGGTTGTATTGTATTTTTCTGTTTGGATGCCGATGGCCCGCAATCTTTCTTCGATCTCGAGCGTTGTGCCAAAAGCCGGTATGATAACGATGTCGTCTTTGGTCAGGGTTTCGAAGGGTATGAGCTGTTGTCCGTGGGTGTCCTGGAGGAATTGGATACCGCGGGACAGGAGGTCGGCGTTGACCTGGGGGTTGTGGATCATTTCGCTGAGCAGGAAGGTGCGTTTGTCGGGGTTTTCGTCGATGGTGCGGAAGGAGATCTCAATGGCGTTTTCGACGCCATAGCAGAAGCCGAAGTGGCGGGCGAGGTAGATGTGGAGGCCGCCGAGGTCCAGAAGAGTGGGGGTGAAATCCTTCTTCATTTTGTCCTGTTGCCGGCGTCGGTTCTTGATGGCGGAGATCAGGGGACTGCGATAGATGATAGGGATATCGAAGTTTTTCATTAGGCTACAAAGGTACAAACTTAGGTGTTGGGACAGTGGAATATATATTAATTTCGAAGTTATGAGTGAAGCTTTTCGACCGGTAGATTGGATCCATTCATCCAATATTTATGAAGTAAACCTGAGGCAGTATACAGCAGAGGGGACGATGGCCGCTTTTTGCCGGGAAATGCCCCGTCTCAGGGATATGGGGATCGATGTGTTGTGGTTTATGCCGATAACGCCTATTAGTAAGGAGAAGCGGCTGGGCAGTCTGGGCAGCTATTATGCCTGTTCGGATTATACGGATGTCAACCCTGAGTTTGGGACTGTGGAGGATTTTGCGCGGCTCGTAAAGGAGGCGCATGGGCTGGGTTTTAAGGTCATTATCGACATCGTTGCGAATCATACGGGTTGGGATCATCGCTGGACCAGGGAGCATCCGGATTTTTATCGCCGGAATCTCGAGGGTAAGTTTTTTGACCCGAATGGCTGGGAGGATGTGATCGACCTCAACTACGATAATCCTGAGCTGAGGAAGGCTATGATCGATGTCATGCGATTCTGGATCGAGCGTTGTGATGTCGACGGTTTCCGGTGTGATATGGCTATGTTGGTGCCGCTGGAGTTCTGGCGGGAGGCAAGGGTAGCGCTAGACCCCATGAAGCCGCTGTTCTGGCTGGCCGAGTGTGAAGAGATCGCCTATCACGAAGTATTTGATGCGACCTATACCTGGAAGTTGCTGCACAAGATGGAGGCGATCTGGCGGAAGGAGTCTTCGCTGGATGGGCTGGATGAGGTGTTGTCTTATTATTGCAGTCAATTTCCGAAAGATGCGTTGCGCGTTTTTTTTACGACCAACCATGATGAGAATTCGCATAGTGGCAGTGAGTTTGAGCGGCTGGGGGATTCGGCTAAGGCTTTTTGTGTGTTTTGTTGTACCTGGAGCGGGCTGCCGTTGATCTATAGTGGCCAGGAGATGCCGAATACGAAGCGTCTGAAATTCTTTGATAAGGACCCCATCGAGTGGACCGGTCGATATGAGCTGTTTGGGTTCTTTCAGACCTTGCTGACGCTGCGGAAGAGAAATCCGGCGATGAGGGCTGGGGATCCTGCGGTGAGTCTGCACAGGCTGCATACGAAGCAGGATGAACGTTGTTTTGCTTTTGCAAGGAAGGCGGGGGATGATGAGGTGGTGGTGATATTGAATCTTTCTACGGAGTGGCTGACGGTTGCGAATAGTGAGCTGTTGCTGCGGGGGGCTTTCCAGGAGTTGTTTACGGGCGTGGGGGTTGATTTTTCCCGTGAGAAGGAGGTGTATATTTCGCCCTGGGGGTATGTTGTTTTGGAGAAGAGATTTTAGAGAAATTTTTTATATCGGAATAGAAAAAAGGGCTGACCTGCGGTCAACCCTTTTTTAATGTTCTCTTTTATTTATCAACCTGCGGTTGATTATCCACCAGATGCGAGTCGTAACGGGTATGTGTAAACTCCTTCATAACCGGGGAACACACCCTCCAGTTTTACTGTACCGGTAGCTTTTTCCAGCGTTTTCTGGAATTCTTCTACATTGTGTACTTCCTGGCCGTTGGCTTTCAGGATGATGAAGCCTTCCTGTACGCGGGATTTGTCCATCAGGCCATTCTCAGTGACGTTCTTTACTACAACCCCACCCTTTACATCCAGGCTGGCAGCGTCTTTCTTGCTGAGGGTTTCGAGCGTAGCGCCGAGTTTGTCCAGAGAAGACGTTTTGACCACTGCCGTGGTACCTGAGTTGTTGCGCAGGGTGATAGCGACCGTATTTTCTTTACCTTCTCTCTTATAAATGAGGGTGATCTTATCGCCGGGGCTATAGGTAGCTATCTGGCCGACCATTTCAGCGCCGGTGGCTATGGTTGCGCCGTTGATTTTTGTAATAATGTCACCCTTTTTGAGACCGGCATGTGCTGCGGCTCCGTCGGGCGTAACGTCCATTACATATACGCCATCACCATCCTTGATCCCGGCTTCTTTCTTCTGGTCTTCGCTCATGTCGTCCCTTGGGTATGATATACCGAGGTAGGCGCGTTGAGGAGTTCCGAATTTCATGATGTCGTTGACCACTTTCTTAACGATGTTGACCGGTATAGTAAAGGAGTAACCGGCATAGGAGCCTGTCGGCGAAGCGATGGCTGAGTTGATGCCGATGAGCTGTCCATCGGTATTGATGAGCGGTCCACCACTGTTACCGGGGTTTACTGCTGCATCGGTCTGGATAAAGGATTCGACGGGTGTCTGGCTCTGACGTCTGTTGATGTCGAGGGTTCTGCCCTTGGCGCTGACGATACCTGCCGTGACGGTTGTTTCGAGTGTCAGGGGATAGCCTACTGCGAGGACCCATTGACCGACCTTCAGGTCATCGGAGTTGCCATAGAGTAAGAAGGGCAGGTTCTGTGCGTCTATCTTTACTACGGCCAGGTCACTGCTGGGGTCGGAACCAACGACTTTTGCCTTGAAGGATCTCCGGTTACTCAGGGTAACGGTCACTTCATCGGCTCCGTCTACGACGTGGTTGTTGGTTCCGACATAACCATCGTTGCTGATAATGACTCCGGAACCGGAGGCCATTTCGGGCATGCTGCGCATTCCGTTGCCGCCTCCGAAGAAGTCATCGGGGTCGATGCCGAAGAGGTCGGAAAAGGGATTGTGCTTTGGCAGGTTATTGCTGACTGTGCGGACTGTTTTCGTTTTAATGTGAACGGTAGCGGGGATGGCGGCGCTGGCTGCATCGCTGAAGTCGGCCGGGCCGTTGGCTGATCTTCCTTCTTTGCCTTCAAAGAATTTGGCATAGTTGGAAGGGACTTTGCCCGAGTCCTGCTGGGAATAAACGTAGGTCTTACCCCCTTCGGTGAAATGACTATAGCCCCACATGGTAGCTACGGCGGTCGAGGCACTGATCAGGATAACAGCTACTACTTGTTTTGCTCTCATTTGTTATAGAATTTTTTTTCGTTTTAAAGTGTTTGGCCTGGGGCTTTACCGGAATTCACCTTTCTGCCAAAATCGTTAACAATGTACAGGCATTGTTCAAATCGTATGCCTGAGATAGCAAATTAACGTCAAGGTTTGAATTCTGTTTCTACGGGGGGTTTAGTTTAACAAATAATTTACTAAGACCTTCGTAGATCGCGCTTGACAAGGCCTATAAAGTTACAAAGAAAAAGACGGAGGGGAAATACAATTCTTTGAACCGGAAAAATTAGCAGTTAGGGCCTGTCAGGGGGTCATAAATCCCGCAAAAATTGCAGGGTGTCGACGCCGTCTGCGTAGTCTACAAGGCTTGGTTCCTGGGCTTTTCCGAAGGGGATGAGGGTTTGTCCGGGGGGAAGGCTAGTTTGTTTGGGGGGAGCGCCGGTTTGTTTGGAGGGAACGCCGGATTGGTCGGAGGGAACTCCGGTTTGGTCGGGGGGAACGCCAGTTTGGTTGGAGGGAACTCCGGCTTGCCCGACGATGCATTGGATGGACTCGTTATTTTCGGTCAGGGCCGTGGGGATCTGACCGGGTTTGTAGTATTGATAGTGCAGGACGCTGATGGGGCTGAAGGGGGATTCGTTCTCGGTGAGGAGGATGGTTCCGTTGATACCGCCGGCACCGTTGGTCATGTAGAACTTTTTATTCAGGATCAGCAGGGTGAGCTGGTAGTCGTAGTTGTTTTTGTATTTCTGGAGGTCGGAGAGGTGTTGATATTTGTTAAAAGCATGTAGCAGGGGCAGGAAGTCGTAGTTCTCCGGCACGTAAATTTGGGTGACATTGCGGCATCCGAGGCCAAAGTACTGGTTTGCGTCATCGGCGAGGGCGCTGAGGTCTGCCGGTGTCTCGTTGCCGGTCAGCAGGGCTACTGAAGTGCGATTGCGGCGGATGATGTGAGGGTATTTGCCAAAATAGTAGTCGAAGTAGCGCCCGGAGTTGTTGCTGCCGGTGGCGATGTATGCGTCGCAGCCGTTGAGTCTTTCGGCGAAGGCGATGTAGTCCGCGACTTCGGGGTTTTGGGAGATGATCCATTCGACGAGGTGGTGGATGAGGGTGTTGTCGCGGGTGGATGTTTTTATGAGTTGGCGGTGGCCGGATATGAAGATGGTAAGCAGGTCGTGGAAGCCGACCAGGGGGATGTTGCCGGCCATGATGAGGCCGAGGGTTTTGGGGGTATTAACGGTGGCGGGCAGGTTGTATTTTTTTGCCCAGGACGAGAGCTTATCTTTTTGCAGGTATTGAGAGGCGATTTGTTGTATGGCCAGTTCGATGAATTCCGGGATGAACCAGCCGTTTTCCGTGTATGCTTTATATTTGGTCGCTTCCAGTGCTGTCGCCTTGGACAGGCAGTAATCGCCGAGTTCGGCCAATAAATCGATCCGTTTTTCCAAGTTCATAAAATCCACGCTATATTTGTGTTGCCCAAAGGGCATAAATTTGTTGCCTACGGCATAAAAGTGCAAAGGTAGCTTTTCTCACTGCTAAATATTTTGAAAAAATGGCTATTAAAATAACAGAAGAATGTATTAATTGTGGCGCTTGTGAACCGGAATGCCCCAATAATGCAATATATGAAGGGGGAGTAGAATGGGCTATTACGGACGGTACAAGTGTAAAAGGACCTTTTTCCTTATTGGACGGTACGGTCGTCGACGCTGCTCAGCGGAATGCTCCTGTTAGTGTGGACACATATTATATCGTTCCAAATAAATGTACAGAGTGCCAGGGATTTCATGAAGAGCCTCAGTGTGCGGCTGTTTGCCCGGTCGATTGCTGTGTGCCTGATGATATGTACAAGGAGACGGTGGAGGAATTGTTGTCGAAGAAGGAGAAACTGCACCTTTAGGGGATGTGCATAAGTTGGCAATGATTTTTTGGGAAATTTTCCAAAAATTGGTAACTTCAGGTAGTTAATTTGTTTGCGAATGTAGCCATGTGCTACTGAATATAGGCGGGTGATATTTCCCGTCATAAAAGGGTGAAGGGGTTTTTTCCTTCACCTTTCTTGTTTTGGGGTGGGGCCAGGATTGTTTGTGGCGGCCCATCTCAATAAACTGGCTGCCTTTTTCGTTAGATTTGCGAAAATTATTTCCATTCATGAAGCCTACTATCGCATTTGTTACCGGTGGATATTCCGGTGAGTCGGTTATTTCCTACAAAAGCGCCATCACCATTCAAAATAATCTGGATTACGATCGTTATACTGTGTATAGGATCGATATTACTCCCGGAGGTTGGTTTCATGAACAAAAAGATGGTAAAAAGATCCCCGTTGACAAGAATGATTTTTCGTTGACGCTGGATGGCGGGAAGGTCCTCTTTGACGCGGTGTTGATCGGCATTCATGGTACTCCGGGGGAGGATGGCAAATTGCAGGGATATTTTGATTTGCTGAACCTTCCTTACACAAGCTGTGATGCGGCTGTTTCTGCCTTGACCTTTAACAAGCGTTTCACGGTGGCAGTGGCTGCCTTTAACGGGATCAATGTGGCGCGAAGTGTCCTGCTGATCAAGGGTCGGATGGAGAGTCCGGATGAAGTGACGCGCAACCTGCAGTTCCCGGTTTTTGTCAAGCCGAATAACGGGGGGTCCAGCATTGGCATGTCAAGGGTTAACTCTCCTTCGGAGGAGTTGGGGGCGGCGATAGAGAAGGCGTTCAAAGAGGATGACCAGGTGCTGATAGAGGAGTTTATTGCGGGGAGGGAGTTCACAATTGGCGTTTTTAGGGCGAAGGGGGAAATTATCACCTTGCCGTTTACCGAGGTGAAGAGCAAGAGGGAGTTTTTTGATTTCGAGGCGAAGTATACTGCCGGTATGAATGAGGAGACGACTCCTGCGCAGGTGGATGAAGCGGTCGCGGAGAAGGTGAGGGCTGCGGCGAGGCGGATCTATACGGCCTTTAATTGCCGGGGGATCATTCGCATAGATTTTATATATAATGAGGCCAAGGGGGAACCGTTTATGCTCGAGATAAATACGGTGCCCGGGCAGAGTGAGGCGAGCATTGTGCCTCAGCAGCTGCGGGTTTTGGGGTGGACGCTAACCGAATTTTATTCGGCGCTGATCGAGGAGGCTCTGGTGAGGAGGTAGGTTAGACCAAAAAAATCTTTATTTTACATCGCCTGGCCGGCGGGTTTTGCCGGACAGACCAACTTAAATCATCAGTAGTGTTTAAATTTCTTACCGCTAGGCCGCTCTGGGTCAACATATTAACAGGGATTGTACTGTTTTTGCTGCTGTTACTTTTGTTTCTGGGCTCCCTGGCCCTTTTGACCCAGCATGGTAAGACCATACGAATCCCTACTGTTACTGGTCTTTCCTATACCGAAGCCAAAAAGAGCCTTGAAGGTCAGGGTTTTGAGGTTCAGATACAGGATTCGGTCTATTCTGATACGATGCGTCCCCTGCAGGTGGTCAAACAGTTCCCCGAAGCTGAGAGCCAGGTCAAGATCAACCGGACTATTTATCTGACGATAAATCGTTCGCAGGCTCCTTTTATCCAGATGCCCAACCTGGTGAGCATGAGTTTCCGGACTGCGGAGATGGTACTGCGGCAGTATGGTCTGAAGATCGGGGATACCATTTTCAAACCCGATTTTGCCAGGAATTCGGTCCTGGAACAGCAGTTCAAGGGCGATGCCATCAAGCCAGGCACCCAGATCCAGCAGGGAAGCGCCATTACCCTTGTCCTGGGGAATGGTATTGGGGGTGGGCAGGGTTTTATTGTTCCGGACCTGTTTGGTCTGACCTATTTGCAGGCAAAAGGCCGTCTTGATTCAATGGGGGTTACCATTGGGGCTGTTGTGACAGAAAAAGATGTGAGGGATTCGGCGGAAGGGTATATCTGGAAGCAGTCGCCTGCGCAGATGGGCGAGGAGAATCTGCCCAACCGGATAAGACCCGGGATGATCATCGATATATGGTTGAAGGCGCAGCGGCCGGTGCGTGGGGCTGATTCGGCAAATGTGCCGTCTGCGGCCAACACTTATTAGTAATATTGCAAAAATAATTATATATGCAGACCATTTCTGTTGAGGAAGTAAAGAAGAGGCTGGACGCCGGTGAAGCGCTTCACCTGTTGGACGTCAGGGAGCCGCATGAGCATGCTGATTTCAATATCGGCGGGACGTTGCTGCCGCTTGGCCGCGTCATGCAGATGGATACCGATGAGATCGAGCCCTGGAAGAATGAGGAGGTTATCGTCTATTGCCGGAGCGGGAATAGAAGTGGGCAGGCGTCGATGATGCTGGAGACACAGGGGTTTACGAATGTGAAGAATCTTACTGGAGGCATGATGGCCTGGCAGGACCGTTTCTAAGACGGCGAATAGATGAATAGAATTGTTGCCGCACACGGGAGCGTCGCAACGAATGTTTTATCGACGTACCACCGCTAGTTTAATAGATATTTTTTAAACCATTCCAACCATCTATCGAACCGGTCCTTTTGATAGGACGGGACGGTTATTCCATGAAATTGCCCGGGATAGATGATCAGCTCGCTGGGGATGCCGAGTGTTCGTAGTGCCTGGTACATCTGTTCGCTGCCTGCTGTGGGGACGTTAAAGTCCTTTTCGCCGCTCATGAACAGGGTGGGGGTTTTTATCCGGTTGGCTTTTAGCAGCGGATACGATATCTTGATATAGCGATCGATGCTGGTCCAGGGTGTGCCTATCTCATTGTTGTATTGCGAGATATATTGATCGACGCCATAGAGGGACAGAGTGAAGCCTGTTCCGGCTCCGCTGCTGGCGGCTTTGAAGCGGGTGTCGGAGGCGATGAGATAGTCTGTCAGGATCCCACCATAACTCCATCCTGCTACGCCCATTTTACTACTGTCTACTATTCCTTTTTTTACCAGATAGTCTACGGCTCCGTGTAAGTCGATGACTTCCTTGTTGCCCCAGTCTCCCGATATGACTTTACTGAACTGGAGTCCGCGGCCGTTGCTGCCCCGGTAGTTGACGGCTGCTACGAGGTAGCCGCCACCGGCGAGCATTTGCCGGGAGAGATCGAAGTCAAAGGCGTCCTGGCCGACGGGGCCGCCATGTATAAAGAGAATCAGGGGCAGCTTCTTGTCTGCTGCTGCGCCGGCCGGGTGATAGATGATACCGGAGACGAGAGTGCCATCGGCGCTTTTGGACTGAAAGCCTTCCACACTTGCAAGGGATAACGGGGCTAAGAAGGAGTCCGTGTGGTGGGTGAGGAGCCGGGGAGTTTTATTTTCAAGCACGTAAATTTCATTCGGGGTTTGGGGATCGCTAAGCAGGGTAACCCAGTTGGTTGTTGTGCCGGGGTTGTTGGTGCCGGCGGCATTGGTGTTGGATGTGGTACCGGGAGTGCCGGCGTCGGGTGCATTGGCCGGGACTGGTTCGAGTGCGCTGAAGACGCGCTGGCCGTCGGCGACTTTTGTCATTTTGCCATCGATTATTGAGAAGGAGGCAATGTATTGTCGACGATCGTCCGTCACCACGGCCGTGATGCTGGCGCCGTCTCTATTCCACTTGGGATTTCCGACCGGACGATCGAGTGCAAGGGTCAGCAATTTTGGAGCGCCGCCGGTGGCGGGCATGACACATAGAACGGTTTCGTCATACATATGATAGTCCTCGTCAGAGACGGAGCGCGTGTAGGCAATGGTCTTGCCATCGGGGCTCCAGCGGGGATTGTTGTCGGAGCCTTTCCAGTCGGTGAGCTGGTGCATGGCTGCGCCGGGTTGGGCCTGGATGGTATAGATATCGGTGTTCTCGTTCTTGTCGGGGTCTGTTGTCCGGTTGCTTACAAAAGCGATGGCTGATCCGTCGGGGCTCCAGACTGCCGAACCCTCGTCATAGTTGCCGCGGGTGAGGGTGTCGAATTTTTTTGAGGTTATGTCGAATAGATAGAGGTGAGTGTGTGTCTTTTTATAACGGTAGCCTTCGACGTCCTGTTTGTAGTGATAGCGGTCGATGACATAAGGTTTGGTAGTTTTTATTTTGCTGCTGTCTTCGGGGTCGGGGTCGGTCATTGTCAGCAGCAGTTTCTTCGAGTCGGGGCTCCAGGCATAATCGCTGATGCCGCCTTTGCGGTCGGTGAGTCGGCGGCCTTCTCCGCCGCGGCGATCGAGCAGCCAGAGCTGGCTGCCTGTGGGCTTCGCTGTTGGCTCGCCTGGCTGGCGGGAGGATAAGAAAGAGATGTATTTGCCGTCGGGGCTCCAGCGGGCGCGGGTTTCTCCGTCGGGGCTATTTGTGAGCTGGATGTCCTGGGTACCATCCCAGCTTATCATCCAGATGTCGGAGTTGCGGTTGTCCTTCACCGAGTCAATGGTAGAGAGGGTGTAGGAGATCCATTTTCCATCGGGGGAGGGTTGCGGGTCGCTGATGGAGGGGAGGCGATAGATGTCGCCGGGCCGGATGGGGCGGTTGGGTTGGGCCGATGCGCCAGCGAGGGATTGGGCAGCGGACGGTGCAGACGTTTGCGGCGACCGGGTTGGTTGGGTTGCGGATTGGGCGGACCGAGCCGATTGGGCATTGGCAAATTGAGTTTGCATAGTCAGGACGATGGCCAGCATGGAAAAAGACAGCAGTATTGGTCGTAACATGGAAAGAAATTGGAGTTAAAGTTTACACTCCAATTTACAATTTTATATTTATCACCTTACAACTTTATGTTTACGGCGAACATAAAATTAGTGCCTGCCATCGGGAAATAGAAGTTTTCGGTCACCACGTTTCCGCCATAGAAAGAGCTATAGGTATAACCGTTGGGTTCGTATCGCCTGTTGAAGACATTGTTAAGCTGGAAAACGAGGTCTATCTGCCGGATCGAAGGGAATTTCAGGGTATAGATCATGCGCAGGTCCTGCACATAGTAGTCGCCGAGCATGCGGGATTCGTTCTGGGTATTGTCCATGTATTCCTTGCTCACGTATTTGGCGGGCAGGCTGATCTCGTAGTGCGGAAACGGGAAGAACTGCAGGATCGCCCCTCCCACAATTGCCGGAGAAAAGGCGATGTCGGGATGTGGATGGAAATAAGTCTTTTGACCGCCGTTGTCGTAGTCGTCGATGAATTCGGTATAGTTTTTTACTTTATTGCGGCTGAGGGCCAGATTGCCGGAGATCGCGAACCAGTCCGTTATTTTTGAGCTGCCCTGGAGCTCGATGCCCAGGCGATAGCTATTGGGGATATTGCTTCTCGTGTATGCGCCCACGTTGTTGATCTTGCCTGTAAGTGCCAACTGGTCCTTATACTGCATATAGAAAATTGTGGCGCCGAAAGAATTGCGAAGGTTCTTTTTTTCGAAGCCGAGCTCGAAGTCGTTGAGGGTTTCGGGTTTTGGCTGCTGATCCATACCGGCTTCGAAGTCGTCGCGGTTGGGTTCGTGGCTGGCCCGGGAGTAAGAGAGATAGGCCTGCCATTCGTGTCCCGTATAGGTGACCCCGGCTTTGGGGTTGAAGAAGTCATAGTGTTTGTTGATGAAGAGGGTTGGGTTGTCCTGGAAGCCTTCGAGATCGTAGCCGACGTGGCGGTATTGCATGTCGGCGAAGGTGGAAAGGTGCGGTGTCCACTGCTGCTGCCATTTTCCGTAGATGGAAAAGTCGGTTTTATGAGCGGGGATATTGTAGTATTGGTAGTCTTTTGGTACGCCGCCGTTTTGAGTCCAAATAATGTCGGCATAGTGTTTCCCGTCATATTTGTCCCAGCCACCGCCAAGGGTCAGCTGTGTCTCCCGTTGTTTGTACTGTACCGAGAAGATGCCTCCGTAAAAATAGTTATCCAGCCATTGCTGACGGACCAGGTCGGTGGTTTGTATGGTGTCTGTTCCTACTACCGGGCCTGTCAGCCCGTAATTGGCGTAGCTATCCTGCTGCTTATATTCTTCGAAGTAGCCTTTCCCGCGTGTGAGGAAAGCGGCGGTGTTGAAGGACAGGGTCTTGCTGAGCTCGTGATTAAAGAACAGCTGATAGTGGTTTTGCTGGTAGTTGTCCGTTTGGTTCGGGTAGGTGAAGTAGTTGTAGGTACGTTTGTTGGAGTTGTAAAGATTGAGGGAGTCGGCTGCGGAGGCATAGAGGTACCCCTGGCTACCGGGGCCGGCATTGTCGGCGTAGTGCTGGTCGAGGGCGGATTTGTCGCCGAAGAGTTTGGCTCCTGGAATGCCGTTCCAGGCCTGATAGGTTTTTTCTGAGCCCTGGATGATGTTGAACCGGATGGAGGAGTGTTCGTCAAGCCAGGCGGCGGAAAGATAGAACGACTTCAGGTTGCTGCTTGCGCGATCGATATACCCGTCGCTGCTGATGCGGGACAGGCGGGCGTCGATGGTGAAATGTCCGTCGATCAGGCCTGAGCCGGCTTTTACGGTGTTCTTCCATGTGGTGAATGATCCGAAGCTGTTGTTGAATTCTGCGTATGGTTTTTCGTTGAATTCATTGGTGGAGAAGTTGATGGTCGCTCCGAAAGCGCCGGCTCCGTTGGAGGAGGTTCCGACGCCGCGTTGGATCTGGATGCTGTTGACGGAGGAGGCGAGGTCGGGGAGGTCGACGAAGTAGATGCCTTGGGATTCGGCGTCGTTGTAGGGGATGCCGTTCAGGGTCATGTTGATGCGGGTGGCGTCGGTACCACGGATATGGATACCCGTATATCCGACTCCGTTGCCGGCGTCGGAGTTGACGATGACTGAGGGCGTTTGGTTCAGGATGAAGGGCAGGTCCTGGCCGAGATTGGATTGTTCTATTTGTTTTTTTGTGATGTCGGTTTTTGTAAAGGGGGCTTTTTCGCCGGCGCGCAGGGCTCTTACCTCGACGGGTTGTAAGAAGAGCTTTAGCGAGTCGGGGGGGAT
>Ga0193716_1000185_pt1 | contig 37746 bp, 28 predicted proteins | sample U2c1metaG_FD_145901 | JGI IMG/M metagenome (GOLD analysis project Ga0193716, IMG submission 145901) | Soil microbial communities from a riparian zone of the East river system, Colorado, United States - U2c1 | ecosystem: Environmental > Terrestrial > Soil > Riparian zone | place: USA: East River...
CGACGGTTTCATTGTCACTGACGGGCACCATAACCGCGTACTTTATGTCACCCTCGACGGCGAGATCACTGAGGTGATCGCCTTCGCGGATGTCGTGCCGACCGGGCTGGCGGTGAGAGGCAACACGATCTACCTCACCGAAGCCGGTCCCATTCCTCACCTGCCTGAGAATGCCAAGCTCATGTCCCTCTCGCCAAAGTCGCCCGCCGCCAGGGAAGTGGCCTCCGCCGCCGGGTTGGATGTTGGGTTATTCGTCGACGTGGAATTTGGCCTCGGGAGTACCCTCTATGCCCTCGCACAAGGCATCTGGGATGGTCCCTTTGAAGGGGCACCGGCGCTGCCGAACACCGGCGCGCTCCTGAAGCTCGAACCGAATGGCACCTTCAGCGTCATCGTGGACGGCCTGAACCAGCCCACCTCGATGGAGTTCATCGGCAACAACGCCTACGTGGTTAGCCTCGCCGGCGAGGTCTGGGAGATCGGCAATGTCTCGCGTCCGCCTTATGGTCATTAACGATCTACATACATGTCAGCCCTATAGAAAATGAAAAAAAGGCTGCCTCAAATTATTGTTGAGACAGCCTCATAAAAATTATTTAGAAACTTCTATTTTTTATACCCATCATTCTGCTCAAATAACTTTGAAGCATCCATTGTAGACTGGGGAATAGGGTAAATACGGCGGAAAGGTTGAGATACAGGCTTTGCTGTACCAGCTGCTTCGAATTTACCAAAGCGGATCGTAGCTTTTCTTCTGTACATTTCCCAATACATTTCAAACCCGGTTTCATTGTAAAGCGTTTGCATGTCAATAGAAGTAAGCGCTTTTCCGGGAGCATTGGCGTAGAGAGCTTCACGCGTTCTGCTTGTACGCAGCGAATTCACATCAGCCAAAGCCTCAGTGGTTTGGCCTTTGCGCAAATAGGCTTCTGCACGCATACAATACATAGCGCCCAGACGGTACATCGGAATATCACAGTTGCTCTTACTGTTTAAACCTTCAGGATCAAACTCAAATTTGAATGGCCGAACACCTTGATTGATCTCCACCTGGGTGAATACAGACTGGTTGGGATCATCAAACTTGAGCGCTGGCGTAAAGTCCATTAGTTGGGTGGCCGCCTTTTCGCAATACAGTTTACTTACTTTGATACGTCCGTCGGGTGTACGTTCAAAGTCAGTTCCCGAGAGGCGTGGTCCATACTGTTGACCCACCTGCATACCACGATTGAAATGGAACCAGGGCAATGTAGTACCCACTACAAGGCTGGTAGCAGGTACGCTCACATCAGTACCGTCGTTCATAAACCAGGTGCCATCGGCGTATTGATAATGCCTCTGGAAGCGTGGGTCATCATGATTATTATCCCACGTAGCATAAAACTCAGGGGTAATGCAGTTGGCATTGGTACCCCGGGTTGCCGGAGAAGGTTTTTGATTTCTCTCCACTTGCATATAAGCAAAATTATTGCTGCTGCTGCGCAGGGTGTTGACATCCTGGGTTATTACAAAGATCAGCTCAGTTCCGTTTCCGTTCTCAATGTCAAAATTGTGGAAAAAGTTGCTTTCCAGTTTAAATTGTCCCGACCCAATGAGCTGAGATGTATAACCGATCACTTTATCCATGTCGGTTCCGTTACCACCAACCGCCGCTTCACTAAAATTAAAAGCGGTGGTAGCATAACGATCTTTGTAGACTGCACGGTTAAGGTACATATCCGCCAGCAGGGCATAAGCAGCCTGTTTAGTGAAACGCCCGTTGCCTGTATTATTCTGGCCCATATTCGACAAATCAGGTACTAACGATTCTACGTCCTTAATCAGATCGTCGATAGCTGTAGCCGCCTTTCTTACCTGCAGCGGAGCATTGGCAACGTTAGGGTCGCGATAAGGCGCCTGGCCAAACAGGTCTAACGCATGAAAAGTGTATAGATCCAGCAGGGCTTTGGACTCCGCCAGCAGCTGGGCCTTGTTGGCCACATTCGAAGTGGTGATGCTGTTGATGGCAGTGAGGGACTGGGTGATACCAAGATTTAGGCTATTCCAGGTGTTGGTGATCATAGAATTATCCGCCCCCCAGGTAAATTCATGAATTGCACGATAAATACCGCCGTCACCCCAGTCGCTGCCACGTGTAGGCAATATCGCTTCATTTGTTGAATATTCCTGCAGAGCAAACGCCTGACTATGGTCTACAAAAGTACCATTGTCCAGTTGTCCGTATGCGGAGGCCAGTGCATTTTGAGGACTTGCACTACTGGAGCCCAGCACTTCATCAATCACCTGTTCTTTAAGTTTGGTACAGCCTGCCGTAGCCACTATCAGAAAAATGCAGGCTATTTTATGTAGTTTAAATGATTTCTTGTTCATATTCCAGATAATTTAAAATTTGATCGTTGCGCCTAACAGGAATGTTTTTGCTGCGGGATAGGTAGCATAGTCGACACCCAGCGACTGGTTACCGTTTACATTTTTGGTGGTATTCACCAAGGGATCGTAGCCGGAATAATTAGTGATGGTAAACAGGTTCTGAGCGCTTACATATAAGTTGAGCGATCGCATCCAGGGCATTTGTTTGAAAGTAAAGGTATTTCCCAAACGCAGATTGTTGAGACGGAGGAAATCTGATTTCTCCAGGTACAGGGACGACACGGATACCTGATTGCCAAGGTTTGCTTTAGCATCGACATATTTTTTCAGCACATTGCGGTCTGTTGAAAGGTTGTTGATGTTCACCTCAAGCGCGGTGTTGTTGAACAGATACCCACCGGTTTGTCCAATAAAGGAAACTCCCAGATCCAGGGTCTTATAGCGTAGCTGGCTATTGAAACCGTAGTTGAATTTAGGAATAGCCCCAGGAAAGATCTCCCGGTCATCTGCATTGATAATGCCATCCCCGGTTTTATCCTCGAATATATCCTTTCCTTGTTTGTCGTAGCCCAGGTGCTTTAACATAAAGAATGAGCCTGCTGCATATCCATTTTTATAGATGTTGGCGGTTACACCAGAAAGCCCCGGGCCAGAGATGCCGCCAGAATATAATTCGGAGATAGGAAGGCCTTTGAGGGTGTTTTTCAGTGTAGACCCGTTTACATCAACAGTCCATGAGAGGTCCTTAGTGCTGATCAGTTGAGAACCCAGCGTAAACTCAAAACCCTTGTTCACGATCTGGCCAGCCACATTCTTCCATACGGTACTGGTGGGGCTTAATGGTTCTGAAGGAATGTTCAGGATAGGATCTTTTGTGGTTTTGTTATAATACTCCAATGAACCGTACAGTTTGTTCCTGAAGAGCTCGAAGTCGACACCCACATTGTATTGTTCAACCAGCTCCCATTTAAGATTCGGGTTGGCGGTACGGTTCACTGTAACTCCATTTACCAGGGCAGTACCATCCAGGTAATATCCGGAGGCCGATGATAAGGTATAGCTGGCCTGGGTAATTTTGTTGGGCACTTCCTGGTTACCAGTTTGTCCCCAACTGGCACGCAGCTTCAAACTTCTTATTGCTGAAACATTTTTAACAAACGATTCGCGGGCAAGGTTCCAACCCGCTGCAAAAGAGGGGAAGTAACCATATTTGTTGTTGGCGCCAAAACGGGTAGATCCGTCGGCACGAAGAGATGCAGTAAACAGAAACCGGTTGTCGTAGTTATAATTCAAACGTCCGAAGTAAGATTGGAGCTCGTTCTCCTGAGCATAACCGCTGGGACTGGTGGGCGTTCCGGAATAACCCGGATTATACATGGGCGGCACACCTGCACCCTGTGCAGCAATGTTCTGCATACCGAAAGCCGTACCTGCGAAATTGAACTTTTGATAGGAAAAACCGCCCAATAGTTCTATCTGGTGTTTTTGAATAGCCAGATTATAGGTGAGGTAATGTTCCAGCAAAGTTGTCAATGATTTCTGGTTGTTTTGTACATAGGCGCCCTGGGGGGTTCTGTCGGTAACGTTAGGATACATGGTAGTATTCCGCTCAGAAGTTGTTTTGTCGAGCCCCAAATTGAAACGGTAGTTCAATCCGGGTAACAAACGCAATGTAGCTTCCATATTGCCCAATACCCGGAAAGTATTGGTTCTGTCATCATAAACGCTAAGCACGTATAGGGGATTGAACAACTGGATCATGTTGAAATTGGTAAATTTCCTGGCAGAATCATACACATTCCTGGTGGGATTGGCCATCAGGGCATACATCATAAACTGTCCGTCTGACCCGGCAGTATTTCCGTTGGGTATACCAGTTTCATCGATATTACTAGCGGTCAGGTTCATTTTAATGATCAACCGCTTGTTGTCGAAGAACGACTCTTCGGCATTCAACCTGGCGGTAGTTCTTTTGAAGTCGCTTTTCTGTACAATACCATTCTGATCGAGGCGAGAGATCGATGCCATATAGCTGCCCGTAGCAGTAGTTTTCGTATACGACAGGTTGTGGTTTTGTATAAAGCCGTGGCGGAAGACCGCATCCTGCCAGTCAGTATTGCCACCGTGGTCGTAAGTCGGATTGGCCAATGCATTCCGGTATTCCGAAGCAGTAAGCACCTTCATCTTCCTGATAACAGAAGAGGTACCCACATACGTATCGTAGGTCAATGAGGGATCGCCCTTTTTACCATGTTTGGTAGTAATGAGCACCACGCCATTAGAACCCCTGGCGCCATAGATGGCCGCAGCAGAAGCGTCTTTTAATACGGTTATGGTTTCGATATCGCTTGTATTCAGAAAATTCAGTGGATTCTTGGCATCAGTGCTACCCAAACCCAGATCAGGGCTGCCTGCGCTCACGTTATCGTTGCTGAGGGGCACGCCATCAACCACAAAAAGCGGTGTGCTGCCGCTGCGGATAGAGCCTACACCACGGATGAATACATCAACACCTGCACCGGGTTCGCCACTTGATTGCATGATCCGTACACCCGACACTTTACCCTGAAGCATATTGTCTACAGAAATGGTAACACCTTGTCTTATATTATCAGCCTTTAACTGAGTTAACGAACCGGTTACATCCGCTTTGGTTCGACTGCCATAACCCACAACTACCACCTCGCCAAGCTGGTTGTTGCCAATTGTCATGGTCACCCGCAAGGAGGTACCGCTTACTGTTACTTCCTGATCGTTGTAACCAACAACAGTGATCATGAGTTTTTCGCCCTCAGCCGCAGGCAGGGTAAATTCTCCCTTCTCATTGGTTGTTGTCGTTTTTTTGGTGGAAAGTGATTTAACTGTAGCGCCGGCAACAGGTGTGCCATCTGCGCCAATCACAGTTCCTTTAACAGGCTCCCCTAAGGCAACCTGGTGATACATGGGATGGTTTGGTGTATCAGCCCGGGAAAAGCTAATGCATGATAACCATACTCCTACCATAAATAGAAATCGAATGTTCATACGTAAACGTTTATTTAGTATTGGTTTAAAAAACAAGAAGCTCTTGTACGTAAAGAGCATACACAAGATGGCTTTTGAACCCCTAGTGAGTAACAATTTGTTAATATAGGCTGGAAAAGAAGACGTGCGGGCGCCGTATAAAACGGAACGGCCTGCTCGCTGCAGGCCGTTCCAAACACTTAGCTTTTCATTATAGAACTTCGTCGGAGCTGCTTCGCTGCGCTCGCTAATACCCGGGGTTCTGCACCAGGCTTGGATTCAATACCCTTTCTGACGACGGAATAGGGAAAATCCGTTTGTAGGTATTCCCATCCGTCTTGTAACCCCAGGAGTCCTCGTATTTCCCAAACCGGATAAGATCAATGCGGCGGGTATTCTCCCAATTGAGCTCCCGGGCGCGCTCCTTCAACATATCGTCAAGCGTTAACGCACTCAACGCAGCCGCCTTCCGCGTAGTTCGCAGTTGATTCACCAGGGAAAGCGCTGAGGCATTGTAAGTAGAAGCCGCGCCCCGGAGAATGGCTTCCGCCTTCATCAGCAGGATGTCCGCATATCGGAACACGGGCACATCATTACTCTGGTTACGATCCGTAGCCGTCACGTCAGGGTAATACTTGATATTCCGGATGCCCTTGGCCTTCCCAAGTTCATCACCGCCTGCCTCGAACTTCGCTTCATCCCCGAGGGTGACGTTCGGTGTAAAATTCAGCTGATAGGCTACCGGAGCGCTCGGGTCGGGGCCCGAATAAGTATTGTCCAGTCCTACTTTAGTAGTATTGATGATGATCGGGTTCCCGGCGAAATCATACTGTTTGCCAATAAGCCAAAGGGAAGTGCGCACGTCGTTTGGGTCGTCGAACTGGGCATAATAGGACGGGATCGTGCTCACCGGATTGCTCAGACGATAGGAAAGACCATATTTCTGTTGAAGGGCGGGATGCAGCGAGTACCAGTTGAACTGTTCTCCCTGGGCCTGTGCGTGGTCATAAGGGATGGCCAAAATGAACTCGGTCATCTGCGGGCCGTTGTCCGGGTAGAACATTTTCGCAAAGTCCGTTGCCAGGCTGTACTTGCCGGACTGGATGACACTGTCGCAGTATGTGACGGCATCGTCGAACCGGGGCTTGCCGGTATAAACCTCGGCGTTGAGGTACAGTCTAGCCAAAAGGGCGTAGGCCGTATAAGTGTTGGGCCGGCCGTATTGAGACGCTTCGGTCGCCGTACTCAGCGAAGGAAGTACCGCTTTCACCTCGGACTCGATGAAATTGAACACATCCTGGCGGCTTTGCTGGACGGGCTTTGTCGTATTACCAAAAACAGTAGGCATGGGGATATTGCCATAGGCGTCCATCATCATCCAGAACATTATCGCCCGCAGGGTCCTGATCTCAGCCGCCACCCGGCCCTTGGAAGGGCTGTCTTTGGATGCCGCAAACAGCCCAAGAATTTGATTGCAGGTACTGATCGTCGAAAAACCCCAGGTCCAGCAAGAGCCAACGATAGGGTTATCCGGCGTCCAACTGTGATAGTGCATTTGCTGGTATTGCCCCCCATCATACCAGCCCCCCGCCCGGCTGGGCAGGATGGCCTCATCGGTGCTTAGCGTTTGTTCCATCCAATAAGAAGTGCAATAAGTTCCCCGGAAGCTAACATAAGCAGGTCCGGCGGCCTGGATATACTGCGCGTCTGAAGTAGGAAAATTATCCGGAGTTAGCACGTTTTCCACCGGCACATCGATCTTAGTGCATCCGCTCAGCAGCAGGATGCCCGTAAATACCCTGGAAATTTTATAAGAACATTGCATAGTACTTTTTTTAAAAATCAAGGTTTAAGCCGAATTGAAATGACCTGGTACGAGGGTAATAGTCCTTGTTGTCCACACTCGGGGTAAGACCGCTAAGGGACACTTCGGGATCGATGCCGCGATAACCGGTAATAACGGCGAGGTTGTTCCCGGAAATATAGAGGCGCAGGCTGCGCATTCCTTTGAAGAAGGAAGGAAAGGTATACCCCAGCGTTACATTGTCGAGGCGCAGATACGAAGCGTTCTCCACATACCGGTTGGAATAGATATAAGCACTGATGTCCCTGGGTGACTCATTGGTGGAAAAAACCGGCAGGTTATAGGTGGTACTCTCAACGGGACGATTAAGATCGGCCAGCGTAGCGTCCATCACCATTGAGCCCAAAGAGGCCCGCGTGAAGATATTCAGGTCGAATTTTTTGTACGTGAACGTATTCCCCCAGCCGATCTGTAATTTCGGCTGCGCGTTGCCGGCGTAGTGGTAGTCCACGAAGTTCTGCGGCGCCAGAGTGATCTTATTATTCTTATCATAGAATTGGGTTACACCGGCTGGATCCTTACCCGCATAGCTGGTCGTAAAGAATTGACCAACCGGGTATCCGGCTTTGAGTATTTGCACATACGAGCCCGTTTGACCCTGACCGCCCGGCGAGGCCTCGAAGATGGAATCCAGCTTGAATACATTATTCGACAGGGTGATCAGTTTATTCTGATTATGTGAAAGATTGAGGGAGGTTATCCACTGAAACGAACCAGACTTCACCGGTGCTGCATCGACGGTCAGCTCAAATCCTTTGTTGGAGATAGAGCCGACATTGGCCGTATAGGTGCTCACAAAATACTGGACCGTCGAAACAGGATAATACCAAATGAGGTCTCTGGTCTTTTTGTCATAGTATTCGATGCTGGCTGTTACCCGGCCTTTCAGCAAGGCGAAGTCGACACCCGTATTGAACATGGCCGTCTTCTCCCATTTGAGATTGGGATTGGCATTTTGTGAAGGGCCGATTGCGTTGACAAAATTCCCGTTGTAATAAAAGGCGCCGATGGAACTATATTGTACTTTCGAGATCAGCGGGTCGAAACCAAGAGAGTTACCCGTGACCCCATAGCTGACCCGCCATTTCAGGTCGCTGAACAGCGTCTGATGTTTCAGGAAAGATTCGTCGATGAGACGCCAGGCAAAAGACGCGGAGGGAAAGGTAGCCCACCGGTTGTTGACGCCAAAGGCAGAGGACGCATCCCGGCGAAGAGACAATTGGAGCAGGTACCTGTCTTTGTAGCCATATTTTGCACGGCTGTAAAAGGAGATCAGGCGTAGCTTCTGGTATTGATTGGTGCCCCAGTCGTTGCGGTAGTTGCCCGCGGGACTGCCGAGGCCGATATTGTTGTAACCGAGGTCGTCGGTGGGAAAGTTCTGGTTGCTGGCCTGGAATCCATTTCCCGTCACGTCCTCCTGCCAACTGTATCCACCCAGCACATTGATGTCATGATCACCGGCCTTCCTGGCAAACGTAAGAAAGGTTTCGATCATTTTTTTGGAGCTCTCGTAGGATGAACGATAAGCCTGCCCATTAAGCCCGGACTTCAGTGTATAGAGGCTGGTATAGTACGTACTACTATTATCCTGGCCGTTCTGGGAAGTAAGGTTTAAGTCGTATTTAAAACCGAAAGGGAGGGTCACCTGCGCCGTACCATTCAACAGGGTGGTCTTGTTCTTCAGCTGCTGCCAGGCGTTATTCTGTAATGAAACAGGATTGTAGTACTGTACCCGCTGGAGGTTCTCGGTATACGTACCGTCTTTTTGTTTTACAGGCACGGTTGGCAGATAGCGCAGCATATTGTACAAAATGATGCTCTGGTCGGGCAGCAGGTCGGAGGTGCTGATAGAAGTGCTGACGGACATCCCGATCTTCAGACGCTTGTTCAGAGCGCGTTGCTCGAGGCCTGCACGGCCGATCAGCCTGTCCAGATCCGTATTCTTCAGGATACCCTTGCTGTCAAGGTAGTTGACCGATGCACTATACGTGAGGTTGCTGGCGCCGCCGCTGATGGAGAAATTATGATTCCGGGACACCGCGGTCTGCGTGACTTCTTTTTGCCAGTCGGTATTCACTCCCTGATCATCGGACGGATTCAGCGCCAGATTGTTCTTTGCCAGATACGCCTTGAGCTGACCGGCGTCCATCATGTCGATCCTGCGGGCCACCTTTTCAGTCGATACATAACTGTTGTAGCTGACCAGGGTCTGGGCCTGGCGGCCCTTCTTTGTCGTGATGATGATCACGCCATTTGAAGCCCTGGTCCCGTAGATGGCCGTGGCCGAAGCGTCTTTCAGCACCTCTACCGTCGCGATATCGTCCGGAGCTACCAAACGAATATCTGCACCGGGTATCTCGTCGATCACATAAAAAGGTTCCTGGGCCGCCCCGGTCCGGAGCGTGGAGGGGCCACGAAGTATGACGGTTGGATTGCCGTTGGGATCACCCGAGCGAGCAATGGTCAGTCCGGCCACCTTGCCCTGCAGCAACTGCGCCGGGTTATTGAAGTTACCCTGGTTGAATTCTTCCTTCTTCACGGTACTGATGGCGCTGGTCAGCGCTTTACGCGCCTGCCGGCCATATCCAACGACGATAACCTCATTCAGGTCGGTCCCGGTCTTGCTCAATGACAGATTGAGAACCGTGGCTGCCGATGCGGATATTTCGATCCCATGCTGTTCGCGCACGGAATAACCGATATGGGAGACGGTGACGGAATAAGAACCGACCGGCAGGGGCAGGGAATATCTGCCGTCCGCTGTCGTCAGTACACTGAGGTCGCCGGCCCTGATCGTAACACCTTCCAAAAGCTCAGCCGATTCCGCGTCGGTAATGGCGCCGGTGAGGACCTGAGTAACAGCATGGGATATCGCCGGCTTCGTCTGATAGTTGGGATCAGCCGTCAATATTACCAGACCACCTTTGAACGACCAGGTCAGCGGACTTCCGCCGAATATTTTGTCCAGTACCTGGCTGGCAGTAGCATTCTTTAACAGAAAATTGATGTCCTTATCATACAACGCAATGTTCGCCTCATTGTAGGAAAAGTTCAGTGCATACTGCTTTTCCATTTCTGTAAAGACCTGACGCAGGCTGGCGTGTCTGAAATTCACGCTTGCCTTCTTACCGGTATCCTGGGCATAGAGGCCCGATATTGTGGGCAGGACAATGAATAAGAGTAGTATTGGTTTCATACTTCTTTCGTTTGCACTTTTTGTTTACGTGACTATTTCACGAGAACAAGACTATCCTGACGGGTAAATTCAACCCCGGCCGTAAGCGAGACAATGGCAAGAGCGTCCTCCAGACTTTTATTGTCCAGCAGCGTAGTGATCAGTATATTCTCCGCAGCAGGGTTCGCATACTGAAAGCGGGCGCCATAGAAGCGTTCCAGCTCGGCGGTGACCTCTTTTAAAGGCTGCCGCCTGAAAGAAAGAATACCATCTCGCCAGGCGCCAATGAGAGCCGCATTGGAAACGGACCTTATCCCCGATCGCCGGGTTGCCATATTATACTGCAGCAGCTGACCCGGCGACAGAGTCGACGTCAGTTCGGCATCATGCCCGTTCAAATGGCGCACCTGTACCTTACCGCTGACTACGGCGACTTCGATATCGGGCTCGGCCGGGTAGTATCTGATATTGAACTCGGTACCGACATCCATGGTGTTCAAAGCGCCGGTTTCGACGGTAAAGGGCCTTTGCAGATCATGCCTCACGATGAAATAGGCCTCCCCTTCCAGCCGTACCAGCCTGCCGTGACCGTTGCTTTGACTATACCAGAGGGTACTGGCGGGCCCCAGATAAACGCGGCTGCTGTCAGGCAAGGTGACAGCCCCGTGACGTCCCGGCCCATTGTGCCAGGACAACCATTGCGGACTGGCGCCATCATCCTGCCTTTTGGAAAGATTTGGAAGCAGCCAAAACCCGACGAGGCAAAAGACCAGGACAGCGGCGGCAGCAGCCGTCCAACGGATCATTCTTATCAGAGGTATTCGGGATCCAGGCGCCTTGTGTGCGGCCCGGAATCTCGCGTATCGCTCTTCCATGCCGGGAAGAGGCGGCAATTCCGCGCGACCCAGCGACACCCATTCTTCTTCCATGAAGCGGTGAAGGCTGTCTCTGTAGGCTTCATCCTGGAAGTATTCCCTAATCAGCCGTAGCTGTTCGGGGGAGCAGGAACCTTCGAGGTAGGCCAATAATAATTCCCTGTCGACTTCTTTTGGTGTCATTGATGCCGTTTTCTATACGAACATACACGAACCGGTCACTGAATCCCTAGTGGTAACAATTTGGTAATATTAACTAGAGAATAACGGAGGTGAGGTATTGCATCAGGGCCACGCGAAGCTGCTTCAGGGCAGCCGCAATATGATTTTCAACAGTGCGGGGGGAAATGTCCAGCTTGCCGGCTATCTCTTTGTAGCTCAGGTGTTCATCGCGGTGAAGGAGAAAGACGAGGCGCCGCTGGGGCGGCAGTTCGGAAAGTTTATCATTATAAATGACCTCCAGTTCCCGGGAAATGACCGGATCGCAGGCAGCGGCAACGACCCCATTGGTGGCGGCAACCCCTTCGGCCGGCAGCGCATCCAGCGACAATAGTCCGTCGATCTTACGCTGCCACTGATTGATTAGACGGTTCCGCGCGGCAGTAAAAAGATAATTCTCGAAGGTCTCGGGCCTGATAAAGGATTTCTTTTCCCAGACACTGCCCAATACCTCCATAGCGAGCTCTTCGGCCCAAAAGTCGTTTTTGAGATAGCGGAGGGCATACCGGTAGAGGCGGGGGTAATAGAAGTTAAACACCTCTTCAAATGCCTTTTCCTCATCCTGCAGCCATAGGTTAATGTGGTGATAAATGTCCATTTCCGCGAAACAGGGTTGTTACGCAAATTAAAGCAACAATGTGAACTGAATGTTACGCGGCTCTTCAATGATGACGCTCAATTACCCTTCCCACCCTTAGATTCAAAGCCCTTATATCAATATTTCCAAAAGGGTTTACGAACAGCCGGATTAAATTTTATTTTCGCTGAATTAGCAATACCCGGCTTCGCGTTAAATATTTATAAAAACTATATGCCCATAGTTAATGATTTCCAATTAATCGAATTTACAGACGCCAACTTTTACCTGGTTCACAACCTTGCGGACGAATCAAAGCGTGAAGGCTTTGATTTTATCAAAAGAACGATTGATGACTGGCATAGTCGTACAAATAATTTTTCTCAGCCAGGTGAAAAATTATGGGGGTTGGTTGCTGGAACTGAACTGATTGGCATAGGTGGGCTAAATCGCGATCCTTATATTAAAAATTTAAATGCCGGGCGGGTTCGGCACCTGTATATTCGGGAAACTTATCGTCGTATGGGCTATGCAACATTGCTAATGAATACAATTATCAGCCAGGCTAAACGACAATTCACTATGCTTCGACTTTTTACCGATAATCCTGCAGCGTCAAAATTCTATGAAAAACTGGGCTTTCAAAAAACAACAGGCGTCAAGGTAAGTCATGTCCTGATTTTAACAAAAGCGGTTAAATCAATCGGATCTTGAGATTTCTGAAGCCATCCAACTGCGGATCGTCGGGGGACAGGTCCGTGATCAGGCCGCTGATATCTTTTAGGGCGCAGACTTTGTAATACTCTGTGCAGTTGAGGTTGGTGTGGTTGCCTAATGCGTAGGTCTTCGCGGCGTTTTTTAGCATGCTTTGTTTTACTTCACCATCGGCCTGGAAGACGGCGGAAATACCAAGATCCGGGTGAAGCGCGCAGGTGCCCATGAGATAAAGGTCTGCATTGTATTTGCCGGCTTCGCTGCTGGTCTGACCACCGGTATTTACTGCCGTTTCCCGATCGTACACGCCTCCAAGGACGATAAGCTCAATATGCTTGTAATTCGAGAGGATCGGCACCAGCGCCATATTGTTGGTTACCAGCCGGAATCTGGCGTTGGCGGGCAGATGGGATGCCACTGCGCATATAGTGGATCCGCCATCCATGAAGATCGTTTTGCCATCTTTGATAAGCTGCTGTGCCTTTAAGCCAACGACATTCTTTTCTTCCGATAAAACGTGGGTCCGGTCCTGAAAACTGAGAGGGTTTTTTGAAAGGGAAATAGCGCCGCCGCGGACCTTAAGGAGCAGCCCGTTGTTGTGAAGCGAGTCGAGATCTCTTCTGACTGTATCTTCGGAAACGTTCAAAGCGCCTGAAAGCGATTCGAGGTTGACTTTACCCTTCCTTTTGAGGGCAGTCAAAATATGTGTAAACCGTTCTTCTTTTAACATATTAAGCCGATATTTCTACATAGTTTCCTTCGGGGTCCAGGACGACGCTTTCATAATAGCCGTCGCCCGTAGTCCTTGGCTCGCTAAAGATCGTAAAATTATCCTTTCTCAACTGCTCCGTCAAGGCATCGACCTTGTCTTTTCCGCCTACTGAGATGGCGAAGTGGGCCAGGCCCATGCCGTACCCCCTTTTGCCCTCGTAAGGCTGGATGTTGGGATTGGTCATCAGCTCCAATCTGGTTCTACCTTCTCCAAAAATGATAAAATAGGAGGCAAAGCTTTTGGCGCCATTCGTATATTTCGGCCCGGAAACTACATCGAAGTAGTTTAAATAGAAATCCTTCATTGCTTCCAAATCCTGGACCCACAGCGCAAGGTGTTCGATTTGCATTTTCATGATTGTTTTAAGTGGATAATGCTTTTTACCCTTTGCCGGGTCATTCGGCCACTATCTTCCCCTGCATTGTTCCCCAATGACCCGGAAAACTGCAGATGAAAGGATAAACACCCGGTTGGCTGAACGTGAATTCCACCTGGTCCGATTGTCCGCCGGCGACCAATTTTGTATGGGCGATAATTAATGAGATCACGGAGGAAGGGACATACTGCTCGTTTTGCGCGTTACGCGCTGCGTCGGCAAAGTCGGCGAGGTCGATGCCCGGCTTCAAGATGACAACATTATGCGACATGGAGGCGTTTGCCGAAACGGAGGTGTTTTCAAAGATCAGGGTTATCTTCTTTCCTGTGTGGACTTTGAACAGTTCTTTATCGAACCGCATATTCTCGTTTGCCTGCAATTGGATAGTATCGGTAAATTTCTGCTTTTCTGCACCGGGAACAGATCTTTCCATACTATCCAAAGCCGCCTGGCTTTTCGCTGGATCCGGTTGACCGACCTGGGATCCTGCACCTTGCCCAAGCTCCTTGAGCTTTATATTCCTGAATGCTACCCCGTTTGTCCAGTCCTGGAGGGCGAGGTGTCCGTTGGCGGCAACCCCGAACTCGCGATATTTGCTCAACGAACTGGCCGCCACCAAACCTTTCCACAATTCGCTTTTTAGATCGACCTGGACGGTAAGCACGTCGTTGAGCCAAAAGGTTACCGCTCCATTTTGTTGAAGGATGCGCGAATGGTTCCATTCGCCCGACTTTGGAACGCTACTGCTGATATTCGGGACTACGCCGAAGATGGAAGCCGCTTTGTGGGATAGGTTGCCGACATACTCCGACGGTACATTCCTGTCGTCTAAAAGCTGATACTCCTCACCGGTGGAAAACGTTGTTCCCAGGTCCGGCCGCTCCAGGACGTTGATGAATAATCCGCTGTTACCCGCTTTTGATATTTTCCAGTCGAATTGCAGATCGAAATCCTGAAATACCCTATCGGTGACCAGGTCCCCATGTTTCACATCTTTTGCGTGGGGATTGCATACGAGTCTGCCGCTGTCAACTGACCAGGCCGAGGGGATACTCCCACTGTTGAATAGGTGCCAACCGTTCATGGTCTCGCCATCGAACAACAATGTCCAGCCATCCTTTTTTTCCTGCTCGCTGAGCACATTTTGTTCTTTGTCACCAGAACAACCAGGTAAAAAAAAGATACAAATGGCTACGGCCAGTACGTCAACGACTATCGAATGTTTTTTCATTTTTGGACAGTTCTGAAGTTTATTAAAATTGACGCGGCGAATTGCAATAATATGCAAAATTGCATATTATTGCAAATATCTTATTTTTTGGTGACAAAAGTCTGGGATCGCGTCCATGAAGAATTTGCCGGAGCCGGAAATGAGCAATGAAATGAGGAATGGTTTTAATGCGATATGCGGAGTGGGGAGAGCGGTTGGTCTTATCGAGGAGTATTTTAATAAACGACAGCCGGTGGAAACTCTTGGATCTTCGCCTCTTTTATTTTGCTCTTAAGTATCCGGTGAAATCTGGCGGCTGCAACCTGCATCCTGATATTCTCACGGACCTGTCTAAATGGAAGCCTGCCAAACTCTTTATTTTTTACCCGGCCATAATAATCCTTTAATTCCTTTTCGGAGGGTGGGTCTACGGCGAGCATTCTTCTTTCCGTTTCCAAAAGCGCATTGCTCAATACATATTCATAAAAAATGCTCATCTCGAATTGCTGAATGCCATAAATGACCTGCCCCTGCTCGATCAGGATCTTCCTCTTTTCATTTTCGTCCTTAAAGGCCTTTAGGAATAACGTATAGTCAAATCCTGGCAATACGCCATATTGCTGCATTATCTTAATCTTTACTTTATCTTCCACCAACTGCTGTAGGGTTCTCCTCCTGATCCATTCCATCGGCGTGATGCTGTTGAAAGGATGATCCCAGAAATCCGGTCCATTGTACGACGCATTATATTTCTGCATAAAAAAATCAAAACAGGCGCTTCTGAACCCATTCATTCTCCAGACAAATTCGCCTTTCGACACCCTTTCATTGTCTATTTGGACGACTGTTGAAGTATCATCGTCCCCGAATGAGGCAGCCGGCTGGATTTGCGCACCTGCCTGAAAAAAGCAAAAAACAGACAGGAACAAACAGCGTGTTATGTAAGTATTGGCCATGGCTTTTTCGTTATTCTGTTACCAATATCCTGTACCTCTCGCGCCTGGTCCTTTCTGAAAGAATGGCAATGTACAAACCGCTGCTGATCCCGGGCAGCTTAACGGTTACCAGATTTGCTCCCTTCACTAACTCTAGTTTCCGGCTGAAAGCCAGCTGGCTGGATGCGTTGTAAATTTCAATCTTTCCGTCACTGCTGCCTTCCAAGGCATTGTAAATAAAATTCACAATGCCGCCACTGTTGACCGGGGAAGGGAAAACTCGGTTCTCCCCGGAGAGTCCGTCTCCGAGACTGGCGGAGGTTCTGCTTTCAGTTACCCGGTGAGAGGCTGCTGCTACTCCCGGCTCATTGTACGCTCCGATATTCGGTGCAGCGGTAGAAGAAACAGGGTTACCCCAATAGTCATGACCGCCGTTGCTGGTCATCAGTTTGCCTGCGTGCAAGGCAGGAGAACCGGTCTTTAATTTATATCCATCCACATTGCCGAAGGTGAAATCCCCATTGACCAGGCTGCCGGCGCCGCCGCTGCCCGGGGACACGAGCTGCGGATCACTTGTCAGGTTATTATTGCCGGACGGCTCCCCGAAGGTATGCATGCCATAAACGGCATTGTTGTCAAATACTTTTGTCCCGATGTTGCTCCAGCCGGTCCACGAGCCGGCAGACGCCAGATAAAATATATTGTTATCAAAATATACGCTTACAGGGTATCCGTTCCAACCGGAGACGTATATGGGCGCCGTAGTCGAGCCTGCGGGAAGATAGAATGTGTTGTTGTAAATCCGGGTATTGGAGATGATCCCTGCCAGCTGAAAGAGCCGCATTTTGTCGTTCTGGCTTATATTGTATCTGACTATGGCGTTGGTGTTCCCATTTGGGAAAGGGCTGCATATCAATATAAAGCCCCCCGCATTATCATGGCTGTAATTGTATTGAAAAATGGTGCCATCCTGCCCATAATCCACATCATACGCCTGGCCATCCACGCCTGTTGTCGATGTTTTTACATTATAGGCTTCGTTGAACTGGAACAAGGTGCTATCTGCATTCCAGGCCCAGATGCCCGCATTGGCCTCGCCTGAAGTCGCATTGGCGCCATTCAGTAAATTATATTCAACGACGGCGGATAATGTTTCTGCCGGTACAATACCATCCCCGCCGGCATTTTCAACATAGTTATTGCGGATGGCGACGTTGGTATGAGGGACATAGGCGCTACCATCGGTACACCCGACCGAAGACCGGCACCACCAGTCTGAGGCAGTGCCAATACCCGTCCTGTTTACCGTCTTGATGATATTGTTCTCAATTTTAACGGTGTCGAACCAGGATTGCACAGGATTGATCCCCTTGCGGGCCGACACAAGTATGCCGAGGCTGCCATTTACATCCTTTGTATTGTCCCCCAGGACATCATGAACGTAGTTATTGCGTATATAAATATGCGTGAGCTTCCCCTGATCGATGGCTTCCACTTCAATACCCCTTTTTTTCTGCCCTGAATCGACGGAATTGGTGATCTCAAGGTTGGTTATTTCCCAATATTGCTGGTTGGTCAGGTAAATGACCCTCAAGGCGCCGTTGCCATTGAGGATAGGCCTGGTGGCGCCGCCGCCATAGCTGCTGATGACGACGGGGCTCCCGGCCGACCCGGAACCTTTCGGGCTTAAAGTACCCGTCCAGGCACCGATGCTATTGAATAAGATGCTGTCGCCGCCACTGAAATTGGTAAGGTTGACCTTTCTCAGGGATTGCCAGGCAGTAGCGGAACTTTTGCCGTCGGCGGAATCGTTGCCGTTGACGTTGTCGATATAGTAAGTCGTGTTGCCAGGGGAAATGGTGGATTGAGCGGGGTATACGTCGAGGTCATCCCCGTAGACAGTGCCTGTATCGGGTTTATAGAAGAAGATCGTGGCCTGGGTACTTGTGTCACCCATGGTGAAACTCACCTGGTATTTTGCATACGCTGTATCGATGGCAGTGACGGTCGCCGGTGGTCCCCCATAATTCTTGACACCCAACAGGGCCGACTGTCCGGATGCACTCACCTTAGCCCAGCCTTCAAAAGTATAGTCGGCCTTGGGCAGCAGGCCGGTTATCACCTGTTCGATACTCGTCTCGCCGCCCGACCCGGATACCGCATAAGTTCCCGAATGCGCGTTGCCCGTCGTTACCGTCGAAGTGCCGGACGGGTTCCAGGCATACCAGGGCGAAAGCCCGGCTGTTTCAAAGCCAGGATTCGAGACAGGGATATAGAGCTCAAAGTCATCACCATATGCCTCACCATTGTCCGGCTTGTAAAAATACAAAGTGGCCTGGGTATCGGAGGCGCCGGTGGTAAAGCTCAGCTGGTACTTCGCATAGACTGTCTCCGAAACGGTAACATTGACCGCGGAACCTCCATAGTTCTTGACGCCGATTATTACGATCTGACCGGCTGCGCCCATCTTTGCCCAAGCTTCGAAAACATAGGTGGTATTCGGCTGAAGGTTGGTCACCACCTGCTCGATACTGGTTTCACCACCTGATAGGGACATGGCATAGGTGCCGGTATGCGCGTTGCCGCTCATCACCGTCGAAGTACCAAATGGGTTCCAGGCATACCAAGGCGATAAATTGCCCGTCTCAAAATCGCCGTTGTTAATGAGTTGTGCCTTAGCGATGTAGAAGGCTAAAAGGGAAGTAATGAATAATGTGATCTTTTTCATAGATTGGTTTGACTACTTAAAGATCGACACGGATTCCCAATGGTTCCTGATCAATTCCTGCGGCACGGCACGCGGATCAGGCCAAAGACCTATTGTAATTTACATTAATTTAATTTCAATTCCATCACCGGCACCGCATATTTTGCCGGGAAATCTATTTGCTAATTCCCGGATTCAGTTGGCGATTTCTTCACCCGGAAAGCAGAAAATGAGGATTTTACCTATATTTATTTCCATCCCCGGAGTTTAAATCTGCCTGCATGTACAAAACCGTCGTCCTCGCCAGTTTCATGACAGCATTGTTGCTCCCCGGCATGGCACAGGTAATGCCATTGCCGTCAATGGAGGATATACGCGCCGGGATGAAAAAAACCCATACCGACACTGGCAGGGCCAATCTGATGCTGAACCTTGCGCTCAGCTATGTATTTAGACCCGGAGAGAACAAAAGCGATCTTGACAGCGCTGTGATATGGGCAAAACAGGTAGAAAATATCAACCGGAGAGTGCAGGACAAACGGATCGAGGCAAAGACTTTTTTTGTCTATTCCAATATCCTGCGCGAAGGAGGAAAAACTACCGCAGGCCGTGAATACATTGAAAAATCGCTTGCAGAATACAGGGCCATCGATGCGCCTTCCGACATGGGGGAGGCGTTGCTCGAAGAAACCAACTACTATTCCGGCGACAATGACGAGGGGATCAAAAAAAAGAAAGAAAACTACCAACAGGCTTTGCCCCTGTTCGAAAGATCAGGCAACAAGCTCCGCCAGGCAGACGCATTAAAAAATATCGGTGATTTTGACAAGGTACTTGAGGACCGCCTTTTGTCCATGAAAGAGCTGAAAGGGGCGCTGGCTATCTATTTGTCCATAGGCTACCAACAGTTGCATGGCGTCTATACTACTCTCGCAGAATTATGCTATGAGGAAGGCGACTATCCCAATATGGCCAGGTATTGCGAGATGGCGGTCAAATATGGAGAGATGACCGGAGACACATCGATGCAAATGGCGAGAATATTTAATTTGACCGGCGTGGCTTATAGCGAGATCGGCAAACTGGAATCTGCGGTAGATTTTGAGAAAAAAGCCATCGCGATTGTAAAAAAATACGACAACCCGGGATTTCTCGTTTTTATTATAAGGAATCTTTGCCATCAGTTGTCCTTTCTCGGAAGAATGGAAGAGGCCATTAAACAAATAAAGGATCTGGAGAAAATTATAAATAGCCACGAAAAAACTTTCACCGATGACCAACTGGCTCCCTTCCTTACGACTCAAATAATGGTTTATACTGAGACAAAACAGTATGACAAGGCGGCATCCTCTGCAAATGAATACATTCGGATTTTAAAAAAGCACCGGTCGACCGATTTTGTATATGTGTTTACCAGTACTCTTGTCAGGTATTTTATAACTACGCAACAATACAAAGAAGCAGAATCATATGCAGATTCTGCTCTTAAGTATGCGCATGCCAACTATGCAAAAAAACTGCTTTCTGCATCCTACCTTATAAAATCAAGGGCAGATTCAGCTATCGGCGATCTCAAGTCGGCCCTGACCTATTATCAGATGCACAAAAAGGTGACAGATTCGATGTTTAACGAAGCATCCGGCTTCCAACTGGCACAATTCCAGGTGGAGTTCGAGACCGAAAAAAAAGACCACTCCATCAAAGTTCTTCAACAGCAGCAGGAGATCCAAAAGGTCACACTGGAGCATTCCAGGGTCACCATTACTATCGTTATCATCAGCGTCGTCGTACTGTCTTTGTTATTGGTACTGCTTTACAATCGCTACCGGATAAAACAAAGGCTTAACCGGCAACTGGAACAAAAACAACAGGCGATCAATGAAAAAAATACCGCCCTCGAACAATTGGTCAGCGAAAAAGATACCTTGCTCAGGGAAAAGGAATGGCTGGTTAAAGAGATCCATCACCGGGTGAAGAACAATCTGCAGATCGTAATCAGCCTTTTGAACGCCCAAACAGAATTTCTGGAGAATCCTTCAGCCCGCAACGCCATACGAGAAAGCCGCGAACGGATGGAGGCCATCGCGATCATCCACCAGAAACTATATCAAACGGAAAACAACACCCTGATACAGGTCCGTGCCTATGTATACGATCTGGTGGATAATCTGCAAGACAGTTTTGCAAGCGCCAGGGACATTCGTTTCCAGTTAAATATCGCCGATATTGTCCTGGATATCTCCCAATCGATACCTCTCGGTCTTATCCTGAACGAAGCCATTACAAATGCCATAAAATACGCCCATAGGGAAGGCGAACGCGACACAGTAAGCATCTCATTACAATCCACGGATGCAGAACGGCTTGAATTGAAAATAGCCGATAACGGAAAGGGTCTCCCTCCCAATTTTGACTGGAGGAATTCACCTTCCCTGGGTCTGCAGCTGATCAATCTTCTTTCTCAACAGCTGAATGGAGAGCTCTATTTTATCAATAAGAACGGACTGGAGATCACTCTCAATTTCAAATCCACCCGGTATACCCTGGTTAAACAAAACTAACCTATCGGCTGAATTCCATCACTACCCATTTTTTAAAAAAATTTGCGTAACCCAAGAGTTACTTATATCTTTGAGTAATCTAAAAGTTACACATTATGTCGAAAAGTATCAAGCACCAATACTTCTTCCCCCACCCGCCCGAGGTGGTTTGGGAATACCTGACCGACGCTGAATTGATGGGACTATGGTTGATGAAAAACGATTTCCAGCCCTTAATAGGCCACGACTTTCAATTCAGGACAAATCCAATACCCTCTCTGAATTTCGACGGCATCTGCTACTGCAAGGTACTGGAGATCGTTCCGTTGAAAAAGCTTTCTTACTCATGGAAAGGAGGGCCGGGAGACGGCAGGACTACGCTTGATACTTTGGTTGTCTGGAAATTGGAGCCAAAGGAGAAGGGCACTGAACTCTTCCTCGAACATAGCGGTTTCTCTGAAGTGGAAAACCTCGCTATCTACAATGGTATGACCGCTGGCTGGCTTAAAAATATCCAAAAGATCGCTGACCATATAAACGCTGCAAAACATGGCACAACCAACACTTGATGTTTTCCAGGTCATCGCCGACCCAAGCAGGAGAAAGATGCTGAAGCTTCTCTCAAAAGACAGCCTGACCATCAACAGCCTGGCAGAGAATTTTGACATGAGCCGTCCCGCTGTTTCAAAACACATAAAAATATTATACTCCGCCGGATTTATTACTATCCAGGACATTGGCAGAGAACGGTATTGCACGCTAAAAAAGGATGGCTTCAACGAGTTGCAGGAGTGGATCTCGTACTTTGACAAGTTCTGGACATCGAAACTGAAAAAATTAGAATTCCTGTTAAATAAAAAATTGTCTGACTAAAAATATGCCTTAGCTAACCTTCCACGTCCGGCACCTCTTCCAGCCGGAAATAAACCTTTAGACCCCGTTCTTTTGCGACCCTGACGTCTTCATCCGCCCCTTTGGAAGCGCCGTCAAGACGAAGAACCGCGTCGCATTTTTCAAGCAGCCTGTGAGCCACCGGATATTGCACTTCCTCCCATGGCCCATCCCCCGGCTTGCTGGAACCCGCGAGTTCGATCAGGGGCAAGGCGATCCATTCTCCGATGACAGGCACATGGCCCTTTCTGAATAACGGCAAAGCCACCGATTCAAGGTTTTTTAGATTCTTGCGCATCAATTGGGGGTCGTCATTCGTACCGCTTCGATACGGTCCGGCAATTAGTATCAGCATATCTTTTTTTTGTAAAGATCGCGTGTATCCTGTCATTGCCACTTAAGATACCTTAAGAAATCTATTTCTGTTTCCTTACTGCACTTAAAAATTCAGGCGTGATTCCCAGGTAGGAAGCAATTTGCTTTTGGGTGACCAGTTTGACTATATTAGGATACCTGGACAAAAAGTTATCGTATCTCTCTTTAGCCGATAGTGACAGATTCTCAATAACCCTCAACTGTTCTCTTGTATAGGCATTCTGCATTAAGATCCGAAAGAACCGCTCGAACTTAGGAATATGGACATATAATTTCTCAAGGTTCTCCTTTGTGATCTGAAAAACCTGGCTATCCTCGATCGCCTCGATGTACATCATCGCAGGTCGTTCATTTAAGAAACAATACATATCGGTTACCCACCAATCGGCAACAGCAAACATTATAGTCGATTCCCGGCCATTCGCGTCCATGTGATAAGCCCGCAGTACACCTGTATGTACATAACTCAAGGTTTTACAAATCTGGCCCTCCTTCAGCAGTATGGTCTTCTTTGGCAATTCCTTCCAGGTAATTTGTGCGGTGAAATAATCCACTTCGTCCTTTTCAAGGATTATGTGTTTTGCAATATTTTTAAGGATCGCGTGCATTAGCTTAAAATTAAGATATTATTAGTTGACGGAACCTAGCTTCGCTTCACCATCTCATCTGAGACCACCTCTTCTCCCGCCGTAGACATCACGCATACAAGTCCTGTCACCACTCAATTATTTACATATGAAAAGGAACTTTATCTTATGCCTTTCGGCTATGAGCTTGCTGGCCGCAGGCTGCGCTAAAACTTCGTTCACTGACCCGGCTGCCGCCGGTATTTCCAACAATACAGCCAAGACTGCAGTCGCCTTAGTCTCCCCGCCGGGCGATGTCGTGGGAAAGGTGGCGGTTGGTTATCAGGGTTGGTTTGCCGCGCAGGGTGACGGCTCTCCCTTTGGTGGCTGGTGGCACTGGCCCGGTTCTGTGGACCCTAACTATAAAGCCTGGCCCGACATGCGACAGTACGCCGCCGGCTATCAGTCGGTCTATGCTCCGCTGAATAACGGGCAGGCCTCAAAACTGTTTTCCGACTGGGATCAGTCTACCATCAACACGCAATTCCTGTGGATGCAGCAAAATGGCCTTGACTGTGCCGCCTTGCAGCGTTTCAACCCCAATAGCCCGGAGGGCCCCATCCGCGACGGAATTACGACAAAAGTGCGCGCCGCCGCAGAGTCATTCGGCCGCAAATTCTATATCATGTATGACGTTTCGGGCTGGACGAATATGCAATCGGAGATCAAAACCGACTGGACCAGCAAGATGAGCACCAACACTTCCTCTGCTGCTTATGCGAGGCAGAATGGAAAACCGGTCGTCTGTATATGGGGCTTTGGTTTCAACGATCCTAACCATAACTTCACTGCAGCTGCCTGCCTGGATGTGATCAACTTTTTCAAAGGACAAGGTTGCTACGTCATCGGCGGCGTACCACGTGAGTGGAGGACCGGGGTCGGCGGTTCGCGATCGGGTTTCCTGTCCGTCTACCATTCGCTGAACATGATCTCACCCTGGCTGATCGGCGCCATCGGTAACGTGACGGATGCCGATAATGTCTACAACCAGTTTATGGTCCCTGATGAGTCCGATTGCCAGGCCAATGGCATCGATTACCAGCCCTGCGTATTACCCGGCGACCTCTCCGGCCACCAGCGCGTACATGGCGACCTCATGTGGCGGAATTTTTACAATACGACAAGAGCCGGCGCCCAGGGCCTTTATATCTCGATGTTTGACGAATATGGCGAGGGCAATCAGATCGCCGCTACGGCCGAGACACATGCCAGCGTCCCTTCCGGTACCAATATCCCCGCGCTGGATGAAGACGGTACGGCCTGCTCCGCGGACTACTACCTCCGGGTCAGCGGAGACGGCGCAAAGATGTTCAGAAAACAGATCGGTCTTACAAGCACCCGCCCCACCCCTCCTACCCTTGCGGGCCCGGTAAGTCTGACCCCGCAAGCTATGCCGGGCGCCACTATCCGGATCTTTTATTCCGCGGTAACCGGCGCACCCTGCTATAACCTCAAGCGATCCACGACCAGCGGCGGGCCTTATACGACAGTAGCCACCATCACCGGCGGCGGATTCTTTGACAATTCAGGCCTGACACCAGGAACACGGTATTATTATGTCGTCACCGCCGGGCACATCAACGGTGGGGAAAGCGGTCTCAGCCCGCAGGTGAGCGCCGTGGCTACACCATAAAAAACCAACGCTCTTAATAAAAGCCCCGGAAAAAAACGGGGCTTTTATTGCTATCCCGGAAAAAGAGTCTTAAATAGCTGAGCCAGGTTAGTCTTCAGGCCTGCCATCGTATCCGACTTTGTCAAAAACGCCGCAGCGCCGACATCTGACGGGTTGAGGCTCTGCATTTGAAAATTAAGGGTGGAAAACATGACGATCGGGATCTGATGGCTTGCCATGAGCCTCTTGATCGCTCTCAGACATTCCCAGCCATCGACCGCCGGCATACTGATATCCATAAAAATGACATCAGGTAATTGTTCCTTGCCGCAACGGAGCAGGAAGTCAATAGACTTATCTCCATCTGCGGCATGATTGACAAGAGTATCCGGCGAAAGATCGGCCACAGCATCTACGAAAAAGGCCACATCGTCCGGATCGTCATCGATCATAAGGATATGCTTGAGCATTGGGCTGGTTTAGTTGATTCAGGAGGTTTATGCGCGCCAGTAAAGATAAGACATTGAAAACGGGTTTCCTCCTCCTTGTCAAGCCAATTAATTTTTAAAGGCGCTGAGACGCGGCAAAACAGTCTTTTATACCAAATAAAATTGATTATCAATTAGTTAAATCGAGAATCTCCCTATTGCGAATGGAGTTTTCCTGAAAGATCGGGAGGGTAATTGTAAATAATGCTCCTTCATTAAGCTTACTTTCTGCACTTATCAAACCATGATGTTTTTCAACTATTTTTTTACAAATCGCCAATCCGATCCCGGTCCCCGGATATAAAGAATTATTATTTAATCGTTGAAAAATAGTAAATATTTTATCGTCATACTGCTCCTTAAAACCAATCCCATTATCTTTTATATATATTCTGCAATACTTTACTTCAAACATATTATCGGTCTTCCAAATTTCCTTTCCATTTATAACTCCGTAAGTAATACCTATTTGCGGTTTTATATCAGGCTTTATAAATTTTAAGGCATTACTAATTATATTCTGGAACAACTGCCTCATCTGGCTGGGATTGGCTTCAATGACTGGCAGTTCTTCCGTTATTGTAACCTCCGCTTTTGTATCATCCATGACAATTTCAAGATCTGAAATAATTTCGTTCATGACTGATTGAAGGCTGGTGGGCTCAAATACAATTTCATTTTGAGACAACTCTGAGTATTCAAGTATGTCATTTATTAAACTCCGCATTCGTACCGAGGCACTCTGTATCTTATTTAGGTAGCTCTGGCCATTTTGATCGATACTATCATAATTCTCACTTATCAACATGTTACAATAGGTCAGAATTTTTCTAAGCGGTTCCTGGAGATCATGAGAAGCAATATGAGCAAACGTGGCTAACTCAATATTTGCATCCTTTAATATTTTGATATTCTCATTTAATTTTATATTCAAAACTCCTACCTTGTCCTCTGAAAGTGAACGCTCTTCAATCGCCCGTTTGAGGCTTTCATTAATGGTTATCAATCTGTCTTCAGCATTTTTCTGATCTGTCACATCAACCCACACCAGGTTTAGTGCCATAAAATCCTCCAGACCTAATGTATTTAATGATACAATAAAATGCGCGCATCTCCCATCATGACTTGAAAGTGACAACTCCACATTTCCACTAACCCTGGGGATTCCGAAAAAAAAACGTTCGAACAAATCAGAATGCTCAATCGGAATTAACTCCCGGACGTTCGCGCCAATCACCTTTTCCAGTGGCATGTCAACCATCTTCGCAAAACTGGAATTGCTGTATAGTATTACCCCATCCGTAAGCAAGGTAACCACCCCTTCCGACATATTTTCAATAAACCTTCTGTAAGTCTGGTCAGCAGTTCTAGATACTAAAACCTCTGCACTTTTATTGTTTGCAATGAAGATTGCATCAATATTCCCTCTTTTAATGCCTTCGACAATCTCATTCACCTCATTCAACTTTATGATAAGCTCATTTTTCTCATGAATCAGCTTCTCATTCTCCTTTAAAAGATTGTCAATATCATTTACCATGGACTAAATTGTTATTTGCAATTAAGAACTTCCAAAACCTTTTCAACGTTTGCCAAATCGCCAATTATCCTTCTTTCCGGTAAAGGATGTTTTATGATCATTACAGGAATAACAATTATTTGTTCGCTAATAGCCAGATCGGGCTGCTGATAAATATCAATTATCTCTAAACTATAATTGCCTTTTAAGTGTTCCTCACATATCTGATTTATATTTTTGACAGCACGAACCGAGTTTTGCAACATTCCTGTGACAAATAACCGCAGAATATATTCCGGACTACCTATCTTTCCTGGACCTGCCGGAATTTTATCCGGTAACTGTTTTTTTAGATTTGACATTCTTGCGGTTTGTATACCATGTACTTATGTATTTCTACTCTTTAATTTTCCAGTTGAGCTTTTGTGTCTGTTCCTCAGATCTATAATTTCCTGTTTGTCTTTTTCTTTGATTTTTACCTTTAGCTCGTTTTCAACGTTCGTTTCATTTAAGGTCGCAACCTCAGACGCAAACCTGGCCTCCAACACGGAAATATCCTCTTCCATCACCATTCGTTTTCTTTGAATTTCTCTTTCCCTGCCCTTGATCTCATTTGCAAGTAATTTATCCTGCTCTTCTCTCCTAAGGGTATTCTCAAGTTTAGCCGAACCCGTCAAGACCCCTTCAAGGCCGATGTAAATAGGCAGAAGGGAAATGCCGTTATCTGTTATGACAAATTCCCTTACCTGGGTGGAATGGTTCATTCCCCGCGATTTCAGGATATAAATACCGCGATTACGCTCGCTATTTGTTTCAATATCCCGTACGAGGATCCAGGTATCCACCATCGCAGAAATACCTTCATCACTCGGATTACTTTTTATAGTTTCCAGGGTAATAGCAGCTGTAAATAGTGTGGTTATATTCCGGCCTTTTAAAAAATCGACAAAATGCGCCAGCATTTGCCTTATTTCGGAGTTGATCCCTTCGGATATTAAATTTGTTATCGGATCAAGGACTATGATCTTAGGATCGAACTCTTCAATAATTTTTTGTATTGCAATTAAATGTAGTTCCAGGTTTTGTATTGTCGGCCGGGATGAATATACTTTTAATATCCCTGATTTAATATACGGTTCAATATTAAGATCAATTGACCGCATATTTCTCATTAATTGCGAGGAGGATTCCTCAAATGCGCAATAAAGCCCGGGTATTTTCTTTTTGCAGGTTGAATTAATGAGTGAAATAGCTATACTTGTTTTACCTGTTCCGGCGGAGCCAGAAACAAGTATGCTGCTTCCCTCGAAAAATCCTTTTCCATCAAGCATACCATCAAGGTCTTTAATGCCGGTAGAGATTCTAACCGTAGACAAACTTTGATTCGCCAATTGCGACAGGAGTGGCAACACAGAGATCCCATTTGTATCGATGCTAAAGGGATATTCATTGATACCATGAATAGGACCCCGCATTTTTATTATTTTTATACGCCTGGTTGTAGTTTGATTGACCGTCCGGTTGTCCAATGCGATAACACAATCAGCAATATACTGTTCTAAACCATTTTTTGTACTAAAACCATTATCGCTTTCAGAAGTAATTACCGCAGTGATTTTTTTCTCTTTTAACCATTTAAACAATCTTTTGATCTCCGGTCTTAATACATTATTGTCAAGCCCGTAAAACAGCGCATCCAAAGAATCCAGCACAATACGTTTTGCACCTATGCTCTTAATAGCATGTTGCAATCGTACGAATAAACCCTCAAGATCATACTTTCCGGATTCAAAACTCCGATCTTTGTCGATCTCAATATACTCGATATATATTTTCTTTTTTTTGATTAGGTTGTTGAGATCAAAATGAAGGGACTGCATATTGCTGACGAGCTCATCTTTCGTCTCTTCAAACGAAATAAAAATCCCCGATTCATTATATTTTACCGCCCCCTTTACCAGAAATTCCATAGACATGACCGTCTTTCCGGATCCTGTATTCCCACAAATGATCGTAGGACGATTTGCAGGCAAACCACCGTCGGTAATCTCGTCAAAACCATTAATCCCTGACTCTACTTTTTTAAGCTTTGAGTTTGTTACTTTTTGTTTACTATTAAAGATCATTGCCAAATATTTTCTTGTATAAAAAGCTGAGATGCCCGGAATCGTTATCAGGCAGCAGGCAGAAGACTCCACCAAGCTAAGGTTTATTCATAAGAAAAGTCATCAGAAGATTCGATATTGCTAAAAATGTGTGAATAATGTAAGGTCTTATAATTATTGTATAATAAACCTGGAGCGTAAGAAAGCTACCTTTACAAACACAAATAAGCTAAACCATCGAATCGCCAGATAATAAAATCGCCACAAAAAGTTTACAGGAAGATTTACTTGCCAGTGAGAGTAATTTTATGCAGTTATTCAATAGCAATCATGTCCCCCAATGGATTTATGATGCCAACTCTTTGCGACTGACATTCGTCAACAACGCTGCCATCGATAAATATGGTTATTCTGAAAAAGAGTTTTTGAATATGACGATACTGGAAATTGCACCAAAGGAAGAAGCTCAGAAATTGATCTTGTATAATGAGTTTATTAAAACTACAGAAAAACCTTTCTCTGCAGTCAATCCCCATCGAAAAAAGAACAACGAAAAAGTACTCGCGGAAAATACTTATTTCAATTTGACATACAATGATCGGCACTTTGTCCTGGTAACTTCTATCGACATAACTGAAAAAATAGAGCTTGCTCAAAAAATATCATTACTAAAAGTTGCACGTCAGCAAAAAATCACTCTTGCTACCATAAATGGCCAGGAAAAGGAACGGGATGTGATTGGCAGAGAACTTCATGATAATATAAACCAGCTTTTAACAGCCGCGATGCTTTATCTTGAATTCGCCCGGACAAACGAGCAAACAAGAGTCGATTACATTCAGCGAGGGGAAAAAATACTTACAAAAGCTATCGCCGAAATCAGGTCACTTTCAAATTCGCTGGCGCCTCCTACACTGAAAGATATTGGTTTTAAAAATTCCCTCAGTGAATTGTTTGAAACTTATCTGACAACCCAAACATTCAATATAAAACTGTCATTTGATGAAGCACTGGATAACCTGGATCAGGAAATTCAGGTTTCGCTTTTCAGGATCGTACAGGAACAGTTAACCAACATCCTGAAACATGCAAAAGCTAAAAACATACAGATCAGTCTTGGTATAAGTGATCAAATCTACTTATCAATAAATGACGACGGCAACGGTTTTGACACTGCGATAAAACATAAAGGCTTAGGCATAGCAAATATGAGGAATCGCATAGACCTATATAATGGAACCGTTGAAGTGTTTTCAAAACCGCAACAGGGATGCACTTTATTGGTAAACATTCCCTATAAAAGAAACAGCAAAAAGAAAGCCGGTGAAACTATCCTTGTCGTTGAAGATGACCCGGATGATCAGGAGCTCATAGTCAGAGCCTTTGCGGAGGTTGCTCCTCAATATGAGATTACCTGTTTGAATGATGGAAAGATGTTGGTTGACCTTCTTCAGTCATTCTCTGACTGCAAACTCCCTTCTTTAATAGTGCTGGATTATAACATGCCTTTACTCAATGGATTGGAAACACTAAAGGTGCTGGAACTTGATAACCGGTTTAATAAGATTCCTAAAATAATATATAGCAGCTCATCACAGAATTATATCAGGAATCTATGTTATTCCGAAAATGCAAAGGCATATATAACAAAAGGAATATCTATGGATGAAATAAAAGAAAATGTACAGGAAATGTTGTCCTTTATTCCCGTTCGTGCTTAGCGATCATTGAGGGGCTTTGCACCATTCTTCCAATGTCAACACATCCGCGCGACGGGGAAAAACCTTGGTCGTCAGCACCCTATGCACTTCTTCATCCCCATCGGCACAGCAATCGGCCAGCACCGTCAGGCCGTAGTCCTTGTCAGAGGCTTCGATCAGGGTAGAAAGCACGACACCACTGGTAGCAATGCCGGTAAGCACCATTTGCTGAATACCCATCGCCCTTAGGATCACCTCAAGATCACTGCCGGTAAATGCACTGACACGGCGTTTGATAACTGTCACCTCACCTGCCTGCGGAGCCAGGTCAGGATGAATTTTGAGAAAATCCTCCATACTCAGGCCGGCAAACCTTTCTTTATTCTGAGCAAAGATCTTATTATTTGAGCTTATCTCCGGTGCCCCCTGCCTGAAGCCCACTACCACATAGATAACAGGGATCTTCTTATCCCGGGCGCTGGCTATCGCCTTGGCAACATTAGCCACAAAGGCCTGTGAATCCGGAAGCATACCAAGTACTGACGACTGCATGTCCATAACGAAAAGAGCGGTGTTCTGTGACATTGTATTATTTTTTTTTACTTTTTTAATCCATGTATGATCATATGGCTCAGTGTCTTTATCGCCGGTTCCAGGTTATCGTCTTTTTCAAGGGCCATTTCTTTTACCAGTCCCGTTAAGCCGCTAACCAGCACAAAGATCAGGATCTCCTGTTCCTTTTGATTCAGCCGGCGCAACTCCCCCTTATTCATTCCGAAGATCAGGATCTGACCGAGCACAGCGCCTTCCTGTTTCATATAACGACTGCGGACAGCATAAGCGGCCCTGGACCGGTAGACCAGCTCATTCGTATCCTTTTCCATATCCACCGTATTATACAGCGCCTTTCGTTTTTGCAGCGCCTTAAGCTTCGCCGTGCAAAAAGCGCCGATCTTCCCTTCCACAGTGGGCTCCTTATCCACAGCATCTGTTATCCAGCTTAGGATCTCGCTGATCTCGACATCCATCACAGCATCCAGGATCTCCTCCTTGCTTTTATAGTAATAGTAAAGCGAGCTTCTCCCCTTGCCAACAGCCTTAGCCACATCGTCCATGGTTACTTTATACATGCCGTGTTGCTGAAACAATTTCTGGGCAGCGCGTATCACCTGCTCCTGGAACACATCGTCCTTTATACTGGGGTCTTTAGACATAGATTAGCTTATGAAACAAAGATAGCAGTTTTCGACAAATAGACAAATTGTGTCTAAGCGTCTTAATCTGTTACCCTACAAAAGACCAATTCTGTATCTGTTATAAAATTGTTGAAGCCCTTACCTTTGCTGGTATATGAGCACAATCACCGAACAGGAACTGCTACAGTATAGAAAGGAAACAAAAGGAACCGCGCAAAAGATCCATTTCAACAACGCGGGTACCTCTTTGCCACCCGATGTAGTGGTCAGGACCGTTGTCGACTATTTACAGGAAGAAGCAGTATCCGGAGGTTATGAGACCGAAGCCAGATACCAGCAACAACTGGACGCTACCTATCCATTCATTGCCAGGCTGATCAACGCAAGCCCCGACGAGATCGCCATCGTGGAAAATGCCAGCCAAGCCTGGGGGCTGGCCTTTAACGGGATCGGCTTCAAAAAAGACGATGTGATCATCACCTCCGAAATGGAGTATGTCACCAACTTGCTGGGTTTTCTGCACGTGCAGAAGACACATGGGGTGTCTGTCCGTGTGATCCCGAACGACGCCGATGGAAATTTCTCGCTCCCGGAACTGGAAGCTGCGATCACCCCGCAAACCCGCTTAATTGCCATAACACATATTGCTTCCGCTGCCGGCGGGATGACCCCGATCGTGGAGATCGGCAGCATCGCCCGAAAACACAGGATACTATATCTGGTTGACGCCTGCCAAACAGCAGGACAGGTACCCATCGATGTCGAAGAGATCGGCTGCGATATCCTCTCCGTAACCGGGAGAAAATACCTGCGGGCGCCGAGAGGCACGGGTTTTTTGTATGTCAGGAAACAAGTTCAGGGTGATCTGAGTATTTTCTTTATGGACGGGCATACGGCCCGGCTCAACAGCGAGTTTGATTATCTCGTCAGGGATGACGGCAGACGATTTGAGCTCTATGAAAAGAACAGAGCCCTTACCCTCGGCCTGGCGAAGGCGATCGAATATGCTTTAAACATCGGCATAGACCGGATCTGGCAGCGCGTACAGCTATTGGCCGGCTCCATGAGACAGCAGCTGAAGAATATGCCATTCATTACCGTTCATGATATCGGCCAGCACCAGTGCGGCATCGTCACTTTCTCGGTCAACGGCCTTGACAGCAAGGTGGTAAAAAATGAGTTGGAACAAAAAGACATCAACGTCTCCGTCGGCTCAGCGGGATCGACACTGCTTTATATGAATAAGAATCACCTGAGCAGTATCATCCGGGCATCTGTACATTATTATAATACGGAAGAAGAAATAAAGGCGCTGTGTGATGCATTGACAGTGATTGCCGGTCATTAGATTATCTTTATTCCATGAAAGAACCCGTTTATATAGGCCTCGCCAATAAGATCACCGAGATGATCGAAAGAGGCGTATTCAAGGCGGAGGACCGCCTTCCCTCGCTGCGGAGCCTGCATAAGGAGAACGGGTTAAGCATCGGTACCATTCTGCAGGCGTTCAATTATCTGATCGATAAGGGCCTCATCACATCCCGGGAAAAGTCAGGGTACTTCGTCAGTCACCGATCCGGAAAAAACCTGCCCCTTCCCCTACCCTTACCGGTCTCGCTATCGGAAAGAACAGTCCATATCGACCAGCTCCTGCAAAAATTAAGGAGAAACAGCACAAGCAAAAAATTCGTCTCCTTTGCAAATGCGGTACCTGATCATCGCCTGCTCCCGTTCAATGGCATAAAAAGAGCCATACAAAACAACTCCCGGGATATCAGCGGAAGCTACCTGGAACTCGAAGACCGGAAAGGCAACCAGTCTTTAAGGGAGGAGATAGCCAGGAGATCATTTCTTTGGAAAGGCTCTTTGCATCCAGACGAGCTGATCATTACCAATGGGGCAATGGAGGCCATCCTTTGCTGCCTTACGGCACTTACGCGACCCGGAGATACCGTCCTCATACAGGATCCTTGCTACTATGGTGTCATGCAGGCCCTGGAGTGCCTGAACCTGAAAGTGGCTACCATCCCTTCTCATCCTGAGACTGGGATCGAGCTGGCCGATCTGAAAGAAGCCTGCCAAAAGCTTACTATTAAAGTTTGCATCCTTGTTAGCAACTTCAATAATCCCGACGGGGCCATTCTCAGCACCGATAAGAAACGACAGATCGCAGCCTTCGCAGAGGAACAAAAGATCCCGGTCATCGAGGACGACCTATATGGGGAGATCTTTTTTAGCGGAAGCCGGCCGGATACCATCAAGGCATATGACCAGGCGGGCTGGGTCTTATACTGCAGCTCATTCACAAAGTCGCTGGTCCCCGGCTTTCGGATAGGCTGGTGCGCGCCGGGCCGTTTTGGATTCGAGGTGACACGTGTCAAGTATATGCTGAATGGCTCAACCTCGAATTTCAGCCAGCGGGTCGTACACCAGCTGCTGCACACGGGTACCTATGACCGCCATCTGCAAAAATTCAGGCTGGAGCTGCATAAGAACCTGGTTCGCACGACTGCTCTGATCGAACAGGTTTTCCCCGAGGGCACCAGGATCACCCGGCCCAAAGGAGGTCTGGTGGTATGGGTTGCATTGCCAGGCGTTCTGGATACGACAAAATTACAGGATGCTGTTTTTAAGCAGGAATTGGCCTATGCACCGGGCGAGATCTTTTCGGCAGGCGGAGGTTATCACAACTACCTGCGAATATGTTATTGCCATCTATGGTCGCCCAAAATAGAAAAAGCAATTGTAAAGCTGGGGCAGATCTTTACCGATAAAATACCCCGCCAGGGCTGAGATTATTAAAATAGAATAGCGTATTTTCATATCGATATGATCCAAAACTATTCTACCGTCGCCTGGCGCAATCTCCGGAAGAACAAAATATATTCGGCTATCAACATCATCGGTCTTGCCATAGGCATGGCCGTAAGCCTTCTCATCGGCCTCTGGGTTTGGGATGAGCTGGCATTCAATCATTCCTTCAAAAACCACGGCAGGCTTGCGGAGATCGTATCGATAACCACGAACAGCGGAACCTCCGAAGGCGGAGAATATGCCTCTGTACCCGTCGGCGCGGAATTGAAGCGCCGATTCCCGGATGAGATCAAAGAAGCGGTGGTATTTACCGGAGCCAACCCGCTGCTCGTCGTAGGAGACAAAAAGATCAGCTCCCGGGGCATCTGGGCACAACAAGCCCTCCCGGCCATGTTTACTTTCAATATGCTGGCCGGCAGCCGGCAAGCCCTTAGCGACCCCTATGCCATGCTGATCAGCCGCTCTACTGCAAAGGCCCTGTTCGGAGAAATTGATCCAATGGATAAAACCGTTCGGGTTGGCGACAGAACGAATATGCGGGTAAAAGGCGTTTATGAAGACATCCCCGACAACACAAACCTGACCGGCCTTGGTTTTCTGTTAGCCTGGGATAATAAGGACAACCCGGGAGATTCAAGCCAGGATGACTGGTCAAATCATCATTTCGGCATCTATGTCCAGGTCGGGGACGGGGTGGATATCAATAAATTTTCCGCCCGGATAAAAGACCTTACCAAACCATATATAACAGGCCAGTGGGAAGAATTGCTTTTACATCCGATGGATCGCTGGCGACTCTACAACCGCTACGAGAACGGTAAGATGGTGGCCGGAAGAGCCCAGTCGGTCCGATTGTTCAGCATCATCGGCCTGTTTGTTCTATTCCTGGCCTGTATCAACTTTATGAATCTGAGCACGGCACGGAGCGAACGAAGGGCCAAAGAAGTAGGGATCCGGAAAGCCATCGGCTCCCTGCGCGGACAATTGATCGTACAATTCCTGACCGAGTCTTTTTTATTCGTGCTGCTGGCCATGGTCTTGTCCCTTGTACTTGCATGGGCTTTCCTGCCCGTTTTTAACAGCCTGTCAGGCAAACAACTGGTCATCCCAATCGGGAATATATTTTTCTGGCTCTTGCTCGCCGGATTTACTCTCTTCACCGGGCTCATGGCAGGCAGTTACCCCGCTTTTTATTTGTCAGGATTTAAGCCAATACATGTCCTAAAAGGCGTTTTTCGGTCTGGCACAGCCGCAGCCTTACCACGAAAAGCCCTTGTAATACTCCAATTCACCGTCTCCATCAGCCTTATCATCGGCTCGGTCATCATTTACCAACAGCTTCAGTACACAAAGAACAGACCGGTTGGCTATGACCGCGCCGGGCTGATCACAGTCGAAATGAATACTCCCGGCCTGAGGGATCAGTACGAAGCACTGAAAAACGATCTCCTTCGGACAGGCATGGTATCCGATCTGGCCAGGTCATCCAGCCCGTCCACCGAATTACAAAACTCCATGCTGGGTTATAGCTGGAAAGGAAAAGACCCCAGTTCACATCCCTTCGTCGGAACGATATTTGTTTCCGCTGACTTTGGCAGAACCCTTAACTGGAAGATAAAGGAGGGCCGCGATTTTCTGCCCGATTTCAAATCGGACAGCGACGCCCTTATCATAAACGAAGCTGCCGCCCGGTTCATCGGCATCGAACATCCTGTCAGCGAATCAATAAAATGGCACGGGATAGACCATAAGATAGTCGGCGTCGTCAATGATATGGTAATGCTGTCACCGTTCAGCTCCGCAGAGCCTACTTTCTTTATGCTCCGCGACCGGTCGATCCATGTCATCACGATCCGCATCCGCCCCACGGCGCCGATCCGGACAGCACTGGCTGCCGTCGGAAAGGTATTCCAAACCTATAACCCTTCAAGTCCCTTCGAATACCGGTTCACCGACGAGACCTATGCCGCTAAATTCTCCGACGAAGAACAGCTCGGACGCATGGTTAGTCTTTTTACACTCCTGGCTGTTTTTATTTCCTGCCTGGGTTTATTCGGACTGGCGTCTTTTGTTACTGAACAACGTACAAAGGAGATTGGAGTTCGGAAAGTGCTTGGGGCTTCTGTATTTGATCTCTGGTCCCTACTCTCAGGCGAATTTGCCAGACTGGTCATGATTTCCTGTGGTCTTGCCATTCCGCTTTCCTGGTTTCTTGCACACCGCTGGCTGGAACATTATGTTTACCGGACTACCATAACAGTGTGGTTATTTCTTGTTACCGGAGTCGGCGTCCTGCTGATCACCTTGCTGACGGTAAGCTACCAGACCATCCGGGCATCGCTGATCAACCCGGCCAAGAGTTTGAACACAGATTAATGCCCGCTGCTTATGACAACGTCTTTCGGCATCTATATCATTCTCGTATTAATTATCCTGCTACTGGTCATGGCAGCGGATAAGCTCCGCCTGGCCTCACCCATCGTCCTGCTGGTAGGGGGATTGCTTTTGAGCTTTATTCCGCGCTTGTCCAATATCACCATCGACCCTCAGCTGATCTTTATCATCTTCCTGCCACCCCTGCTGTATGAAGCCGCCTGGTTTACGTCCTGGAAGGAACTGTGGCGATGGAGACGGGTCGTGGGCAGTTTTGCCTTTCTGATCGTGATCCTTACCTCCCTGGTAGTAGCCTTCGTGTCAAGCGCGGTCATCCCGGGATTCACCATGGCGCTGGGTTTTTTACTGGGTGGCATCATTTCCCCGCCGGATGCGGTATCGGCCACCTCCGTCCTCAAGCGGGTAAAAGTACCCCGACGCCTTTCTGCTATCCTCGAAGGTGAAAGTCTGCTGAATGACGCATCAGGCCTTGTCATCTTCCGGTATGCCCTCGTCGCCGTGGACACGGGCCGCTTCATCTTCCACGAGGCCGCCCTGAGTTTTGTTGTGGTCATTGTCATGGGTATCTTAACAGGCATCGCCATCGGCATGTTGTTCTTTGCTGCCCACAAATGGCTGCCGGTCAGCGTCAGCGCCGACATCGTCCTTTCATTGATCACCCCCTATGTAATGTATATTGTCGCAGAATC